>Ga0222712_10002327_pt1 | contig 21878 bp, 27 predicted proteins | sample C33_657DmetaG_FD_165043 | JGI IMG/M metagenome (GOLD analysis project Ga0222712, IMG submission 165043) | Estuarine water microbial communities from San Francisco Bay, California, United States - C33_657D | ecosystem: Environmental > Aquatic > Marine > Unclassified | place: USA: California... | reverse complement strand
CAGGTGTGAAGGTGGCGTGGAGTTGCAGTTCGGTCCCCTTGTTGTCCTTGCTTGCGTTCCTGCTGGTTTCAAGTTTCATCCAATATCCACCCAAAGGCTTCGGGCCTCTTCCTCGCTCAGTATGAAATCCCATGTAGCCGCCGTCCCATTCCTCTTTATAAGTCGCAGTACGCAACTGGTGAACAGGCTTTTGAATAAGGGTCTTGGTTTGACGGTCATATTTGTGAATCATGTTTTGGTGGTAGTATAACTCATGGACATGGCCCATCCAGGTGCAGTCATATCCTTCCATTGTCATCATTAACCTTGAGTCGTGAATTACGCCCTTGCTGATGACCCCTCCCCCACCTGCCCCATGAAAATAATGCAGGACGAAGTTCATCCCCCGATTGGGGTCGTGGTTCACTCGGATGTCTATCGTGCCGCCGTAGCCGCCAACTTCAACTGCTGACCCTGTGGCGTAGTTCAGCGTACTGGCGAATCGTTGCAGGATGTCGGTTTCCTGATGGTGTATAATGGAGGTTTCGTGGTTCCCGTAGCCAACCAGCAGAAGATTCTTTGCGTATGGGGCAAACCATTCCACCGCCGTGTTCACGATACTATCCAGGTACCTTGCATTGTTGTGTTCTTCTCGGATGTCTTCCTTGCTCCTGCGTGGGTCGCCCTTCCCCTGCATGAGGCAAAAGCAGTCACCATTAACGATGACTCCTGCATTGCGGCGTTGTGCCTCTTTGAGGTGGTTGGTAAGTAGCCCCCTGTCACAATGCGGGTTGTCCCAATGCAGGTCGGAAATTAGCAAGAACTCCTGCCCGCTTTGGCAGGTCAGGTCGTGGATGTTGCGAGCGTGTTTGGTTAGTGGTAGAATCATTGCAATGATTTGAGGTTTGCGTTCTCGGCTTCAAGGGCTTGGATTGTGTTCTCCAAACTCTCTATCCGCTGACGCAAAACTACAAGTTCATTGCGTAATTCTGTTAACTCTTTGTTCTGGGCCTCGGCGGTCGCCTGCCACATAGCCAGCACCGCTTGGGCTTGCTTGACTTGGAGGGAGTCCGCAGTAAAGCGACCCCGTGTCAGCCAAGCAACTGCACCGCCAACGATTGCGCTGACCGTGCCGATGATGGTGGTTTCAATTAGGTTCACTACTTGTTGGGTTCGCCCTTTGATTTATCCAACGCCATCCAACCGACTGACAACAAGGTCAATACCGAGCCAATGATTTCGGTGAGTGTAGTGGTGTCGATGATACCTTTGGCGACAAGTGTGCCACCGATGAAGGTGAGCAAGTGACGGAGCAGAGCGATGACGGCTGATTTCATAAGTGGTAATTTGGGTTGGTCGGGGTTGTCTTGACGGCGGCGAAATAGGCGCATATAGTGAAATGTTTTTATTTGGAAGGTGTTGCAAATTCTTGATAATCCTTCGTGTATTGTTCTTCCCACCCGCTGAATGAATGCACTCCGCACGGGGCGGGCCAAGTTTCGTAGGGGGTCGCTTCCTTGGGTGGGTCTGCCTCCCAAAGGATGTCGTAGCAGACAAGTCCATCCAAGACCCCAAGGGCCACCGCAGCGGTCGTGCCTGTGCATAGAGCCAGCACCTTGTCAGCGTCGGCCTGCTTGGGGAATGCGTACTTGCGGAAGGTAGCCATTAGAGGGTGGTGAGGGCAGCGAGTTGAGCGTTTGTTAAGCGAGTGGTGTAGAGGGCAACGGCACGGATGCGGTCGTTGAAGAAAGAACCAAAGCCTGCAATGCTATCTTGCGCCCCGATTGTTAACTGCGTAGCATTGTGAACCGTTGATGCCGATGCGGTTCTTGCGTCTACAATTGAACCGTTGAGTGCGACGACGAGGCCACTTGCAGCAGAGTTGAACGCAAAGGCCATCTTGTTAATACCTACGGACATTGCTGGCGCTATTGTTTGGTTATAGATATCCGTTCCGCTTGCATTGACAAGGCGGCATCTCAAAGATGCTCCAACCGTGTCAATCCTAACCTGCCCCGACACAGCCGTGCCAGCAATTTGGAACGACACGATTCTGCCCGTTTGCTGATTCCTTGAATCCACCTCCGCATAAATCGTCCCCTCGGTCTGACCTATGCAACCGCTGACTGCGCCTGTTACGTTGATAACGTCTGCGTTTCGGGTTGCTGTTCCTGTGGTTGTGGGGATGTAGGAGGTGGCTACCGAGCCTGTTTCAAGTTGTGCGCCCCATAGGTAGAAACTGCTCCCGTTACCAATATATGTTGTATCGGTCGCTGCGTCTTGCATTTGCACAAACACCGTGCCACCAGCGGTTGTGGCCGATGCGGTTCCTCGAATAGAAAAACGATACCAACCATTTCCATAATTCTCAACGGACGCTCCACTTCCACTTATATTCGTTATTGCCAAAGTGTCCAAACTCAATACCGCTACTGAATTGAAAGCAGTATTGGCGTTTATCAGCAAAAACCTGTTGCTTGAATTTTTCTTTACAAAAACCGAAAAGGTGTAGGTGGTCCCGCTTGTAAATGACAATAAATTTTGTTGTACTCTATGCCGTCCATTAGTGGAATTATCAGCCAATAAATCCGCATCAGTTGAGCCGTCAGGAGCGGTAAAAGCAGAGGTTGTGCCTGTTGTTACTGATATATTTGTTGGAACCCAAGTTCCCGAAAGTTCAAATCCCGCACTCTGCAACGCTGTGTTCGTCGCCGCAGGTTCTACCAAAAGCGCAGGACACCCCGTCACGCCTCCGCTGGTGTAGTAGTCCAACCTCGGTATTCCCGATGCTACGGATGCGACCAAGCCAGCAGAATCAAACCGCCGTGCCGCCGTGTTGCGGGTAACGGTGAAGTCCCCCGCCCCGCTTGTTGGGATTTGGGAATACAACTTGCCCGTCTTGAATCGGGCGGGAACTATGAGTAGTGAAGGCGTGGGCATTCTTAGAAGTTAAATAGAATAGCGAATCGGGCTTGCAGGCAACCGCTGACGGCGGCCTCTGCCGCTGCTGCCCCGTCGGTCGTAGCACGGGCGTTGAAGGCATCCCACGCAAGTTCTGCGGGGGTCTTGCCCATCACCATGGAGCGGGGGTATCCGTAGCCGTAGCCTATCAGCATGGTTAGAGGAAGGTGTATCCGATGACCGAACCAACCGAAACCGTTACCGCCGTAATCTTGCCGCCGTTCCTCCCGCAAATCACGATGCCTGCGGAGATGGATTTGGTGGAAAAGTTGTAAGCGGTCAGCAAGTTTTCGCTGCCTGTACCCGTGAGGGTGGTCATAGTTGCGGCTGAATTGACGACAAGAAAGTCGTAGTTCTTGCCCGTTGCGGCTGCACCTGAATCAATCAGTTCGCAAGTACCGCCCTGTCCGAGCATTTGTTGAAGAATAGGAGTTGGCATTTTATTGGGGTTGCTTGTAAGGGTAAATGTAGGTTAGGTCGGAATTTCACAAACGGAATGACTGTATGGGATTTGGAACGACATCGTAGCCACCCATCCCGCTGTGCGGTCATCACGGCTCTCTACAAACCTCGTAAGGCTGACGCTGGTACTTAGCGTCCACTCTTGCGTCGGGTCGTTTGTAAGGCTTGAAATGAAGTCCTGTGCGATTTGCAGTTGGTCGCTCAAAACTTCGTCCTCATTATCCTGCCAGCCAAGCGTCGGACTGCCCGAAACCACGCCACCCATCGTGGCAATGGATTCCACTCGGTCGCTAAAATAGACACCCACAGTAAGGTTGAGAGTACCCAAGTCAGTAGTCGCTGACTGCACATCCGCAAATACGAGTGGATAGACGATGCGCTCACGGCTTGGGGTGCGAAGGTTTATCGTGTTGTCCGTTCCGATTGCAAGCGGGTCGCCCGTCCCGAAGGAGTTGACCTGGGGATGGGCATTTGCAAGCGCAAGGAGTGCTTGCTTGATTTTTATCCATGACATAAGCCTGTAATTTCAGAATATTTTTTGAGTGCGCTCCCATAGGGTTCAACAGTTATTGCAGTAGGGGTCATATCCGTAAGGCCAAGGGCGGTCCAAGCCAGCACCACGGCGCAGGGTCCGAGCATCCAAAGCCATCCCCGTGTTGTAGTTGGTTCCGTTGGGATAGATGGTGTCAAGTGCCGATGGCGGGGAGTTGAATAGCGGGTAGTCGGTGCGGTTCTCCATCAGGAACCTGGTAATGCGTTCCGAATACCACTCGGCATCGTTCTTCACTTTGTCCGTCAAGCGGGTAATCTCGTCCATGCTCATCTGCGAAGATTCCTCGCTGGTTCTGCGGACCATTCCCTTGTTCATGTACTTGAAGGCAAGGACCATGGGTAACTCATAGTAGAGCCATTGCACCATAGCGGGTTGGATGTAATCTTCCAGCAGCGTGGTGTTGAGTGCCGTGGTCGTGCCGCTGACCACTTGCGTCACCATCTCCGAGTACAAGGCCGACCCAACGATTGGCTGAATGCGCATCTCCTGCACCTTCACGATGGTTGGCCGAATCTGCGTAAACGATACATTCTCGTTGATTACGGAATTGTCCAGCAGGGTTTGTTCGCTTATGAATAGTGCCTTCATGCTTTTGAAATTTTGTTGCCCTTACGGATTACAATCTGCTGCTCCCATACATGGCGGCATTGGGGGCGGTTCACTCCGCTGGCGGTATGGTACCAACCACCACGGCGATTCCAAACGGAGTAACCCATGATGTTGGAGATGCCGTCAATATCGTCCCGTGTGTACACCTTGCCTTGGTCAGCCAGGTCCAGCATCACCTTGCAGAACTCACGGCTGGAGCCTTTGTCCTTGTTGCTGAACCCTGCGGCCCATGCGTATTTGTAGCGGACCTCCAGTACAGGCTCGGCCACTTCCTTGATATTCTTGGGCAGGTTCTGCTCTGCGATTTGGTCCACCGCTCTTGCAATGGGGTAACGGTCTTTTGTGATTAGGTAAGCGACACGCTTGGCGACCTTGGCCTTGCTGACCCCAAACTCCTTGGCCATTTCTTCCACGCTTGCGTCACGGTTCTTCTTGCGGTAGGCTTCAATTTTTTTGTCCAACTCTTTCTCTTCCTCGCCCAGTTCAGCGAACGCTTGTCGCACTTGGTCGTCTAAATCGGCATCAAACCGCATTGGCTTACTGTGCATGACAACATACTCGTCTGCGTTGCTCCCAAACTTGCTTGCAACCACCTCCAAGACCTTAAATTCCTCGTCCCCCCATCCGTAGTCCTCGGTATCTTCTTCGCCCCATGTAGGCTCGGAAAACGCTTGCTCTTGCACTCCGAGCAGGGTGTTCACTTCTTCGGGGGTCAACCCGAAACCAGCGGACAACATCGTGCGGGCCATCTCCAAGGTGATTTTTTCTTGGGCATAGTGCCGAACGATACGCATGAGGTTTTGGTACTCACGGCCCGACAACTTCTTGATGTTGTCGTTGCTCATCACCGCTGGTGTTTGCGGTTGCTCGTCGGGCTGGGGATTGGGACCCACCACATCGGCGGGTTGCTTTTCCAACGCAGGGAGGCCCGCTTTCTCACGGAGTTCTTCGGGTGTCATTATTTGCAGCAGGGCGGCTTCGGATAGTCGCTCCGTGATAGGCTCCACGGGGATAAGTTCCATCCCTTCCACGCCGTTAAAGGACCCCAAATAGTTAATCATCCGCTCCACCTTGCGAACTCGGTCGTTCACATAGGTCGCTTTGAATAGTTCGTACGCCTCCACCAGTTCCTGCCGCCCTCCCAGTTGGCCTTCGGTCTTCACCCCGAATAGCATCGGGTTCACGACACGGTGCGAAATAAATATTTCCGATTGAATGGCCTTGTTCAAAATCTCAAACTGCTTGTCCATGTCGGACGGGGTCAGCGGTTCAAGCGTCGGGGCCTTGCTGACATCGTCGTTGAAGGTCACCACAAAGCGGCCTGCGTTGTCGGTGCCCGAAAACTTGCGTTTGATTTGCCGCTCAATGTCGCCCTGCTCTTCGGGCGTTGGGATGCCGTTGTTGAAGTTAATTAAATACCCGCCCCAAAAATTGTTGCGGAGGTTGTTGTTGTGAAAATTAGCCACCTGCACATCCGCTTCTATCCACGCCAAGCCTCCCATGTATTCGGGTAGCGGATAGGACTTGACACCCGCTGCATAGACCCGATAGTAGAACAGTTGCTTGCCGATGCGGTTGTCAGCGTCAAAGGCGGGGATTTTCTCGATATCCCCGATTTTGGGGTAAAGTTGCACCATGTCGTCGTTGTACCAATCGGCCACTTGGAACATCCGCTCCTCCTTGTCCACTCGGATTTTCTCAAAGGGGATATGCTCCATTTTCGCAATGGTTCCCATCTTATTCCAAGTGACCGCAACGGCGAACCCGTTGAATATTTCCAAGTCAAGGACAAGTTTCTCGGTGATGTCCGTCACATCGTCATGCTCACTCAACCCGTCAAAAAACTTGGCGTAGCGGGCTTGTTGCTCAACGGTCATCTTTTCGCCAGGTTGCCATCCACCGCCCACGATGTAGTTGACCTTGCCGTTCACAATGGCATTGTGCTTGGAACTGCGGCGGTAGTTGTCCAACAGGTAGTAGGGGTATTCATTGAACGCCCCGTAGGTGATGTATTTGCCCGCTTTGTTTTCAAGCATCACGGGGACTTTATGCTCAATACCCAACCATTGGGTGAACGATTGCTTTATACTGCTCATAGCGTGTGGACTGTAAAGGATAGGGCCGAAATGACGATGGTCTGCGCTGAATCCACGGCGTTGATGTAGATAGTGAACTCGTCGTTCAGCGCACCTTGGAGGACGGTTTCGGTGAACACCGCATGGCCGTTGGTGTGCGTTGTGGTCAGGTCAGCCATGGATTGGGCGATGATGTTCCCGTTCTTGGCGATGTAGATTTTTATTTGGGTTTGATTGTTTTGAGCGATAACCATATTCACCGCCACCCGTAAGGCTGCACTCGTCGTTCCTGTGTAGGTCAGCGATGTGGTGGTGCGTGAAAAGTTGTAGGTTGAAAGTAGCCCCAACTTCATTGCAGTCGTCAACTTGACGGCTTGCCCTTGGGTCGGAGTCCAGTTGGTTGCTTGGTCCAAGTACAGGTTGCCCACACCCCTCTCTCGGTCAAGGGTGGCGGTATCGGCAATGTCGTCAAACAAACCACCCACACGGGCGGCGGTGTTCGCTCCTGCGGAGGTTTCGTTGGTGATGGTAGCAGCAGATGCCGCCAACTGGCTTCGGGTTTGTACGCTCATGCGAAAGATTGGTCAAAGGTTGTGTCAAAGACACCTTCGTCGGACGAACCGAAGACGGTGTACTGGATGGAATTTGCGAAGGTGTTAAATGTCAGCGAAACTATTTGTACATACGCCAAGCCCGTTTCAACCACCGCAACGGCTGCACCAACCGTGCTATTGGTATCGTAAACCTCATACTTATACGACCCCGTTTCAAGAGAGCCGACAACGATGGTAAACTTGTCATAGCGTTCGGTGTAGTTGGAAAGGTTGGCCGATTTCAGCAGGGTGAAGTCGGTGGTCACATTCTTGGCGATGTTGGTCAGGCGCAAGATATAGCGGTCGCCCGATGATGCCCGCTGCGTCCAAGTGACTACAATCGTGTTGGTGGTGTTGGGGGATAGGTATATCATCCTAACCCTAAATGTACTTTGCGCCCGAATTTCACAATTTGCGCCCGATACTTCGGTACAGTTCGGCTCTGCGCTCGGCGGTCTTGGTAATGTCAAACCTTTCACGCACATCCTTGGACAACTGCACGGCAAGTGAGCGAGCGTAGTCGGGTTCGTTCACGAATTTCCTGACCGCCTTGTACCAAGCGTCTTTCTTCCCGTAGGGGATGACCAAGCCGTTGTGGCCGTGGACCAATATGTCGGTGTAGGGGATGGTTTCCGAGGCGATGATAGCCTTGCCCATCCAGCCTGCTTCGACCACCTTCAACTCGGATTTGAGGCGGTTGAACTTGGTATCTCGGAGCGGTGCGATGGTGGCGTTGATGAAGTTGTAGCCCCCGACATAGGAGTAAATGTCAGCCGCTTGGATGCGTCCGTAGTTCTTGTTCAGTCCCCTGCACGATAGCATCCGCTCGTAATCATCGTAAACTGGATTGTTGTCGTTCCACCCGCCAAGGTAGATTTTGTATCTCCCGTCAATGGAATGGTCGTGGGCCAGCAAGCCGAAGGAATGCTCAACGAGCGCAATATCTTCCTGATGCTGCGCCCCGCCAAACCATCCAATCTTGAACAGGTGCGGCTCGGGTTCTGCCGTCGTGTCGGGCAGGTATTGCTGGTAGGCTTCGTAAGGCTCGTTAGGGAGGATGGTCACGGCTTTGTTCAGCAGGCGTATCTTCTGCGCAAGGTGTTCCGTGGTCGTGGTCACATGGTCAGCCAAGCGGATGTGTTCACGAATCTGCTCATCCAATTTCGTGGACAGGTAGTGCCGATACATGATATGGCCGCTCTCCAGCACCCAGTAGTCATCCAAGTCCAATATCACCTTCGCTCCAAACGCCGTGAGAGCCTTGTAGACATTGCGAATTTGGTCCAAGGTACCTTGACACCAAAGGCGATTGAAAAGCCATATATCAACGGTCTTAAGGTCTTCATCTTTGACATTGGCGATATTGTCTACGCATACATAGTCAAACTCGGTGTAATTGTCGCCGAGGTAAGCGTTCGGCATTTCCAGCCGATAGAACGAGCAGCCCGTTGGATGGGCGTTGTAAACGATGCAAATTCTCATACCCAAAGGTACAAAAAAAAGGGCCACCCCCGAAAGGATGGCCCCTGACCACTAAACCATGCGGCGTATGAGAACCGCAGGTCAAAGATACTCTACGAACCGCTGATTTGTGCGGTCAGCGCAGAGAAAGTTGCGGCGGCGATGTTCAGCATCGGGTCGGGTTCCATTCCCGTGAGCGTCATCTCGTAGCCACTACGGTCACCGAATGCAGTACCCGTTCCAGCGGTTCCAGCAGATGCCTCCAAGCCATTCGCAGCACCCAACACCCAGTAGCGGTTGTTGTTGTCTTGAACGATAACAAGTAAACGATTTTGAGCCAAGAGGCGCAGTTCATTGCGGACCGAGGTCTGCAACTTATTGATGGTGAAAGTGACTTCGGGGGTGTAGAACAAAGTGCCATTCTCGGTGCTTGCGTTCAAGGTTTCCGTCATTGAAGAGGTAGCCTTGGTCAAGTCGTACTCAAAGAACGACCCTGACACCGAAGTAGGAGTGAATCCAGTTACCAAGCCGCTTCCGTTCGTGTTTACGGAGCCAGTAGCGTTCAACGCTTGGACATAAATAGTTTTGATACCGCCAACCGAGTTGCGGCATCCGAGGGCGTAGCCCGTGGTGAGTGAACAGGACATAGTGTATTTTTATTTTAGGAGTTGCAAGAATAAAAAAGCGGGGGGAAGTTTCCCTCCCCCCTTACACTTAGGCCAAGCGGAAGTCAACCATCAAGTCTGGATACGCAAAATTCACTCCTGCCTTAAAGGCTGCCTGCCAACGGATAGAGTCGTTGTCGCGTGACAGCCAGATGGAGAATTGCTCCTCGTCGGACAAGAGGTCGGTTCCGTAGAACAGGTTGCCAAGGTAAGTTGCAACGATGCGGTTGGTAGATGTCAAACCTGGGACGGCAACTACACGGACATTGGTACCAGGGTAGATGATGTCGCCATCGGCCAAACCTTGAAGGTCAACCTGGTTGTACATAACACCAGTCTGCGACTTCATGGCACCAATCAAGGTGCGGAAGTTGTTCCAACCGCAGAAGATGACGAGGTCGGTCTTGGTCAAGATGGCCTGTGGGATATCATTGTACACCTTGTCAAAGATGCTGATGACATTGGAAGTCGTGATACCAACGGAAGCCGATACTGGATTCCAGGTAGTGCTGGAAGCGTTAGCAAGAACGGTTGAACCCGATGCAGCGTTCAGCAGTTGGTTGACACCGCTGAAGTAAGCGTTGCCCTGCCAAATAGCGTTCTCCAAGGCTTCGGCGATACGGAGTGCTTTCTGCTCGGAGAATGCTTGTTCAAATGGAACACCGTCGTAAGAGGAACCTGCGGTCAACTGTGACTGCATCCAGTACTGCTCCAAAGAGCGAGGGCAGAGTTCTTCTTGAATCTTCATGCGACCAACGGTGATATTCCGTTGGGTGAAGGTGGTAGTTCCCGAAGAAGTCCATCCGCAAGAATCACCGCTTGCAATAGCGGCATCGGTGTCCATCAGGTTGAGGGCAGCGGCTGACTTGATACCAACTTGCTTGGTGAACAAGGCAGCGGAACGAGCGGAGAATACCGCTTTGGTGATGAGGGGCAAACGCTGCTGCTCGGTATAGGTAGTCAGCGGTGCAACAAATGAATAACTCATGGCTTTGTTTTTGGGGGGTTAAGGTTAGTTAGATTTTTTTAGGTTTTGGATTGCTTGTGCGAGGGCGTTGAAGTTCTGCTGGGTTGCGGCCTTGCGCTGCTCCACGATGGCAGAGGCGGTTGGCTTGGGAGTTTCGGATGGAAGTTCAGCGACCTTCTCAACGATGTCGGTCATGGTTTCCATTTGGCTTGCAAAGGAGGCCATCTTTTCCTTCATCTTACCCATCTCGGTGTAGGCGGCCTTCAGTTCCTCCATGATGCTGACCAGGTGCTTCTTGACGATTTCTTCCACCATGGCGGGGTCCACCAATGGGTAGCCTTCGGCGATTTCACTCACCACTTCACCTGCAACTTCGGGGGTTATCTCAGCGGCAACGGCTACTTCTTCGGCAGGGGCAGGGGCTTCGGCTACGACAACTTCGGTGATTTTGCCGCCTTCGGTTTTGACTACACCAACGCCCTCAACTTCATGCTCACCATCGGGAGCGGGTAGGGTTTCGTCTTCGGTGATGACATAGACAGGAGTTCCAGCAACGAGGTCGCCATCCACACGGATGACCGTACCATCTACCAACTTGTAGTCGGCGAAGGCTTGCTTTTGGGTTGTGAACTTCCGCAACTCGGTGCGGAGAGTGTCAATGGCTGCTTTTAGGTTCATAGATTATTGGGATTTGTAGTTGGGTTGTAATTGTTGCAAAAAAGCGGTTAAGTCGTCTGCGAGGCCAGCGAGTGCGACCTCCAGTTCAGTTCCTGTGTTCTTCATTCCGAACAAGCCCTCCACGGAGAAACCTTTGAAGGCGTGGCGATTCTCCCAAACTTCATCGTTCTCCACTTTGAAGGAGCCGAACCAAGAGCCGTCGGGGGTGTCCTCGTATCCCTTGGGTGCAAGGATGCCCCGTTCTGCGTCGGTGATGTAACTCTCAAACATGAACACCCCGAGCAGTTCCTCGTGGTGATAAGCGTTCACATTGTGCTGGTTCCCCTGCTTGAAGTACTTTTGGACAATCTTTCGAATGGTCGCCTTGTCGAACACGACATAGTACTCTCCGTAGGTGTCGTCCTTCCGGAAGATGGGCGTATCGGCAAGCATGAGCGGTCCAGTCAGCACCCTGCGTTCTCCCGTTTCGGCGAACCGCTGCGGGGTCTTGGCGAAGGCTTGGAAAGGCTTTTCGATAGCGGGCATATCGACGAGGGCGACGAATTGCACACCTTCGTCCACTTCGTCCACGGTCATTCGGTACACGGGAAGTTCCATGGTGGGATATGTAGCGGTTAGCCTAATGTTGCAAATTCGCTTAACCTGCGCACCCTGCTAGTCGTCTGCTGGATGTCCCGTTCAACCACATAGGCCCGCATCGGGGATGAGCCTTGGCCTTGGCCTTGACCAAATCCCGACAGGTCGGTAACATTTGGGTTTGCGAAGATTGGTGGGGGTGCTACTGCTGCACCCGGTGCGCCACCGCCTGCTGCTCCTGCTGGAACGCTGCCACCATCGCCCCCGCTTGTGATAGCCTTACCTGCCTGAATGCCAGCAGCGGTAATTGCTGCGATGCGTAAACCTGCACGAATCTTTGACAAAGTGTTGTAGGCTTTGAGTTGTGCAACACCTGCTGCCCCTCCGGTTATAGCATTGGCGGGATTGGCTGCTGCCATGACCGCATTGGCTGCCATCTCTTTTTGCAGATTCACGATTACGTTGGCTACGGCAAGACCTTTCTCCAAGGCCAAGGCTGCAATAGCAAGACCCTTGCTTTCGTTGCCAAAGGACTGCAAGATGTTTTGAACCGATTGCAATGAGTCCAAAACCACCTGTTTCTTGAAGTCGGCCAAGGTTTGCTCGTTCGCCTTCATGTCCTCGTTGAACTTGATGCGACGCTCCATCTCGGTCTGCATCGCTTGGGCGTTCAAAGCGTCCTGCTTGGCGTTTTGGTCAGCCGTAATCTGCACCAAAGCGTCAGCCGTTGTCTTGGCTTGCAGTACTTCGGTTTCGGCCATGATAGCCCTTGACCGAGCCTGTTCTTCCATCATTAACCTGCGAGCCTCTGCGGTCTTCCTGTCATCTTCTTCACGCTTCCTGTTGGCTTGAATCTGCGCCTCGGTATGGGCTTCGTATGCATCCCGATAATTGGACAACGCTGCTTCTTCACGCATCAAAGCGTCCTCCCTCGCCTTGGCTGCGATGGCTGGGTCGGGTAGGTTCAGGAACCTGCGGACCGCTGCGGTGAGGTCGTCCCACTTGGCAACCAAAAGCCCTACGGCTGCGACTGCTGCACCGATACCCGTAGCAAGGAGTGCGATTCGGAAAGCCTTCATCGCTCCTGTGCTGGTTCCCACCGCCACGGCGTAGAGTGCCTGCGCCGCTGCTTGGCCTTGGGTGATTAGGATGGAATCCTTGTTGAGCAGGTTGGCCACCTGTTGCACACCGTTGGCGAGGGCCATCGCCGCTTGTACCTTGACGAGGGACTTTTGCAGTTCTTCTTCCTCCGCTCCGAATAGTGCCGCCGCTCCTTGGGCAATTTGAAATCCCGCCGTGATGCCTTGGACCGCTGATACGAAGGTGTCAATGGTTCGGGTGTCCGAGGCGAGTTGCTTAATCCTCTGCTGCGTGTCCCCGATTTGGTCTTTGAGGCGGCCCGCCTCTTTCTCCATTTCACGGAATGCTTTGGTCCCGTCTTGACCTGCGAGGGCCATATCCGCAAGGGTCTTCTGCAATTCCCGCAAGCGGGTCTTTGCGCTGGTCGTGCCAGCGGCGGTGGAATCCTTGAGGCCAACCTCAAGTACGATTTCTTTTGTTACATCTGCCATGGTTATCCTTCGGAGGGTAGTTCGGGGTTAATGGGTGGTTCGTAGCCTGGGTCGGTTGGGTCGGGGTCAATCGGTCCGTTGAACAGGGCCGACGGGTCGTTTGCAATCGGAGTCGTGCTTGTAGCAGCAAACTCGGATAGGTTCAAGATTCTGCGCAGGGTTACACGGCAAGGCTTCATTTGCCCGACCAAATAATCTCGTATTTCAAGCAACCGCCAACGGATGCCGCCGTAATAGATGGGCTTTCGGAAGTCCAGTTGGTAGATGTCCACGGATGATAGCAGCATGGTCAGTTCCAACTGCAATGCCTCTTGGGACACCGTTTCGTTGATGTAGTTCAACCAATAGGTGTTGTACAGATTGTTGTTCGTGTAGGCGTACGGCGACCCGCTTGCGTTGACTGCGTTGTAGTACACCAAGCGAGGCTGCCCGAAGGCCAAGTCCACGCTGGGGGCGTAGGGGTTGTCAATGTGGGATATAAAGGGCAGGGCGGTTATCGGGGTTGTTGCAGCAAACCCGTCCTCTTCAAGACCAAACCAATAGAGCCAAGGGGATTGACTTGTGATGCGGTTGTATTGGGCAATGCGGTAGCCCGTTTGCAGGGGCTTGATGCTTCCGCTCAACCGAGTGCCTTCCAAATCCCAAGTGCGGCCAAGAATCTTATCCGAGGCAAACGATGCGGGGATGAGTGTGCCGCATAGGGTTTCAACGACCTTATCGCCTTTGCCGTAAAAGTTGGAGGTGTTGAAGATTCGCCCTCCGTAGCCTTCACGGGCCAAGGGGTAGGACTGCTTGTAAGTTTTGGACAGGTAATCCCCCATGTCCTTGTATTTGAACACGATGTTGGTGTAGGCGTTCGGGTCGCCATTGGTCAGCACCTGCTCGGCGTTCTCGTCGGATTTCTGCGACCAATCCACTACACCCGAAGTATAAAAGTCCTTCCACGGCTCGATGTAAATCAGCCTTGGGTCTTGCGGGTCAGGCATGAATTGCAGGTTGAACATCTTTTGCAAGTCCTGCAACAGGTCGCTCTGCTTCACATCGGCAGGCAAGGCCGTCCGCATATCCAACACACCGATGCCCAACGGGTTCTCCAAGCAAGTCCATTGCACGGTTGTCCCCGAAAGGACACTAAAGTTTTGGGTTGCAACAACGGTATCAGCGGTAATGACAAACCCCACATTGGCGGTAATGTTTGCGGGGATGGTTATGTTTTCAAAGCGGACTGTGAACTGGTTTTGAGTTCTTGCGGTGATGTTGCTGATTACCGACACATCCGTTGAATTGGTGATGTTTCGGATTGACATATTGCAACGAATACTCCCGCTAAACGAAATTGAGCCGCTGACATTCAGGGTGACATCCACATTCCAACGGGTCGGGAGTGCAGGAGCGACGAAGGTGCTGGACGATGCGACCCAATACCCTGGGTTGTCGTAGAACGGTGCAGGCGTGTCTTTCGGGAATGCGAGCGTTTGGTTTGCGCCTTTGATAAAATTCGCCGTGTTCCCCGTGGCTTGGGCGAAGATATTGGACCCCGATAGGTTGACGGGCATGGTCCCCGCCGCATACGGAATCACCAGTTTGTTGAATAGTGCCGAGTTGAAGAATGTGGACGAGTAACGGAATCCCGCTTGGGTGAAGATGAGGTCCACCATCTTCTTGACATAGATGCTTGGCCCCAACTGCCACCACCCTGCGACCAAGTTCCCTTGGGTCAAGTCGCTGAACCCCGCTGCATCTACAATCCCGTAAACATACCCGCTGCTTGCGCTGCCCGATGCCGTCCAGGTACCCGACACATGGCCGCTATTGGGCGTGTGGTTCATTCCTGTAACGCCCGCCGTGTTGACGAGCATATTCCCCTCAATCGCTTTGAACAGGCTCACATTGTCCGTAAACAATCCCACCTCGTAGGTGACGGTTCCCTTGGTCTTGGACATGGAGAGCAGTTGCAGCACTCCGCTGAATACCTGCACCCCATCCTCCCACATTGCGGCACGAATCCGCTTGTTCGGTTGGAATCCACCCACGAAGGACTGGATGTTGTAAGCGTAGGCAAAGCAGGCCCGATTCGTCGGGGTGTTGGGCAGAGTGATGGTTTTGCTGAACGAACCCCGCTGCTTGGTTACATCTTCAATATCCCCGATGGAATAGGTTACAGCGATGTCCGTGCCGCCCATGGTGTCCAGCACATAGGCAAGTTCGGGCATCCCGTTCAGCCCCGCAAATCGCAGGTATAGGCAGTCAAAGCAGGCTTCTTCAACCGCATCCGCTCCATCGGCAGTCGCACGGGTGTTGAAGTTATTCCACGCCGTTAAGTCGTCGATGAAGTTGGCGGTCGGGTAGGCTATGAGAATTACGCTCATAGGATGTTGTTGTCGTAGGCCACGGCAATCTCAATCTGCATCTGCGTGAGGCGGTCATTCCTTCTGGTTACAAATTGATACTGGTTGGCGTTGACCACCGCTTCCACAAGGGTTCCGTTGAGTTCGATCCATACATACCCGCTGCGTACCATCTCAATCAGCCACTCGGATTCGGCATCGGTCAGCCAATCGGAGTTCAGCGCATAGACATAATCAAACGACCCCGCCCATACCTTGTTGTAGGTGGTGGTCGCATAGACATCCGAGTTGTACCCAAAGACCTCTCGCTCAATGTTCGCCCGCTTGCGGTTCTTCATGGTGAAGGTGTACGAATCAATCCCGCCGTACTTGTTGACGAAATGGACGGGGATGGAGTTGAACCGCTGGCAGGGGCCAAAGGTGAAGGTGGTTGTGTCCGACTGACCAGCCGCATTGGATATGAAACGCACCGTGTAGGAATCGCCCTCTACCGCTCCGCTCAATGCCGTGATGGTTCCCGATAGGTTTGCAGGACCGCAAGCAAAACGCTGGATATTGAAATCCGTTGTCCCCGAAAGGCTTGGGCTGACGGCGAAGTTGTAATCCGTTCCCTTGTAAGTGACTTGGGCCGATACGAGCCAAGTGTCATTGGGTGATACGGTTGTGTACTTGGTCCCGTTGATTGCAAGGAAGTTGCTGCCCCCGTGGTACACCGTGAAGGCTGTAGGGGTTGTCAGCGGTCGGACCGAGTTGAAACTGCTACCGATGCGGAAGTATGGGCTTAGGCTCCAGTCAGCCAATTCCAACTGCTCCAAGTTCCCCGCAAACGCCATCACCCCGCTGACCGTTGTGGTCGCCCCTGTGACGACGGGCGTGTTCCCGTACTCCTGCGTGAAGTCCAACCTGTACCCCGAATAGAACCCCGAATGCTCCACGAAACCCGTCTGCGTTAAGGACGGCTTGGTCGGGCTTACCAGAGTTTCCACGACCTTCTGCATATCGAAGAATCCAAAGTTGGTGGTGGGCAATTTGTCGCACTTCAGCCGTGCCAGCGTCGTCCCTGCGGGGTTCTTTACATCGCAGACATAGCGGTAGTTAGGCTGGGCAATCAGCGAGCCGCTGACCTTGTAAAGCATCTTGTTGAAGACGGGCGTGGCCACAAGGGGCGACCCTGATAATACGGTTATGGACATGGGTTATCGGGAAGTTGAAAGGCTGACCTGCTTGCCCAAGACCTCGGAAATAGTATTGACGAGCAAATCTATTTGTTCGGGGGTGAGAGCGTTGCTGAGGAACTTGGTGGCGTAAAGTCCACGCCTGCGGACAAAGTAGGTGATAGACCTTGCGTCTGCGAGTTTCTGCTCCTCCACCGTCCGCATGGCTTTCTTCTCACGGGAATAGGTCGGGGTGACCAAAATCCCTTTGTCGGTAATCCAGTCCGCAATGGCTTGGGTCATCGGGCCAACTTGGTCGCTCTTGCCTCCACCCTTCTTCTTGAACGAGAATGGTGAGTTTGGCGCACGGGTTGAACTGACGGTCCCCCGCACTCCTTGGTCCACGAATTTCCAATAAGGGTTGGCGAGCAAGTTGACCGCAATCTTTTCGGCAGTCAAGGGGATAGGGTCAAAATCAAGGCTTGCGGATAGCGTTCCCTTGGCGTTCACATCCTTGCCGTCCTCCCGACCTGTGAGCAGGTTCTTTTGTGCGAGGGCGATGATATTCTTCAACCAATCAATCAGCACCTGCTGCCTTGGGTCAACGCCTCCACCTTTCGGGCCTACGGTTATACCAATGGCTTGAAGGTCGGCAATGTTGACCTCCTTCAAACTGCCGCTTCCGAACTTGGCGAGAACTTTGGTTTCCATGTGGGTAAATGTACCCCGTGCTGGAATGTGTAGTCAGGACAGGATTCGAACCTGTGCGAGTACACGCCCTTTTAATTAACGGTTGTACCCTACGTATAGCGTCTGCCATTCCGCCACCTGACTAATGCAAATATACTACTTTCTTCTCGCTCTTTCAGCCTCCATCCGCTCCGCTTCCAAAATATCGTGAATCAGCAGGGCGTAGTTCAGGAACTCCACCGCCTTCATTGCGAAGATGGCATCAAATTTCAGTACATCCTTGTTGGCCATCCGCCAAACGACCATCAACCAACCGTAGCCAGCAAGCGGATTGGTTACTGGGCCTGCATCCCCTTCGTCAGGTGCTTGGAATAGTCGCTCAAAACTTTCAAGTAGGATTCTGAACTTAGCAAAAAAAAACTGACCACCCCCCAAACATCTCCGATTTTGGCGTGGGACTTGAATAGTTCGGCACGCTCTTGGTGACTGGCCCCATCGTATTTCTTGGGGAAGTAACCGAACAACCCGCCCTCCCTGCAAAGGGTCGCCATGATGCGGTGCAGGTTTTGGACCAACTTCTTTTCGTCCGTCGTATCCGTGTCCATGAGGTCTATCAGTTGTCCAGCGGTCAGTTCATCCGTGAATACCGTCGGAATCCACCATTTGCCGCCTGCTTTGAACCGCCTCTTGTACCCAAGGGCAGGCAATGCGTTCCACTCGCTGATAATGGCCTTGTAACGCTTTAGGACGCTCTTGGCGGGCATTTCTCGGACGAGTGATATATCCACCCCCTCAACGATTGCAACGACCCCTGCACGCTTGTCGTAGTCCCCAAGGACGCTTGAGAACTCAATGGCTCCGATACGCTGGAACTGGTCGATGGTGAGGTCTTGGAGTTTCATTTTTGAAAGTACCATTGTTGCGTGCCTGGGACAACTCCGTGCCGTCCCCCGAAAAATTCACCCACCGCCTTCACAACCCCTGGCCATCCCGCCGTGTAGTCGTCCCCGCAAATAAACCCTCCCCGCTTGACCTTCGGGAACCAAGCCTCCAGGTCCGCAAGTACGGGTTCGTATTCGTGGGCCGCATCGATGTAAACGATGTCAAATTCGCCCTGCTTGAATAGTTTGGAGGCAGCGATGGAATCGCAGTTGTGGTCCTTGATTTTGTCGCTTATCGGGGCGATGTTCTGCTTGAAAACCTCGTAGGATGGGACCGAGTTGCTGGCCTTGTGTTCGGGTGAACCCTCAAAGTGGTCCACCGCTATCAACTTGTAGTTCTGCCCCCTGCTGACAAAGACCTCGTCAAAGATGGCCGTGCCTCGTCCGAGATAGACCCCAATTTCAGCCATAGTGATGCGAGGCTTGGGGGGCAGGGTATCAAGGATGAACTGAAGGAGTTGGCCTTGTTCCTGTGGGCTGGACCAGCCGAAGATGTGGTCGTGTTTCATCGCTTAAAGATTTCTTTGATGTTCCTACTGTTGTCCCGATAATTGTTGGATAGGTGATAGACCTTGCAATGGTCCGCAAGTTCGCCGTTCTCGTCCATCTCCAGCATCGGCTTTAGTTCCAAGGACCAAATCGGCAGGGAGGCAAGGGATTCACGATAGAGGCCGTTGTTTGGTATTGTCTGCAACGCTTGCGGGTTACGGCTCAACACCTCGGCAAGCCGCTTCGTGCTGAACATCCAAAAAGCGTGATAGTTGATGTAAAACGGAAGGCTTGCGTAGGTCTTCCCGTTCCACTCCTTCCACATATTCGGTGTAGGATTGAATGCAATGTCGGGGCTAAATTCGCCTTCCACATTTGGGTAGGTTTCAATCCGAGTAAAGGACGGGTACAAGTTGTCCTCAAACATCGCATCGAACTGCTTGGTGAAGTTGACGAAACCCTCTTTGGGAAGCATCATGTCGTCCTCGAAATACGCCACCCAGTCAAAGTGCTGGTACACCTCTGCAATCCTGTTGCGGTGCTTGCTGGTCAGTTCCCAAGGGTGTCCCATCGCCGTGTGGGCGTGGAAGGTGACGGGAAGGTGAGCGAGTTCTTGCGCTGCTTGGGGGTCGTTGGTGTCCACGAAGATGTCCGACTGCACAGGGTAGTACTTGATGGCCTCAATGACCTTGGTCAAGTTCTCCACCCTGTTCGGATGGTGGTGGTAGGCGATATTGGCGAGCAGTTTCATGGTTAGAATGTGATGACGAATTTACTTGGGTCGGGCCATCCTGGGTTGGGGTCGTACACGGTCATCCCTTCCCGCTTTCCAATCCAAGTTTCGGCTTGGTAGCGGTGTTCCCTTACGGGTTCGCCAAGTTCCCGCACATGGCTTGACTTGGCCCACCAAAAGTTCCCTGCAAAGTAGGGATACCCGTCGGGGTTGTTTTGGTCCGCTATTTGGGGGAACTGCTCGGTGGTGAGCCAATGCGTTCCAACGCAGTCCACTTTCTCCAGTTCCGCAAGAGAGCGTTCCCATGCGACGATGTTAAAAAACACCATAGACCTGCACCACATCTGCTTCACAAGCGACGGGTCAGCGGACCCCTTCGTATGCCCGTAGAGGTAGGCCGCATCCTCGGTTTGGCTCGCCTTGTACATCTCGGTCAGCGTTGCTTGCTCCCATGCGTTTGTGCGAGTGACTACCACCTTAATCTTTGCCGCCACGAGCGAGTTGTCCAAGATTTCCTTGACCGCCTTCCGCTGGTCGGGAGGGCCAACGATGCCGACACGAATCTCGTCCAACTGTTCTATCAGCCCGTAGTTGCACAGGGCCATCATGTGTTGGTGCATGATTAACTGCCATTGGCCGCCGCCGCCGCAGTAGATGTGGTAGTAGTGGATGAGTTTCATAGGGCGATATAAACAATAAGCCAACATATCCAAAAGATAGCAATCGCAAGAAATAGTCCCAAAAAGACAGGCAAGCACCCGTATTTTTCAATCATGTGACCGATGGCGTTTAACTGGGATGGAATCATAGCATAAGGAGGGTTAAGATGCAGCCGATGAAGACCAAGGCAAGCACGACTCGACCGATGGCGAGGGCGAGGTCAAGGAGGGATTCGAGGTTCATGGGGGTAAAGTTACACCACAAGATACTTCCCCGAATTACTGACCGCCAATTTGTTGAGGGCCACATAGCGCAGGGCATCGCAGGCGTGGTTGTAGGAATCAATCGGCACCCCCGTGTTCTTGCCCTCCTTGTCGGTCGCCCAAGTGTACGATCGTAGTTCCTTGATCAGGTTTGTGCTATCCTTGGTCACATGAAGGTTGAACCGCTTGACCACATCTATCCCCTGCCTGACAGAATCGGGACCCTTGCTTGCGGGCTTGATGTTGAATCCGAGGCGGTAGATTTCCTCAATGCTCTTGGGTTCTGCCGAATCGGCCACAATCTCCCAAGCCCGTGTAATCCCGAACTCTTTTAACCGCACCGCTATGTCCGAGTTGGTCAGCCCCCGATGATAGAGCAGTTCGTGAATGAAGAGGTCATCACCCCTGCGGTACACGGCGACCAAGGCCGTAGGGTCGTTGCTGAAACCCCAGTCAAGCCCGTAGGCGACGAATTTCATCGTGGATGGGTCAATACCCTCAACCACCGTGTAATCGCCGTATATCGCACCCTGTAGCGTTCCGACCTGACCGAGGCCGTACACCTTCCACCAGTTCGCCCAGTATGCGGAGGTTTCGGCTTTGGTGCGGTTCAGTTCGATGTCCTTGCGGATGGTGTCAGGCAGGGCCTCGTTGTCTTGGTAGGTGAGAATCAGCAGTTCGGAATCCGCTTCCCTTAGGACCTCGGTATGCGCCCAAAATTCGTGGGTCGGGTTGAAGTCAATGTATATCGCCTCGCTGGTACGGATGGCGAGTTGGTAGTAGGATTCAAAGTCGATGTTGTTCGCCTCGTTGATGAACAGGACCTGCCTTCTTGCTCCTCGGAGCCTTGCCTCTTGGTCAGCCGAGAAGAACTCGATGGTGCTACGGTTGGCGAACTGGTAGGTCAGCAGGGTCTTGTTCCACCTTGCCGGAACGAAGATGCCCTTGGCAATCATTATCTTGATGAAGTCCCGAATCGCACCCCTCCGAAGGTGAGGCACGGTTTCCCCGACGATGCTGATTTCGGTCTTCTTCGTGCAAGCCTGCTTGATGAGAACGCACAGGATGCTGAAGGTCTTGGATGCCGATGTCCCTCCTTGGATGACCCTCTTGCGTTGGGTCAGCGATTCAATCTTCCGCTTGGCGGTGGTGTTTATGACCTTCATTCATCTTCCTCGGTCCATTGTTCAATGAACACCTGATTCTCTTGCTTGTCCACCAATGAGTTCAAACGCTGGGTGATGCTTGCGTTGTACTGACCGACCATGCCCCCCTCGATTTGGTCTTGGCGAATGACCCTCTTTATGCGTGAACAGATGCTTAAATAGTCCGAGTAGTTACCCTTTGTGTTGGCGAAGTAGTGTTCGAGTCCATCAATTATCCCTGCATCGGCACACCAGTTCTCAAAGCCTTCCAAGGTCAAGGGTCGCTCCAAGGGTTCACGCTGGGG
>Ga0222712_10002326_pt1 | contig 21893 bp, 22 predicted proteins | sample C33_657DmetaG_FD_165043 | JGI IMG/M metagenome (GOLD analysis project Ga0222712, IMG submission 165043) | Estuarine water microbial communities from San Francisco Bay, California, United States - C33_657D | ecosystem: Environmental > Aquatic > Marine > Unclassified | place: USA: California... | reverse complement strand
CCGTAAGCCGCCGTCTGAGCATAAATAGGTCGCAGCAGATCCAAATCGTGAACTATTGCTGCAGGTCTGAGATCAAACACTTCGAGAATCGCATCGCGTATTTTGCGCTGATCAAACTTCTCGGTGCCAAAGGTTTCGATGTATAGACCAACAGGGCGTGCTTTACCGATCGCATATGCAATCTGCACCTCGATTTTGTCGGCCAAACCGGCTGCAACCACATTCTTTGCCACCCAGCGCATTGCATAGGCAGCCGAGCGGTCGACCTTACTAGGATCCTTGCCGCTAAAGGCGCCGCCGCCGTGTCGCGCTGCTCCACCATATGTGTCGACAATGATTTTTCTACCGGTCAAACCGGCATCAGCCATTGGCCCGCCAGATTCGAAACGCCCAGTTGGATTGATGAGAATCTTTACGTCTGAATAGTCGAGCCCACTTTGCTCGAGGATGGGTTCGATAACGGCCTCGCGCACAGCTGTTCGCAGATCGGAGGTTTCTATGTTCGGGCTATGCTGCGTTGAAAGCACAACGGTGTCGATGGACTTTGCAACGTTGCCTTCATAGCCGATTGTCACCTGGGTCTTGCCGTCTGGGCGGAGAAAATCAAGGGTTGCGCTCTTTCGAACTTGAGCGAGCTTGAAACTGAGTTGGTGTGCCAGCGAAATCGCGGCAGGCATGAGGGTTGGGGTCTCGGTGGTGGCGAAGCCAAACATGATTCCCTGGTCGCCGGCTCCTTGTGCGTCAAAGGCGTCACGGGAAGACAATTCACGAACCTCGTAACCAGAATCAACGCCTTGAGCGATGTCACGAGACTGCTCGCCGATCGAAACAGAAACACCGCAGGAGCGACCATCAAAGCCGATTTCGCTCGAGTTGTAGCCAATTGACAAAACCTTTTCGCGGATGAGCGTTGGAATGTCAACGTATGCGTCACAGGTTACTTCACCGGCGACGTGCACTAGGCCTGTGGTTGCCATGGTTTCTACTGCAACGCGCGCCTTTGGGTCTTTTTCGAGAATGGCGTCGAGGATGGTGTCACTGATTTGGTCACAGACTTTGTCTGGGTGACCTTCGGTGACTGATTCAGATGTGAAAAGACGGAGCTCGCTCATATGGGTTCAAGTATATCGCTTTGGAGCGACACTATTTTCGAGCGCTAACAATCCAGTCAAGAACTGCGTTTGAGGCCTCGAGCTTAGAACCCTCGAATGAACTCTCGGCATTTGCCGACACTAGCTCGATAGCGGTTGTGTCGCTACCAAAGATGGCTCCCCCGGTAACGTCATTCGCAACGACCAGATCCACAATCTTCGCCTGCAACTTCTTGCGTGCGCTGGCCACAAGTTCGTCACCGCTCAACGTCTCTGCTGCGAATCCGACCAGAGTAGGTTGATGAGCCATTGAGCGTCTAGCTCCGATTTCGGCCAGCAGGTCTGGGTTCTCAACCAGAGTGAGTGTCGGCGAAGAACCGAGATTCGCCTTTTTTAGCTTCACGTCGCTTGGGCTTTCAATCCGATAGTCGCTCACTGCTGCCGCCATGATCAGAACATCTGTCGAGGGTACAAGTTCGTTGAGGGCCTCACGCAGCTCTTTGGTAGTTGAAACGTCAACTTGACCCGGGGTGAGGCCAACCTGCAAGTTGGCAGCGACCAGCCGAACATCCGCCCCTCTGCTTTGCGCGGCCTTGAACAGAGCCAGCCCCATGAGGCCGGATGAGTTATTGCCAATGAACCGAACCGAATCAATCGGTTCACGGGTTCCGCCGGCTGTGATCAAAACGTTCACTCCGGCTAAATCTTGCGGCACAAAAAGGTTGAGCGCGGCATCGACGATGGCTTCTGGCTCTGGCATTCGCCCTTTACCCGAGTCTTCGCCGGTCAACCGGCCAACTGCGGGTTCGAGCACATTGACGCCCCTGGCTCGCAACGTTGCGACATTCGCGACGGTTGATGGGTTTTCCCACATCTCTGTGTGCATGGCTGGCGCAATCAAAACTGGAGCCCTCGAGGCGAGTATCGAACTTGAAAGCAGATCGTCACCGAGTCCCGCGGCAGTTCGCGCAATGAAACTTGCTGTGGCTGGTGCAACGATGATCAGGTCAGCAGATTGTCCAAGAGCAACGTGCTTTACGTCTGCGACATCGGTGTAGAGGTCTGGGTCAACACTGTTCTTGCTGAGCGCTTCAAGCGTTGCGGCACCAACGAAGCGAAGTGCGTTTGCGGTTGGGATGACTTTGACATCGTGGCCGGCTTCGACCAGAAGACGAACTACCCCAACGGCTTTATAGGCAGCGATTCCGCCCGTGATGCCAACCAGGATGCGCATGGCGCGAGGTTTGGCTATGCGTCGCGCTTAGCGAGCTTGTCTTGCTCGATTTCACGCATGGCAATGGTTAGAGGCTTCTCGTCTACGGTTGAGTCGACTAGTGGACCAACGTTGTTGAACAGGCTTCCTTCGTGGAGGGCGCTGTAGTAGTCGTTGATCTGACGGGCACGCTTTGAGGCGAACATCACCAACTGGTATTTGCTGTCAACCTTCGACAAAAGAGTGTCGATCGCTGGTGAAACAATACCTTCGAGTTTTTCAGACATGAGAATCCTTCAATAGCCTTTGTTGTGGAATGAAGTTCGAAAACGCGAACTAAGCCTGAATCAAGTCTAAGACATCGTGGGCACATTTGGCGATGTCTTCGTTAACTACGATGGCGTCGAACTCTGAGGCAGAATCGAGTTCGGTTTGAGCCGTCTTCAAACGAGCCTCTTGCTCGCTTTCTGATTCGGTACCGCGAGCGTCGAGTCGACGAACCAGTTCTTCCCAGCTCGGTGGCTTGATAAACACCAGCAGCGCTTCGGGCATAACTCTCTTGACTTGCCTCGCGCCCTGAATGTCGATCTCAAGAATCACGTGTTCGCCTCTAGCTAAAGCTGCTAAAACGGGGGTTTTTGGAGTGCCATATTTGTGCACGCCGTGAACGATTGCGTATTCCAGCATCTCTCCATCGGCGATCATTTCGTCAAACTTTTCAGGCGTCACAAAGAAGTAGTCGCGTCCATCGACCTCACCGGGTCTTGGGGCGCGAGTTGTCGCCGATACCGACAGATGAACGTTGTCGAAGTGGCTCAGCATGTACTGAACGACGGTTCCCTTACCAACTGCGGTAGGGCCTGCGATAACGGTCAATCTGCTCACAAAACTTACCCTAGACCCTTTGCCAGATCATCATTGGCTCGCTTGATTGCTTCGGGTAGCCCTTGCTTGCCTACTTCAAGCACACTTCTTGACACCGAGGCGATTACGTTGCTCGATGCTTCGCCAAATATCAAACGGATGTCACGCAACTCAGCCCCCTGTGCGCCGAATCCCGGCGCAAGTATCGGGGTCTTTACGCCTGACTGCTCGAGATCAAGGCCGAAACGTTTGAAGTTAAGAGTTGCTCCGACAACTGCCGCAAACGAACCCAATCGGTCACCAGGGGCAGCGCTGATCTGGTTCAGTTGCTCCAACTTTCGCCAAATGCCTGCTGCTATTGTTTCGCCTGACTCGGTCCGGGCTGTCTGTAGCGAAGCGCCCTCAGGGTTCGAAGTTGCCACGAGAACGGTAATGCCTTTGCCGTTCTCGAGGTGTTGGCCCATCAGAGCGGTGCTGGTCTCGATGCCCAGATAAGGCGAGACGGTCACTGTGTCTGCAAAAAAGGGTGATTTTCTTCCAAGCCAGGCTTCTAGATACGAGTCCATGGTCGAGCCGATATCTCCGCGCTTGGCATCAGCGATGACAACTAGACCGGCGTCATTAGCCCTGTGAGTGATTCGTTCTAGAACTGCAAAACCGGCAGACCCGTGTCGCTCGAAGAACGAAACCTGAGGCTTAATGATTCCAACCTGACCTGAGGCTGCGTCGATCACGCTGTTGGCAAAGTAGTCGAGTCCGTTTACATCGTCGTCAAGACCCCACTGCTCGAGTAACGTAGCGTGCGCGTCAACCCCCAAGCAAAGTTGTCCCTTGCTTTCGAAGGCGTCAAAGAGTTTGCGACCGAATGACCTAGGCAAGGGCATCCGCCCGGTCTTTGGCGTGTTGCTGCAGTGACTTCACCTTGAATGGCCCAGCGATGACTGCTTCGAACGAACCAATCGCAGCACTCAACTGAGCAATGGTCGTGAAGATTGATTTGTCAGCCGCTGTCGTCGCTGCTCTGATCTCGTACCCGTCTTTGCGGGCAGAGAGGCCCGATCCCGAAGGCGTGTTCACAACTACGTCGACCTGACCGGCGGTGATCATTTCGACAATTGTTGGACCTGCAGCCACGGAAGCGTCTTCTGAATGCTTTCTGACGGTCTTGGCATCGATTCCGTGGCGATTCAGAATCGCCGCGGTACCCGCGGTTGCCAAGATTTTGTAGCCGAGTTGGTGCAACCTGCGAACGGGCAGAAGCAGCTGCGGTTTGTCACGGTCTGCGACGGAGATAAACACGGTGCCGCTGGTTGGCAGCGCACTACCGGCAGCCGCTTGGCTCTTAGCGAAGGCGGTTGGAAAGTCGACGTCGATACCCATAACTTCGCCGGTTGACCGCATTTCAGGACCCAGCAGAGAGTCGACGAAGCGTCCGTCTTTGGTAGCAAAGCGCTTGAACGGTAGAACCGCTTCTTTCACCGAGATCGCTGAGCTAGCCGGAATGTGAGTTCCATCCTTAGCTGGTAGGTGCCCCTCAGAAATCAATTCACGAATGGACTTACCGACCATTACCAGCGACGCAGCCTTTGCCAGTGTGATGCCTAACGCCTTGCTCACGAAAGGTACGGTTCGCGAAGCTCTTGGGTTGGCTTCTAGAACGTAGAGCACATCGTGCGCCAGGGCAAACTGAACATTGATTAGACCCCGAACTCCGACTCCCTTGGCAATCTTCTCTGTCGCAACGCGAACGCGATCGATCTGCGACTGGCTCATGGTGATTGGAGGCAAGGTGCATGAAGAGTCACCCGAGTGAATTCCGGCTTCTTCGATGTGCTCCATGACACCGCCAACGTACAACTCGGTTCCGTCGTAAAGTGCGTCGATATCGATCTCTATCGCGTCGTCAAGGAACCTGTCGACAAGTAGCGGATATCCTTCTCCAACAATTGCTTGGTCTTCGATTCGATCGAAGTAGTCGGCCAGTGAAGACCGATCGTAAACGATTTCCATTCCGCGGCCACCGAGAACGAATGATGGCCGCACCAGCACCGGGTAACCGATTCGGTCGGCCACTTCAATGGCTCCGGCGAGATCAGTAGCGGTGCCATTAGCTGGCGACATCAGGTTTGCCTCGTCCAGAATCTTGCTAAATAGTCCACGTTCTTCGGCAAGGTCAATGGCCTCTGGTGTCGTACCGAGAATTGCAACCCCGGCCTCCTTCAAGCCCTTAGCCAAGCCAAGTGCAGTTTGGCCGCCGAGTTGAACGACAACTCCGACGAGTGTTCCGCTCGCACTTTCGGCGTGGATGACTTCTAGAACGTCCTCGAGGGTTAGTGGTTCGAAATAGAGGCGGTCACTGGTGTCATAGTCTGTCGAAACCGTCTCGGGATTGCAGTTGATCATGATCGTCTCGTAGCCCGCTTCGGCTAGCGCGAATGATGCGTGCACGCAGCTGTAGTCGAACTCGACACCCTGCCCGATTCGGTTTGGACCGCTGCCCAGAATTACTACCTTTTGCCGGTCGCTCGGTTGAACCTCGGTCTCTTGCTCATAGGTGCTGTAGTGATACGGGGTTAGTGCGGGGAACTCCCCCGCGCAGGTGTCCACGGTTTTGTAGACAGGGCGTAGGCCCAGTGAGTGACGAACCGCACGAACATCCGCCTCTTTCATGCCGCGCAGTTGGCCTATCTGAGCGTCGCTGAAACCGTGATACTTGGCCAGGCGAATTAGCGACTCATCAAGAGTCGAAGCGTTCGCTAGGGTTTCAGCGGTTTCGTTGATGATAAACATTTGGTCGATGAACCAAGGGTCAATCTTGGTTGCTTCGAAGGCCTCTTCGGCGGTGGCTCCTGCCCTCAGCGCCTGCTGGAGGGTGACGATGCGACCATCGGTTGGAACCTTCGCAATCTCGAGTAACTCCTGCTTCGACTGCTTCAGCGGGCCCCAATGGAATGAAGAGCCGCGACGTTCGAGGCTGCGGAGGGCTTTTTGCAGAGCCTCGGTGTAGTTGCGACCGATAGCCATAGCCTCGCCTACCGACTTCATGGTGGTGGTGAGAGTCGCGTCGGCTGCAGGGAACTTCTCGAATGCGAACCTAGGCACTTTGACCACGACATAGTCGAGGGTTGGTTCGAACGAGGCAGGAGTCACCTTGGTGATGTCGTTGGGAATCTCATCGAGGGTGTAACCGATGGCAAGCTTTGCGGCGATTTTGGCAATCGGAAAGCCGGTGGCCTTTGACGCAAGAGCGGATGAACGGCTCACGCGAGGGTTCATTTCGATCACGATTACGCGCCCAGTTTCAGGATCAACAGCGAACTGGATGTTGCAACCACCGGTATCGACGCCAACATCGCGAATGATCTGAATGCCGATGTCACGCAGGTTCTGGTACTCGCGGTCGGTCAGAGTTAGGGCAGGCGCGACGGTGATTGAGTCTCCGGTGTGAACACCAACCGGGTCTACGTTTTCGATCGAACAAACAACCACGCAGTTGTCACTGGTGTCACGCATCAGCTCGAGTTCGTATTCTTTCCAGCCGAGAATGCTCTCTTCGAGTAGCACTTCGTTGGTTGGGCTAGCTTGCAGCCCTGCACCTGAGATACGACGCAGATCGGTCTCGTTGTAGGCGAAGCCAGAACCTAGCCCACCCATGGTGAAAGATGGGCGAACCACCACCGGGTAACCAAGTTTCTCGGCACCCGCGAGGACATCATCCATGTTGTGAGCAATGTATGAACGAGCCACGTCGGCTCCCGCATCGATTACCAGTTGCTTGAAAATCTGACGGTCTTCACCCTTTTTGATGGCGTCCACTTTTGCGCCGATCAATTCGACGTTGTACTTCTCGAGAATTCCGAGTTCGTGCAGAGCCATCGCAGCGTTCAGCGCGGTTTGACCACCTAGCGTTGGCAAAATGGCGTCAGGCTTTTCTTTAGCGATGATCGCTTCGATTACCTGTGGGGTGATCGGCTCGACATAGGTTGCGTCGGCGAAATCTGGGTCGGTCATGATTGTCGCAGGGTTCGAATTGACCAAAATCACGCGGATGCCCTCGGCACGTAGCACGCGACAGGCTTGTGTTCCCGAGTAGTCGAATTCACAAGCCTGGCCGATGACGATCGGGCCAGAACCGATAACCAGAACGGAGTTGATGTCTTTACGCTTCGGCATTAGTTGTTGCCCTTCTTGGCTTTGATTGCCGCAACAAGGCGGTCGAAGAGATAGTTTGAATCGTGTGGTCCAGCTGCCGCTTCTGGGTGGTACTGAACCGAGAACGCCGGAATGTCTAGGCACTGTAGGCCTTCAACAACGTTGTCGTTGAGCGAAACGTGGCTAACCAGCACGCGACCGAACCCGGCTGGTGAATCAACTTCTGGCCCGCCATCGACCTTCACCGCGAAGCCGTGGTTGTGGGCGGTTACCTCGACCTTGCCAGTGGTTCTGTCTAACACTGGGTGATTAATTCCACGGTGCCCGAAGGCCAGTTTGTAGGTCTCGAAACCAAGTGCTCGACCGAGTAGTTGATTACCGAAGCAGATGCCGAAGAACGGGGTGCCGGAACGCAGAATGTCTCTGAGTGCCTCAACTTGCCCGGCAGCAGTAGCCGGGTCGCCAGGACCGTTTGAGTAAAACACAGCGTCGGGCGTTTCTGACAGCAGGTCTGCCGAAGTGGCTCTCGCTGGATAAATTGTTACGTCTAGGCCACGCTCAACCATGTTCTCAATAGTCGAGGCCTTGCAGCCCAAGTCAAGGATGGCCACACTGCCCACTCGCATCCCCTTGTGCTTGTGATGCACCACCTCAGAAGTAGAAACCACGTCGCTCAGAGATCGGCCTGCCATTGGTGCTGTGGCCTTTACCTCTTCAAGTAGTTCTGAAGTTGGCTTCTCGGCATGAGCGCCAGAGAAGATGCCCGCCCTCATTACGCCAACAGAGCGCAGGTGCCTAGTTAGAGCTCTGGTGTCGATACCTTGAATGCCAACCACCGCATATTTCTCCAACTCGTCTGGTAGGGGTTTCTCGGAGCGAAAGTTTGAAACCATTCGGCTGGCATCGCGAACTACGTAACCAGCCACCCAAATTCGATCAGATTCTTCGTCTCGAGTATTGACACCGGTGTTTCCAATGTGTGGAGCTGTTTGCACCACAATCTGACCAGCGTATGAAGGGTCCGTGAGAGTTTCTTGGTACCCAGTCATGCCGGTTGCAAACACGATTTCACCCGTTGTTGAACCAGATGCTCCGTAGCCGAATCCTGTGAAGGACCTGCCGTCTTCGAGTAGAAGAATTGCTTTGTTCAAAACGCTCCCTATTTCGCTAGTTTCGAGTCGCGCACGCTGAACGCACCGCGATAAATCGTGTGGATGACCGTACCTGGAAGTTCGATGCCTTCGAAGGGCTGGTTGCTGCTCTTGCTGGCACCCCCGCCAGAGATCACTCGGGTTGCGGCCGGGTTGATCAGAGTGATGTTGGCTACATTCCCAACTTCAAGGAGCTGCCCCTGGTCGGCGAGCTTTGAGATAGCCGCTGGGTTCAGAGACATAACTTCGCTGAATCGCTGCCAGTTGCTCTCGCCGCTATCAATCAGCACCAACTGTGCGATAGATGCCGCAGTTTCTAGGCCCAGCATTCCGAATGCGGCTGCCGCCCACTCGCATTCTTTCGCTTCAACCGGATGCGGTGCGTGATCAGTCGCGACAATGTCGATGGTTCCGTCAACCAGCGCCTCACGAAGTGCCTTGACATCAGCATCCGTTCTAAGTGGCGGGTTCACCTTGTAGACGGGGTTATAGGTTCGAGCTAATTCGTCGGTCAGAAGCAGGTGGTGAGGGGTAACCTCGGCCGTAACTTTGATTCCGCGTCGCTTGGCCCAACGAATGATCTCAACAGAACCGGCAGTTGATAGGTGGCAGATATGCAACCGGCTACCGGTAGCTTCTGCAAGGAGTACATCTCTCGCGATGATTGACTCCTCGGCTACTGCTGGCCAACCAGCCAGTCCGAGTTCTGCAGAAACGTTCCCCTCGTGCATTTGCGAATTCTCGGTCAGGCGCGGCTCTTGAGCGTGCTGGGCAATGACGCCGTCGAATGATTTCACATATGCCAACGCTCGGCGCATCAAAAGCGGGTCAGACACACATTTGCCGTCATCACTGAAAATGGTCACTTTTGCGCGCGAATTGGCCATCGCGCCAAGCTCGGCAAGTCGCTCGCCGCCTAGCCCAACCGTGACCGCTCCAATTGGCTGAACCTGAACTAGTCCGGCTTCATCACCAAGGGATTTGATTTGCTCGACTACGCCCGCTGTATCTGCGACAGGCATCGTGTTGGCCATAGCATGCACTGCGGTAAACCCACCCAGTGCCGCAGCCCTTGAGCCACTGAGAACAGTTTCTGACTGTTCAAAACCAGGTTCGCGCAGGTGCGTGTGCAGATCGATGAAGCCGGGTAGCGCGACCAAACCCTTAGCGTCGATGCTTTCGCCCATCACTTCGTTGCCGATGAACTTGATGACACCGGCGGCTACTCCGACGTTGGTTACAGAACCATCGGCCATTGTTGCGTTTACAAGAGTGAACTCACTCATTTTCGCCTCCTGAAAGTAGGTGGTAAAGCACGGCCATGCGTACACTTACCCCGTTGGCAACCTGCTTGAGTACCAGCGAGTTTTTCGAATCTGCAGCGGCAGCATCGATTTCGAGTCCGCGGTTCATTGGGCCCGGGTGCATGACAAACGTTTCTGATCCAAGAAGTGCCAGGCGGTCGGCGTTCAAGCCCCAAATACGTGCATACTCTCTCTCGCTTGGAAAGAAACCCGCCGTCATTCGCTCTAGTTGAACGCGCAACATCATGACAGCATCCAGTTTGAATGTCGAAATAGCCTCGTCCAGCGAGTAAGAAAAACCATCGGCCCGCTTGACTAGCGCGTTAGGTAAAAGCGTGGGCGGTCCGACTAGATAAACCTTTGCACCAAGCTGCTTGAGCAGAACTAGGTTGCTTCTTGCAACGCGGCTGTGGGCAATGTCTCCTACGATGGCAACAGACACTCCGTCGAGACCCTTGCCGCGTGCATCCGTGTGAATAGCGCTGCGCAGTGTGAATGCATCAAGAAGAGCTTGGGTCGGATGCTCGTGGGTGCCGTCACCCGCGTTGATTACCGAGCCCTTGACCCAGCCACTGTTAGCAAGCATGTGGGCTGCGCCGGATGCGTGGTGTCTGATTACTACGGCATCTGCCCCGATTGCTTCGAGGGTCTGTGCGGTGTCTTTGAGACTCTCACCCTTGCTCACACTCGAACCCTTGGCGGCAAAGTTGATTACGTCTGCAGATAGGCGCTTGGCGGCAACCTCAAAGCTAATTCTTGTTCTGGTCGAGTCTTCGAAGAATAGATTCACGACAGTTTTGCCGCGCAGAGTAGGCAGCTTTTTAATATCTCGGTCGTTCACTTCAGACATCTCAAGTGAGGTGTCGAGAATGGCGATTGCGGCTTCGCGAGTTAGGTCGGCAACACTTACTAAATGCTTCACGCCTCAATCACCACTTCGTTCTCTGTATCTGACTCGGTTAGTAGCACTCTTATGCGCTCATCACGTGATGTGGGCAAATTCTTGCCGACAAAATCGGCTCGGATAGGGAGCTCACGGTGCCCCCGGTCAATCAAAACCGCGAGTCTGACGGCACTCGGTCGGCCATAGTCGCCTAGTGCGTCTAGGGCAGCCCGGATGGTGCGGCCACTAAAGAGAACATCGTCGACCAAAACCACGACTTTTCCGTCGAGGCCTCCAGCAGGAATGACCGTTTTTGCAGGGTTTCTGGTTGGCTTTGACGCTAGATCATCTCGGTGCATCGTGATGTCTAGCGTGCCGAGAACCGCATCGGTGTCTATGGACTCAAACTTCGCGATTGTATCGACGATGCGCTTTGCCAAGATGGCTCCGCGAGTGGGTATGCCAAGAATCACTAAATCTTGACTACCTTGATTTGACTCGAGTATCTCGTGAGAAATACGAGTAACAGCGCGATCGATGTCGCTGCTGGTAAGAACGGTGCGCGATTGCACTCGAACCTCCTTCTGCGCCTCACAGGACGCCCTTTAAAGGATTTGTTGTTGCCACTCTAGCAGAGTGAAGAGCCTATAGCGCTGACTTTGTGCTGGCGATTTTTTGAAGGAGGCCGTTGATAAACCCAGGAGAATCGTCGGTTGAGTATTCCTTGGCTAATTCGACAGCTTCATTAACGGCGACTCCGTCTGGAATCTCTTCATTGAAGACAATCTCCCACGTAGCAACGCGCATAATTGCTCGATCCACCGCCGGCATGCGGTCGATAGACCAGCCCTGTGAATAGGCCTCTAAGTAGGCATCCACTTCGTCGCGGTGCGAATCGAAGCCGGCGACAATCGCGGATGCATACCCGAAAATCTCGTCTTGATTTTGACGATCGGAGTTGGCCTCTTTGGCTTCAGACAGCGTCGTTAGTGGGCTAATCCCCCGCAAATCGGCTGCGAAAAGAGCGTCGACCGCTCGTTTTCTAGATTTTGTGCGTGAGCTCAACTTAGTCGTTCACGCGGCCCAAGTAGTCTCCGGTTCTGGTGTCGATGCGCACCTTGGTTCCGTTTTCAAGAAAGAGTGGAACCTGAATTTGGAGTCCGGTTTCTACGGTGGCCGGTTTGGTGCCTCCCGATGAGCGGTCACCCTGAAGGCCGGGCTCGGTGTAAGTGACCTCTAGCACAACCGAAGCTGGGAGCTCGACGTAAATCGGGTTGCCCTCATGCATTGCGACAACCGCATCCTGGTTCTCTAGCATGTAGTTGACAGCGTCGCCAACAGTCTCTTCACCAAGGCTCACCTGGTCGTAAGTGTTCTTGTCCATAAAAATGTAGCCAGAACCATCGTTGTATAGGTAAGTCATGTCACGCTTGTCGACGTTCGCGGTTTCGACCTTGACACCAGCGTTGAAAGTTCTGTCAACAACCTTGCCGGTGAGGATGTTCTTTAGCTTGGTACGCACGAACGCGGCACCTTTACCCGGCTTGACGTGCTGGAACTCGACGACGGTCCAGAGTTGACCCTCGATGTTAAGTACGATTCCGTTTTTTAGATCGTTGGAAGTAGCCACAGTTGCCTCACAAAATGTTTTGACCGCACTTCGGTCAACCTTGTCGAGTTTACCGTAGAGCCTTCAGTTTCAGATGGCTTGAATGGCGAGTTTGTATGAGTCTGTGCCAAAACCCGCGATGACACCCGTTGCGACTGCAGAAATCACACTCTTGTGCCTGAACTCTTCACGCGCGTGCGGATTGCTTATGTGCACCTCGATCAGCTTCAACCCGGCCTTGGTGACGAGTGATGCCGCATCGGCAAGGGCATACGAGTAATGAGTGAAAGCGGCGGGGTTGATGATGACAGGACGCTTTGCATCCACCGCCTCGTGCAGCCAGCCGATGAGTTCAGATTCGCTGTCGGTTTGACGAACATCCGCTTTGTGACCGTGCTTCTCTGCAAAAGCTAAAAGCTCGGATGCCAACTGTTCGTAATTCATTGAGCCGTAGATTTCGGGCTCGCGACTACCGAGACGCCCGAGGTTGGGACCGTTTAGAACGAGGATGCTTGCCATGGCTATAGATTACCGCTTAGTTGCAAATCTCTTGATAGGCAGCGAATAGTAGCTCTGGAGCTGGCGCTGTCATGATGTTCGGCTTCGCTACCCCGTCGAGAACAACGAATCGAAGGTTGCCCGCTCTGCTCTTCTTATCGCGCTGCATGGTCGCCAGCAGAGCGTTCCACTTAGGAGCTTCATAGGTGGTTGGTAGACCGAGGCTTTGTAAAATCTTGCGTTGTCTTTCGACCACGTCATCGCCCAATCGCCCGGCCAGTCTCGATAGCTCGGCAACAAACATCATTCCAACCGAAATTGCGGCGCCGTGGCGCCACTGGTAGCGCTCCGCGAGTTCGATGGCGTGCCCTAGTGTGTGGCCATAATTCAGAATTTCGCGCAGTCCAGCCTCTTTGAAATCTTCGCCAACCACTCGAGCCTTGATGGCGATGCATCGACGAACAATTTCACCGAAAGTTGAGCTATTCACATCGGTTGCGGCCTCTAAATCTGTTTCGAGCAGCTCAAGGATTCGTTCATCGGCAATGAAGCCGTATTTCACAACTTCGCCGAAGCCCGCTAGAAGCTCGTTGCGCGGTAGCGTTGCCAGGGTGTCTAGGTCGCAGATCACCAGAGTTGGGGCGTAAAAACTGCCGACCAGATTCTTTCCCTCGGTGGTATTGATGCCTGTTTTGCCGCCGATGGCCGCATCCACCATTCCTAGCAAGGTCGTTGGAACCTGAATCAATGCAACACCTCTGAGCCAGGTTGCGGCGACGAATCCGGCGAGGTCGGTTACCGCTCCCCCGCCAAAACCGATCACAAGGTCGCTTCGCGTGAAATCTGATTGACCCAGCAGGCCCCAGCACCACGACGCAACCTCGATGCGCTTGGCATCCTCACCGTCTGGAACAGCGGCTTGATAAACCTCAAACCCCTTTGCACGAAGCGCTTCGGCCAGTGCATCCGCCGCTACTTGAAGCGCAGTCTGATGAACGAGCAAAATCTTGGCCACCTGAGTTGGCACGCCCGACACAACGTCGTCGAGCATTGCTCGACCGATTAAAACGTCGTAGCCTGGCTCTCCTGAAACCCTAACGGTGTCATGCGCTTGCATTTTGTTTATTCAAACCTTCCAAAATTGCGTCAATCGTTTGCAAAAGACTCGAATTTGAGGTGTCAACCGTTAGGTCTGCAACCTGCTCATAAAGAGGTTTTCTGCTGTTGTAAATGTGTCGCCAATCCGAGATGCCATTCTTGATTAGCGGTCGGTTACCGCCCCTTAGGCGACTAGCTATGTGCTTACCATCTGTGCTCAGGTATACGACCGTCGCGAGGGACAAAGCTTCACGCGATTTCTCGTGTAGCACCGCCCCACCACCCGTTGAAATGACAGCCGGCTCGTTCAGGAGTGACACCAAAACGTCTGATTCGATCTCACGAAATGCCGGTTCGCCGCGATCGGCAAAAATCGCACCAATGTCGCCGTGGTTCTTAGTGATGACTGCGTCGGTGTCAACAAAGGGAAGGTCGAGTCGCTTAGCTAACTTCTTGCCCACGGTGGTCTTACCGACACCCATGGGTCCGACCAGCACAACTGGTTTGTTAGTCATTGGCGTTGGTGCTTCGCAGCACTTCAGGAATCGACGCTATGTAACTTTCGAGATTGCGCTTGGTTTCAGTAAGTGAATCGCCGCCAAACTTCTCAAGCACGGCGTTAGCCAGAACTAGCGCGACCATAGCCTCTGCAACGATTCCAGCGGCTGGTACTGCACAAACATCGGATCGCTGGTGGTGCGCCTTTGCGTCTTCGCCCGTGCTCACATCTATTGTTGCTAGGGCTTTGGGCACTGTTGAGATTGGCTTCATTGCCGCTCGCACCCGAAGAATCTCACCGTTTGACATGCCACCTTCGATTCCCCCGGCGCGATCTGTGGCACGGTGCACGACACCGTTTTCATCTCGGATGATTTCATCGTGGGCTACGGAACCGCGACGCCTTGTGGTCTCAAAGCCATCACCGACCTCAACGCCCTTAATCGCCTGGATGCCCATAAGTGCTCCAGCTAACTGCGAGTCGAGACGTCGGTCCCAGTGAACGAAAGAACCAAGTCCCGGTGGTAAACCGTAAACGAGAGTTTCAACGACACCACCGAGGGTGTCACCATCTTTGTGGCATTGCTCAATCTCGGCAACCATGCTTTCGCCGGCTTCGGAATGAAAGGCTCTGACCGGGTTTTCGTCAATCCAATCAACGTCGTCTGGAGTTGGGAAAGAATAAAGAACGGGCACGGATGCGGTTCCGATGGCAACCGTGTGAGTGACCAAGCGAATGCCAAGCTCAGACAGGAATGATGCTGCCACGGAACCTAGAGCAACTCGGGCCGCGGTCTCTCTGGCACTTGCCCGTTCTAGGATCGGTCGGGAATCTAGAAACCCGTACTTCTGCATTCCTGTGAAATCTGCGTGACCTGGTCGCGGGCGGGTGAGAGCCTCGGCTCGCGCGCCCGTCAAGAGAGCCTCATCGACCGGATCGGCAGACATGATCTGCTCCCACTTTGGCCATTCGGTGTTGGCGATTGTTATTGCAACCGGGCCCCCCATTGTGCTGCCGTGGCGAACGCCGCCGCTCAGGCTCACTTCGTCTTTTTCAAACTTCATACGCGCCCCGCGACCGAAACCAAGTCGTCTGCGCGCTAACGCAACCTGAACGGCATCTGTAGTAACCGGCACACCAGCCGGAAGCCCCTCGAGAACTGCGACAAGTTCTGGGCCATGAGATTCACCTGCGGTGAGCCAACGTAACATGTGGCAATTCTCTCATGGAACGACCCAGTTACGTCTGTTAGCGGGTAACTCTACAAGATTGCTGCAAACATGGCGCTTGCAACTTCTTCTTCAGTGACCTTGCGATCACCCTCGCTGAAAGCGCCAAATAGTCGCAATTGTTCAACTGCCTGATATACAAGCATGGTGCGTCCATCCACCCGATTTTCTAATGGCCACTGCGAGGCAGGCGAATCCTCACCGCCATCGTAGGTGACATCGAACACGAATGACTTCGAAAAGGACAGGTCAACTTCTACGGTCTTTGAAACCGTTGAAGGCAAAGTGTTGACGGTCAAATCTGCTCCACCAAAGTCTGCCGCGGCTTCCATCGGTAGCCACTCGAACTTAACTGCAGCATTTGTTTGTTCAACCAAGCTAGCAATCAACCGAGAAGGTTCAGACCGGCGTGAAAACACCGTTATCGATTCAAGTTCGCTAAAAACCTGCAGTGCCGCGAGTGACAAAGTGCGGGCGGTGGCTCCAGACCCCAAAATCGCGACAGACGTGATGGAAGTGGGTAGAACTTCCAGCGCCTTCTTTGCGCCCACGAGGTCAGTGTTGGCAACGATGATCCGACCGTCATCATGACGAACGAGGGTGTTGGCGCATCCGAGTAGAACCGCTGCTTCGTCAAGCTGCCATCCGCGCTCATGCGCGATTCTGACCAATTCATCTTTTAGAGGCATCGTCAAACTGAAACCGGTATAAGCAGAAATCTCTTCTGAAAGAAATTTCGAAAGTTGTTGTTCGTTCACCCTTATGCGTGAGTACTGCCAATGCAGGCCAAGCACCTCGTAAGCCACCTGGTGGATCGTTGGGCTCAGAGAATGATCAACCGGGTCTCCGAGTATTGCGAATTTCTTTACTTCCAATCTGGGTTCTCCCTAAGCCAGGCACGTAGTTTCGCCACCGAGCGATTGTGACCAGCGTAGCTCTCGTTGAACTCCGTCTCACCAGTCTTGAGATTTACGGTGCAGAAGTAGAGCCAAGGACCATCATCTGGATTTAGTGCGGCGTCGATGGCAGAACTGCCGGGTGAGGCAATTGGGCCAATCGGAAGCCCAGGGTATTTGTAAGTGTTCCAGGGGTTTGGGTCGGCCCGCTCTTCGTCCGTGGTCAAGAACGAGTTCCCGTCAAAGGCGTACGATACTGTGGCGTCGCTCTGAAGGGGCATGCCAATTTCGATTCGATTCAGGAATGTTCTCGACATTTTTTTCAAATCAGAGGTCGTTTGACCTTCACGCTGAATGACAGAGGCAAGGGTAAGGGTTTCATGGATGCGCAACGCTGGGACGCCCAGGGAATCGAGTTCTTGCTGCATTCTCTGCCACATTGCCTTAAGCATGGTCAAGGCAGTATCACTCGACGAGAAGCTGTAGGTGGCCGGGAACAGGTAACCATCAAGATTCACTGCTTCTTTGGGCAGGTCGAGGTCTGATGGGCGAATGCTCTCAAAGTCAGAGAGCGGTACGTCGAACTTCTCGCTGAGAACTTTGAATATTTGGGATGCGCGGTAACCCTCTTTGATCAACGCTCGTTTCTCGACGCGATTGGCGCTATCACGCAACGCGTCAACTGCCAACTTTGCGTTCATACCCTTTTTTAGGCTGTAATCGCCCGGAAAAAAGAGACCATCCGTTGCCAAAAGAGCTCGATATGTCGGAGCAAAGCTGGCAGTAACACCAGAGCTTACGAGGGACTGAGCAATTTCCTCACCAGATTCACCCGGTAGTACTGTCACTACTACTTCGCCGGAGCCGGAGCCAGCAAAATCCGCGCCAGTAGTAATCTCGTACCAGGACCGAATTGAATCTCTGGCAAAGAGTCCGCCTACGCCTAGTGCGAGCAGAATGATTGCGATAAGAGCAATTCGGCGCCTAAGAAAGACTTTCGTTGATGGCATCTACCGTCTTCCCTGCCTCTCTGCCCGCCTTGAGAACATCCAGAGCTCTCTCGAGAATCTCTACAGCGCTTGCTGAATCGATAACCGCCCGAGAGTTCTTGGTATTTCTTCCGGCTTCGTGAAGATTAGCCTGGGCCATTTTTGTGCTCAAGCGTTCGTCGACTAGCCGAACTCGCGTCGTCGTAATGGTCTCGACATCCTCGGCGAAGTAGAGCGCATCAAAGGTTGACTGGGTGAACTTCGCCTCGAGAGAAATAGGAAGCCCGACATAAATCGCAACAGGTTCATAGTCGACTAAAAGACTCTTGACACGCTCTAACTCGTCACCAGTTCTGTCGATGCGCTCAAGCGGTGTGGCCAAGATTCCGTCGGGGTCGCAGATGGCAACTCCAATGCGGGCGCTGCCAACATCAAAGGCAATCCTGCGCCCACGCTGCATGAGGCTAAATCGCCGCCTTGATGGCCGTTACCGCTTCGTCTAGCTTCGAGTTGTCGGTTCCTCCGCCTTGTGCAAAGTCATCCTTGCCACCACCTCCACCGCCGAGAATTGATGCAGCGATTCGAACCAGAGCACCGGCCTTTAGACCTGCTGTTCGCGATGGTTCGGTGGTCGCTGCTCCAATCAATGGCTTATCCAAAGATGTTGCCGTCACGATTACCAGCGCGCTCTCAGCGCTCACGCGATCACGGGCGTTGAATGCAAGGGTGCGAAGATCGTTGGAGTCTGAAACTTCCCCAAGTTGAATCTCGACTACTAGAGTGCCGTTAACGCTGGTTGCATTTGCGATTGCGGCCGGGATAAGTTCGGCGAGGTTTGCAGACTGAAGTTGAGCCAAGCGTTTTTGTGCTGCTTTCAATTCATCAACCGTTGCAAAAATTCGTTCTTCGATTTGCTCTTTCGGAAGCTTGAGGCCTTCTGAAAGACGTGCGACCAGCGCGCGCTCAGCGTTCAACGACCGAATTGCTTCGATTCCAACGAACGCTTCGAGCCTTCTTGATCCGGAGCCAACCGAAGACTCGCCAATCACAGAAACTAGGCCGATCTGGGATGAACGACTCACGTGCGTGCCACCACAAAGCTCCCGCGACCATGGCCCGCCAATTTGTACCACACGTACCGACTCGTCGTAGGTTTCTCCAAACAGCGCCACGGCGCCCCACTCACGAGCATCCGGAAGGCTCATGAATTGAGCGCTCACTGCCAAGTCCCCACGAATCGCGAGGTTCGATACCTCTTCGATCTCTGACTTTGTAGCCGCAGAGAGAGCCTGCAGCCAAGAAAAGTCGAGCCTCATGTAACCCGGCTTGTTATAAGAACCAGATTGAAGCGCTGTAGGGCCGAGTACTTGACGAAGGGCGGCGTGAACCACATGCGTAGCCGAGTGAGCTTGGCAGGCTCCCAAGCGCCATTCTTGATCAACGGCTGTTACGGCCTTGGAACCTACTGAGATTTCACCCGAGCGAACTAATGCCTTATGAGACACCAAGCCCTTCACGGGCTTCTGAACATCTAGCACCTCGAGTGAGAAGCCGTCGCCGTGGATGAACCCTGAGTCAGAATCCTGACCGCCAGATTCGGCGTACATAGAAGTTTGGTCTAACACGACTTCAACGATGTCGCCCTGCTTGGCAGCTCTAATCGACGATCCGTCACTGATTAGCCCGAGCACCTTGGCTTGAGTCTCAAGTTCCTCATAGCCGGTGAACTTAGTCTCGCCGAGGGCACGGAATTCTGAATAAACAGACAGATCGGTACCGCCGAGTTTCTTCTCGCGAGCATCCGCCTTCGCTCTGTCTTTTTGCTCTTGCATTAGCGCCTTGAAGGCATCTCGGTCTAAACCGAGACCTTGCTCTTCGGCAATTTCTAGAGTCAAATCGATCGGGAATCCGTAGGTATCGTGCAGCAAGAATGCGGTGTCTGCGCTCAACTGCGATGCGCCAGAGTGCTTAGTTGCCTGAACTGCCTCATCAAGAACCACGCTTCCAGAAGTCAAAGTGCGTAAGAACGCCTCTTCTTCTGCTACCGCAGTTCGAACGATGCGCTCAAACTCGCCTTCAAGCTCTGGGTAAGACTCAACCATGGCGTTTTTTGAAGCTGTAAACAATTCGGTAAAGGTGGGGGCGTCAACTCCTAGCAAACGCATTGATCGCACGACGCGTCGCAAAAGTCGGCGCAGCACGTAACCGCGACCATCATTCGCCGGCGTAACACCGTCGCCAATCAGCATCAATGCTGATCGCACGTGATCGCCGACAACACGAAGGCGAACATCATCTTCGACGCTTGAGCCATATGTCTTTGAGGACAGCTTGGCAGCAAGATCTAGAACTGGTCTGACTTCGTCAATCTCGTAGAGATTCTCGACGCCTTGCATCAAGAAAGCTACTCGCTCGAGTCCCATACCTGTGTCGATGTTCTTCTTAGGCAGTTCTCCGAGAATTGGGTAATCTTCTTTGCCGCCACCAGCGCCTCGCTCATACTGCATGAACACTAGGTTCCAAATTTCTATGTAGCGGTCTTCGTCTTCTTCGGGGCCGCCCTCTCGACCATAGGCTGGACCACGGTCGTAGTAGATCTCACTGCATGGTCCTGAAGGGCCCGGCTGACCCGTTGACCAGAAGTTGTCTGCCATTCCACGCTTTTGGATTCGTGCGAGAGGTATGTCTGCGACCTCGCGCCACATGTCAATCGATTCTTCATCGTCTTTGTAAACGGTCACCCAAAGGTCTTGGGGGTCGAAGCCCAAACCGCCCTCATCTTGGCTAGAGGTTAGGAATTCCCAGGCAAAAGCAATGGCCTCTTTTTTGAAATAGTCGCCGAACGAGAAATTTCCGTTCATTTGAAAAAAGGTTCCGTGGCGGGTGGTCTTGCCGACCTCTTCGATGTCAAGGGTGCGCACACATTTTTGAACGCTGGTTGCCCTCTTGTACGGCGAAGGCACAAGACCGCTCATGTAAGGAATGAATGGAACCATGCCGGCAACGGTGAACAACAGCGTTGGATCTTCGCTGATTAGCGAAGCGGATGGAACGACAGTGTGACCTTTGCTTTCGAAGAAACTAAGCCAACGCCGTTTAATTTCGGCGGTCTTCATGGTTACTTCGCTGCTGGCTTTCTAACTGAAGGTTTTCTGGCCGCTGTCTTGGCTGCCGTTGGTTTTGGTTTGGCTGACGCAACAGGCTTCTCAGCATGAGTCTCTTCAAACCCGTCCATGAAGGCTCCGGCAAGTTCTTTGCCGCTCTTGATTAGGTCTTCGGCCACAGCCTTGGCAGCTGGGTTCTGTTCGATCTTGCGTGCGATAACGATTCCGGCGGTCAAGCCAGTAATAAGCCAAAACATCTTTTTCATCTTCGCGACCTACTTCTTTCCTTTAAGTAACTTCGAAAGGCTGACGCCCAAACCCGCAAGTTTCATGAGTGGTCCGCCCACGGCCTGCGTAAATACGGCACTGAGTGAGGCGATGTTTAGGCTTACTTCTTCGACATTGGTAGTGATGTTGTCGAGTTTCACGAGTTGCTTATTGGTTTCAGTGACTGTCTCGTTGAGGCCTGAGAGCAGCGGTTCAACACCCTCGGTCAACTCTTTGACAGAGTTAGAGAGTTCGTCAACAGTGCGACCCAGCTTTAGCAGTGGGACCGCAGCAGCCAACGCAAGAACCGCGAATGCAATGGCAGCAATTAGGGCTGCAATGTCACCGATGCTCATCAGGCCTCCTCAAGAACTAACTATCTCGCAGCGTAGTACTCAACCACAAGCTGCACTTCACAGGTCACAGGGACCTCTGCGCGCTTTGGTCGACGAACTAGAGTCGCGTGAAGCCTGTCTAGCTGAACGTCAAGGTATCCAGGAACTGGAGGCAACACGTCTACGTGGCCGCCTGCAGCTGCAACCTGGAAAGGTTCCATGCCCTCGCTCTTGGCGTGAACATGTACCAGTTGACCTGGCTTTACGCGGAACGACGGGCGGTCGATGCGCTCACCATTTACAAGGATGTGGCGGTGAACAACCATCTGACGTGCTTGTGAAATGGTGCGAGCGAAGCCGGCACGAAGAACAAGTGCGTCGAGGCGCATTTCTAGAAGCTCAACTAGGTTTTCACCGGTTAGGCCATCTGCGCGCTTTGCCTCACGGAAAACGTTGCGAAGCTGAGCCTCGCGAATTCCGTACTGTGCGCGTAAACGCTGTTTCTCGCGAAGACGAACGGCGTAGTCGCTGTCTGCCTTGCGCTTGGTGCGACCATGCTCACCTGGAGCGTATGGACGCTTCTCTAGGTATTTGGCGGCCTTTGGTGTTAAAGCTAGACCAAGAGCTCGCGACAAGCGAGTCTTGCTTCGGGTACGTGATGTCTTAGACACGTGGTCCTTTCAAAAAGTGTTCATAGCGGTCAAATGCTTT
>Ga0222712_10002324_pt1 | contig 21915 bp, 18 predicted proteins | sample C33_657DmetaG_FD_165043 | JGI IMG/M metagenome (GOLD analysis project Ga0222712, IMG submission 165043) | Estuarine water microbial communities from San Francisco Bay, California, United States - C33_657D | ecosystem: Environmental > Aquatic > Marine > Unclassified | place: USA: California... | reverse complement strand
CGATACCGACACGCGCTACTTGATTGTCACCCATAATGCCGTGACAATGAGCCGCATGCATCGCCTGTTTGGCGTGACGATGGTCGAGCGGGGCATCTCAAAGCTTGTTTCTGTCGATCTTGGCGGAGCGGAAGAACTGCTCGCCGCCGAATAAGGAGTGCCGCACATGGACATTGCCTTTTTGCTTTTCCCCGGTGTCACACAACTCGATCTCACGGGCCCCGCCCAAGTGCTGTCCCGCCTGCCCGGCGCACGCGTCCATCTGGTTTGGGAGAATCTCGACCCCGTGCCAACCGATGCCGGCTTCTCCATCCTGCCCAATGCGACCTTTGCGGATATGCCAAAGCCAGACCTGCTGTGTGTACCTGGCGGCATGGGGATTGCCGACGTGATCGAGAGTGACGCAGCGCTTGGCTGGGTGCGCCGCGCAGGGGCAGAGGCGCAATGGGTGACGAGCGTGTGCACCGGCGCGCTGATCCTAGGTGCCGCAGGCCTGTTAGAGGGCTATCAGGCGACGACGCACTGGGCCTGGCACGACAAGCTGGCGCTGTTCGGCGCGACGCCTGTGCACGCGCGGTCTGTGATGGACCGGAACCGGGCGACGGGCGGCGGCGTGACGGCGGGCATTGATTTTGCGCTGGCGCTGACCGCGAAGATTGCAGGGGACACCATCGCCCGGACCATTCAGCTCGCACTGGAATATGATCCGGCACCGCCGTTCAATGCAGGCTCCGTCGAAGGGGCAGGGCCGGATATTGTTGCGGCCTATACTGACCGCGCCAACCGCATTGCGCCGGACCGGATCACGCGATTGGACGCGGCGGCGCGCAGGCTTGGCTTTACCGCCTGATCAGGCCACCTGTTTCCCGACACCATATTTGCGCATCTTTTCAATAAGCGTGGTGCGCTTCAGCGTCAGGAGCCGCGCCGCTTCGGAGATGACGCCGTCGGCAGCTTTCAGTGCCATTTGAATGCGCTCCTGTTCCATCGTTTCCACCAGCACCTTCAAATCAATCGGCGCATGTGGGTCGGCGGGCAGCGAGCTCACGGCGCGTGTGTTGGAAGGCGACGCCTGTGCCGCTGCTAGGGGGAACGGTGTAACCGGCACAGGCGTCTCTTCGGCGCGCGATATGGCTTCTGCGCGCGCGGGAAGATCAACAATTCGAAGGGGGCGGCCCGAGCGGAGGCCGAGCAACTGTTCAACTTCATCCGACCCGATGGTCATGCCGCCGAACAGAATGTCGGCCCGCTCCACGACGTTGCGCAGCTCGCGGACATTGCCCGGCCATTCATGCCCCATCAGGCGCATCATGGCATCACGGTCAAAGGTTGCGCGCGGTGGGCCACCGCGGGTCTTGCGGAAATGGGCGATGAGGAGAGGAATGTCTTCCACGCGTTCGGACAGCGCAGGCACGTTGATCGGCACAACACCAAGGCGGAAATAGAGATCTTCGCGGAAGCGGTTGTCGCGGATGGCGTCGTCAATGTTCTGGTGTGTCGCAGAAATGATGCGCACGTGCGCGGCAATAGGCGCGCCGCCGCCAACGCGCTGGACCAAGCCGTCTTCCAGAACGCGGAGCAGCTTCACCTGCATATCGAAACGCATATCGTCGATTTCGTCGAGGAAGAGCGTGCCACCATTGGCTTCTTCAAAGCGACCGATGCGCCGCGTGGCCGCCCCTGTGAAGGCGCCGCGTTCATGCCCGAACAATTCGGACTCCATCAGTTCGGCCGGAATGGCGCCGCAGTTGAGGGCGACAAAGGTCTGGTTCACCCGTGTGCTTGCCGCATGGATCGCTTGCGCCACCAGTTCCTTGCCGGACCCCGAAGGCCCCGTGATCAGCACCGACGCATTGGTCGGTGCGACCCGGGCAATAATCTGGCGCAGCGCACGGATCGCCGGGCTGTTGCCGACGATCAGATCCTCGTCTCCCAGAACCTCAATTGACCTACGTGTTGCGACCTGCACCATTTTTGAACCCACCTGTTTTTGTCCGGATAGGACACGAACCAAGTGCGTTTCCCGCAGTTAACAAGGTCTAAATTCTGGCCTTTTCAGGCCCGACAACCGAGGCCGTATTGAGGGTAATTCATGCCATTATGGTGTGGCTACTGCGGTAGTTTTACCTAAGTGTTTGTACGATCACGATCCTGTCCAGTTGGGCGCGCGCTTCTGGGCAAAGGCAGCCGCCCCTTCTCGTGCATCGCTGGATGTAAAGACTTTGGCGGTCAGGGCGTACTGGTTCTTCCATTGTTCTGCCTGAGACCAGTCCTGCTGTTCCCGAATCACTTGCTTGGACGCTGCCACGGCGAGCGGGCCATTGGCGCTGATGGCTTCTGCCAGCTGCAGGGCACCCTCCAACGCGACGCCGTCAACGATGCGGTTGATCAGGCCCATTTCATAAGCGCGCTGCGCCGAGACGAATTCACCGGTGAGGGCCAGCTCCATCGCGAGGCGCTGTGGGATCTGACGGGGCAGGCGAACAAGGCCGCCCGCGGCTGCGGCCAATCCACGCTTCACTTCGGGAATGCCGAACTTGGAGTCCTTGTTGGCAACGATCAGATCGCAGGCGAGTGCAATTTCAAAGCCTCCGGCCAGCGCATAGCCATCGACCGCCGCGATCAGCGGCTTGGCGGGCGGCGCTTCTGTAAGGCCCGCAAAGCCCTTGCCCGGGATCTGCGGTGTTTCCCCCGCGAGAAAGCCCTTCAGGTCCATGCCCGAACAAAAGGTGCCACCAGCCCCGGTGATGATGCCGACGCGCAGATCATTGTCGCTGTCGAGCCGATCCATTGCCGCGGCCACACCTTCGGCGAGCGCCTTATTGGCAGCGTTCTTGGCTTCCGGGCGGTTGAGCGTGACAATCAGAATATTGCCACGGACTTCGGTCAGGACGGGATCGGACATGATAGGCTTCCTCTCTTTGCAGACGGGCCGGCAGCTTCCGGCTTTACGTTTCCGTAAAGTGAACTGCCGGTCCGGCGCAAGAGGAGAATGACGATCCGAGTTCGTCTTTTCCCGTCAGAAGGATCAGCGTTCCCGTGCCGCCGTCGTCCGTGCGGATTCGATGGGACTGATGAGATAGTCAATCAGACGTCGTGATCCGGTGCGGACGTCGACGGTGATTTCCATGCCCGGCCGCAAGGTAAAGCGCTTGGCGTCCTTGGCGTTCAGGTGGACACGGACCGGATAGACAAGGCCCTTCTGATCATCCGCCACGGCATCCGCACCGACCGAGACGACTTTTCCGGGGATCGTCCCATGGCGGCTATAGGGATAAGCATGGACCTTCACGGCCACCTCTTGCCCGACGCGGACAAAGCCCACATCGCTGTTCGACAGCATGCCTTCCGCCAGAGCATTGCCGAGCTGGTCAAGAACCTGTCGGACCGCGCCGCGCGCGTCCAGCTTGTCATTGCCGGTGTTTCAGCGAATTTGCAGGAACTGGTCGGCTATATCCCGTCGATCCGCCGCAATGTTGTCGGCCTCCCCATGCCGCGCCTCGACAGCAAGGAAATCGCAGCCCTCATCGATATCGGAGAGCGCGAGGCCGGCGTAAAGTTCAGCCCGCGTGCGGTGGAAACCATTGATCTGCTGAGCAATGGCTCGCCTTATCTGGCGCGTCTCGTCTGCCATCATGCGGGGATTAATGCGCTCAATGACAATCGGATGGATGTCGATATTCCCGACATCAACCTTGGCCTTGATGAGATTGTGGAAGAGGCCGAAAACCGCCTCTCCCCCATCGCCCGCACACGCAAGAAGGAGCTGCTGACCACCAAGGATGTGGCAGTACTGGGCGCAATTGCGCGCGGTGCCTCAACGCCGGACGGCAGCTTCCTCCTCGATGATGTGAAGGCCAATCTGTCGGACAAAACGACCGAGGCGACCATCCTGGCAGAGTTGAAACGCATTGCAGATCTGGGGGGACTGCTGGAACAGTCCAAGGGGGCGGCCGGCACCATCTTCCGATTTACCGATGAAGCGCTGCCCTTCTTCATCTGGATGTCGGTTGCGCGCAGCCATGTTTCAGACGGCGGAAGCAAGTTACGCGTCGCCTGAGACGCTTAGGCCAATATTGGGGTTTTCGGGGTCGCGTTCGCGCTCTAGAGCCGGTCTATGGCCGACACACTCTCTATTGCCACATGGAACATCAACTCCGTCCGCTTTCGGCAAGCCATTGTCGAAAAGTTCCTGACGGAAATGGCGCCCGACATCCTGTGTCTGCAGGAAACCAAAGCGGTGGACGATGTCTTCCCGCGCGACCTGTTCCAACGTCTCGGCTATAAGCACATCGTGCTCCACGGACAGCCGATGCACCATGGCGTGGCGACCGTGTCCAAAATTCCGATTTCAGAAGACCTGCGCCATGATTGGCAGGACAATGGCGAGGCGCGCCATGTCGGCGTGCGCCTGCCCAATGGCTGGCGGCTGGAAAACGTCTATGTGCCTGCAGGCGGCGACGTGCCCGACCGGGAGACCAACCCCAAATTCGGCCAGAAGCTCGACTTTCTGGGGCGGATGATCCGCTGGTCGGAAGAGCTGCGCGACCCGACGATCTTGACCGGCGATTTCAACATCGCGCCGCTCGAATCCGATGTGTGGAGCCACAAACAACTGATCGATGTCGTCAGCCACACGCCCATCGAGATCGAGACCCTCGGCAAGCTGCAGGCCAGCCATGACTGGGTCGATCTGGGCCGCCATTTCATTGCCGCACCTGAGCGGCTCTACACTTGGTGGAGCTACCGCGCGAAGGACCACACGGTCGGAGACCGCGGTCGGCGGCTCGACCATATGTGGGCCTCCCCAGCTGTCGCGGCCCAGGCCATCGCCCACCGCGTGCATGAACCCTGCCGCAGCTGGGAAAAGCCGTCTGACCATATTCCGCTCGTCACGGAGTTCCGCATTTGAGCGATGCAGCCAATGCAGCGCGCGCCATTGATGCGCTTCGGCGCGGCTGGCCCGTTTGTATTGGCGGGCAAGTGACTCTGCTGGCGATCGAGACGGCAGACAGCGCCTCGCTGGCCACCTTTGATCCTGATCACAAGGCTGACATCCTGATCTCCGCAGGCCGCGCCGTCACGCTGAAGCTGGCCAATCAGATTGAGGCCGCCGTGCCCGACGCACCTGTGCTCGTGGCGCGGCGCAATTGGCTCGGCCTTACTGAAGCCACCGCGCTGGCCGATCCGGCGATGGACCTCGCCACCCCCATGAAGGGGCCGTTTGAAGCCATCCATTGCGAAATGCCCGACGCCGCGCGCGCCGCGCTGACGCTCGCACGACATGCCGGATTGTTACCGGCCTTCTTCCTGCGGACAGACCCGGTAGCGGGGACAACGCCTGTCTCGATTGATGAGATTGACGGCTATGAAGCCTCTGGCCGTCTGCGGATCGTCGCCCGGGCGCGCCTGCCGGTGGCCGCAGCGGAACAGTGCGAGATCGTCGCCTTCCGAACACCCGAAGCGGGGCTGGAACATGTCGCGCTGCTGGTTGGCAGCCCCAATGGTCAGCCGCCTTTGGTGCGCCTGCATAGTGAGTGTCTGACAGGCGACGTTCTGGGCAGCCTGAAATGTGATTGCGGGCCGCAACTGGATGCGGCGCTCCGCCTGATGGCCGAAAGCGGTTGGGGCATCCTACTCTATTTGCGGCAGGAAGGGCGCGGCATCGGCCTTATCAACAAGCTGCGGGCTTATGCGCTTCAGGATCAGGGGTTTGACACCGTCGACGCCAATACGCGGCTGGGCTTTGCCATTGATGCGCGCGATTTTTCGGTGGCATCCCGGATGCTGACGCTTCTCGGGCAGGATCGCATCCGTCTGCTGACCAACAATCCGGAAAAGGTCGCACGGATCGCGGCGGAGGGCGTTGAGGTCATCGAGCGAGTCCCGCATAAACTGCCGCCCAATCCGCACAATGCCCGCTATCTGGACACCAAGCGCGACCGGACCGGCCACGCGCTTTAGGCCAGCAGCGCCACCACATCCTCAAAGCTATGCGCCACCGCATGGACACCCTTGTCCAAAAGCAGCGCCGCATGCCCGTCATTGCAATGCCGGCCGGCCGCCAGCCCGATGACGAAGGCGCCAGACGCAACAGCTCCGGTCGCCCCCACAGGCGAATCTTCGAGGATGACAGCACGCTTGATATCGATCCCCAGCGCCTCGGCGGCATGGAGATAGATATCCGGTGCAGGCTTGCCCCGCGTCACATGTTCGCGGCCCGAATAGATGTGATCGCCAAAGGCATCCGATAGACCGAGATGCGCCAGATGTGTGCGGATCCAATGGGTTGTGCTCGACGAAGCGATGGCGCGCGGAAAATCGAGGGGCAGCGTTTCGACAAAACGGACGGCGCCGTCCACGGCATCGAGCCCTTCGACCATCACGCGGGCGTCTTCGGCCTTGCGGGCGTCAAAAAAGGCGTCCGGTATATCGCCGCCGATCCAATTGCCCACCGCCTCAACAAAGGCAGGCCCGCCGACGCCGACAAACTGCGTGTGCGCCTCTGCATAGCTGGTCGGATGACCGAGCGACGTCAGCAGTTCGGCAATATGGAGCGTGCTGACATGCTCGCTTTCAATCAGCACGCCGTCAAAGTCGAAGATGATCCCGTCAAACCGCATCAGCGTGCTCCGAATAAAGCGGTGCCGATGCGCACATGTGTGGCGCCGAGCATGATCGCCGCTTCAAAGTCCCCCGACATGCCCATGGACAGCTGCGCCAACCCATTGTCGCGCGCAATCTTGGCGAGCAGCGCGAAATAGGGCGCCGCTTCGGTCTCGGCGGGCGGAACGGCCATCAGGCCCACCACATCCAGCCCGGCCGCACGGGCCGCAGCCAGCAAGTCCGGTACATCCGTTGCAGCACAGCCGCCCTTTTGGTCTTCTTCGCCGATATTGACCTGCAGGAAATAGCGTGGCGTCCGCCCGGTCTTCACCTGCGCTTTGCCTAAGGCATCGATGAGCGAGGCACGGTCCACCGAATGGATAACGTCGAACAGCCGCAGCGCGTCTTCCGCCTTATTGGACTGGAGCTGGCCGACCAGATGCAGTTCGATATCAGGCGTCTCTGCGATCAGGTCAGGCCATTTGCCTTGCGCTTCCTGCACGCGATTTTCCCCGAACAGGCGTTGGCCGGCTTCGATCAGCGGGCGGATGGCATCGGCATCCTGTGTCTTAGAAATGGCAATCAGTGCAATGTCTGCCGGATCGCGGGGAGCCGTTTTTGCAGCCTTCGCCATCTCTGCGCGGACATCGGTCAAGCGGTGCTTTGCGTCGGTCGTCATGGCCGCGCTATAGGGGCGGGAATGCCAAAGCGCCACTGCCCCTCCACCCAAGCTTTGCCCCGCATCTGGCTAATGACGGATGAACGTTTAGGTGCGGGCCTGATGGATGCCGTGCGGGCACTCCCCAAGGGTTCGGGCATTATCTTTCGCCATTATGCGACACCGGAGCCAGAACGCCGGGCGCTGTTTCAGTCCCTTCAGGCCATTGCCCGGCGCAATGGCCATGTGCTGCTATTGGCGGGGCCAGTTCGCCTTGCGCGATATTGGGGGGCAGATGGCAGCCATGGCCGCCACAGGGGCGCCGTGACGGCCCCTGTCCATTCGCTGCGGGAAATGCGGGCGGCAGAACACGCGGGGGCGCAGCTTCTGTTCGTTTCACCCATCTTCGCGACCCGCAGTCACCCCGGCAAGACCGGCATAGGCACAAGACGCCTCGCCAATTTCGTCCGTCAGGCGAATCGGCCCGTCATTGCGCTGGGCGGCATGACGCGCGCGCGGTTCAAAACGTTGAGACAAACAGGTGTTGATGGTTGGGCGGCGATTGACGGACTCACCGTCGGGCGCCGTTAGCAACAGCCAAAATTAGAAGCGGAAAGCGGTTCCAAGGTAGACCGCCTGGCTGTCGCGGCGATTGTCCTGCAAGGCTTCCAAGCGGTTGTTGCGTTCCGACTTGTAGCGGACACCTGCCGTCACATCGAGGTTGCGGGCAAGGCGATACGACCCGCCAAAGTCGACCGCGACGCTTTCACCGGCATCGGTCAGGCGCGGCTCGGTTCCGACCGGGCGTTCCGCCGCCAGTTGAACACGAGTCGTCCAATTCTTGATCGAATAGCTCACGCCCACATCGGCAGCCTGACGGCGACCCTGCGCCGGACCGAGATCAGCCTGCGCCAGATCCCCCGAAATGGCAAAGCGCTTCCAGCCCACAGACACGCCCAGATTATAGGCAACCGGGGCCACATTCATCAAGGCAGCCGTCGTCGCCGGACGATCTGCAGACGGCGTTACGGCCGTCGAGCGCGCGCGGACAGCGACCGTCACCTTGCGGTTGGCCTTCGATGCTGAGCTGGCAGGCGTAAAACGGAAACCTGATGTCGACAGGCTGCCGCGCGCAAAAGCAGCGGCAAGCTTGGGGTCAGCGGCGGCAGGCGTAAAGCTTCCAATGCCGACGCGCGAAATCTTAATGGGAGCAGGGCCGCTGGACTGCAGGCTCGCCGCAATGGCCGGAGACAAGGCAAGGCACAGCGCGGCTGCAGCCACGCCACCCAAACCAAACTTGCCCCCTCGACTCATCATTCTCATCCCATGGCATACTGATCTGCATCACCCTACAAGAATCAGGGCCTTTACGTCAGTTGCCGGACAAATATTGCAAGCCTGTTGCAAGACTTCAACAACCTAGCGTGTCACCACCTTGCGGAGACGGGCAATCCGCCTATAACGCGGCCCCAGTTGGCCCGCGTTTTTACGAGGATTTTCATGCGTCGCACTTTTTCCGCTGTCACCGCCCTTTCGCTCCTCGTGGCGCTGCCTGCCTGCTCTTGGGTGAAGGGGGACCTGTCCAAGGGACTCGGCGGCGGCGGCAAGAATAAGGAAAGCGCGCGGAAGAAGTCAGACCTTGCTGCGTCCAAGGTGACCACGATTGGCGTCAACGCCTATCTGTGGCGCGCCACGCTCGATACGCTTTCGTTCATGCCGCTGTTGCAGGCTGATTCGAATGGCGGCGTGATCGTGACGGACTGGTATTCAAACCCGAACAATCCGGGTGAGCGCATGAAGCTCACCGTTTCCATTCTCGATCAGGATTTGCGCGCCGATGCGATGCGGGTCGCGGGCAGCCGCCAGATCAATCAGAATGGCAGCTGGGTCGATGCGCCTGTGCAGGCTGCGACCATCCAGAAGCTTGAGGAAATCATCCTTACCAAGGCCCGCGACCTCCGCCGCGCCGCCATCGCAGGCTAAATTTCGTTTCCCCGTCGGCCCCATGGTCCTGCGTTGTGCATTTACACGTGGGATGTGACCGCTATTGAGCGGGTCACTCTCGCCCCAAATTCAGGCTGTTGATCTTATGAGCACGCGCTTCAACCCCTTTAAGGCCGATGGCCATTGGCAGAAGATTTGGGAGGAGACAGGCGTCTTCACCGCCCCGCCCGCCAGTGACCCGCGCCCCAAGGCCTATGTGCTGGAGATGTTCCCCTATCCCAGCGGGCGCATCCATATGGGCCATGTCCGCAACTATACGATGGGCGATGTGCTGGCGCGCTATAAGGGGATGACCGGCCATGCCGTGCTGCACCCCATGGGCTGGGACAGCTTTGGCATGCCGGCTGAAAATGCGGCGATGGAAAAGAAGGTCCATCCGGGCGACTGGACGCGCTCCAACATCGAAGCGATGAAAAAGCAGCTCAAGCGCCTTGGCCTCGCTATCGACTGGACGCGTGAGCTTTCGACCTGCGAGCCCGAATATTACGGGCAAGAGCAGGCGCTGTTCCTCGACATCTACAAGGCCGGCCTTGTCTACCGCAAGGAATCGACCGTCAACTGGGACCCGGTCGACATGACGGTGCTCGCCAATGAACAGGTGATCGACGGCCGCGGCTGGCGCTCCGGCGCGCTGGTTGAAAAGAAGAAACTGAACCAGTGGTTCCTCAAGATCACTGACTTTGCTGATGAGCTTTTGGAAGGCCTCGAAACCCTCGACCAGTGGCCCGAAAAGGTCCGGCTGATGCAGGAAAACTGGATCGGCAAAAGCCAGGGCCTGAACCTGACCTTCAATCTGGTCGGCGGGGAGGACGGCATCGACGTGTTCACCACGCGGCCCGACACGCTGTTCGGCGCAAGCTTTGTCGCCATTGCAGCGGAACATCCCTTGGCTCAGGCGCTGGCGGAAAATGCGCCGCGCCTGCAAGACTTTATCGCCGACTGCAAAAAGGGCGGCACGACCGCCGCGGAAATCGAGACCGCTGAAAAGCGCGGCTTCAACACCGGCCTTTCCGTTGAGCATCCGCTGGACCCGAGCTGGCACCTGCCCGTCTATGTCGCGAACTTCGTACTGATGGATTATGGCACCGGTGCTGTCTTCGGCTGCCCCGCACATGACCAGCGCGATCTGGATTTCGCCCGCAAATATGATCTGCCTGTCCGCCGTGTGGTGGCCGAAGGCGACAACGAAGACTCCGACTTCGAAGGCGATGTTGCCTACACAGGTCCCGGTCGCATCGTGAATTCGCACTGGCTGAACGGCATGTCGGTCGACGATGGCAAGGCCGCCGTCATCGCCAAGGCGCAGCATGAAGGCTGGGGCGAAGGCCAGACGCAATACCGCCTGCGGGACTGGGGTGTCTCCCGCCAGCGTTACTGGGGCACGCCCATCCCCATCATCCATTGCGACTTCTGCGGCGTCCTACCGGTGCCACGCAGCCAATTGCCAGTGAAGCTGCCCGAAGACGTCACCTTCGATGTGCCCGGCAATCCGCTCGACCGGCATCCGACATGGAAGAATGTCCTGTGCCCGAACTGTAAGGAACCGGCGCGGCGCGAGACCGACACGCTCGATACGTTCGCGGATTCGAGCTGGTACTTCATCCGCTTTGCCAGCCAGCCCGATGACAAGCCCTTCGACCGTGAAGAGGCTGAAGCCTGGCTGCCCGTCGGCCAATATATCGGTGGCATCGAGCATGCGATCCTGCACTTGCTTTACGCTCGCTTCTGGACCCGCGCACTGGAACGGATTGGCAAGATTGGCATCACGGAACCATTCGCCGCGCTGTTCACGCAGGGCATGGTGACGCATGAGACCTACAAGTCGCCCGAAGGCGCTTGGCTCAGCCCGGAAGATGTCCGCATCGCGGGAGAGGTCGTCACGACACTTGATGGCGCGCCCGTCACGCGCGGCCGCATTGAGAAGATGTCGAAATCCAAGAAGAACGTCGTCGATCCCGATCCGATGTTCGACCAGTATGGTGCCGACGCGGTACGTTGGTTCATGCTGTCCGACAGCCCGCCGGAACGTGATCTGGAATGGTCGGAAAGCGGCATTGAAGGCACCTGGCGCTTCGTCAACCGCATCTGGCGATTGTTCGACACGATCGAAGACGCAACGGGCGAAGACAAGGTCATCGACAAGCTGCTGCACAAAGCCATCGCCGGCATTGCCGTCGACATTGAGGCGCTGACCTTCAACAAGGCCGTCGCCAAGGTGCATGAGCTGGTGAATGCCATTGAGAAGGCAGCGCCCTCGGCGTCCCGCACCACTGCGATTCGCACGCTCGCGCGGTTGATCGCCCCCATGTTGCCGCATCTGGCCGAAGAAGGCTGGGCGCATATGGGCGGTGCCGGTCTCGTCTCCACGCAACCTTGGCCCGACCATGACCCAGCACTGCTCGTGGATGACGAAGTCACCATTGCCGTGCAGGTCAACGGCAAGCTGCGCGATACGCTGACAGTCGCTAAGGATATGGACAAGGACGCGCTTCAGGCGCTGGCGCTTTCGTCGGACAAGATCATCCACACGCTGGATGGTGCAACCCCGAAGAAAGTCATTGTCGTGCCCGGTCGCCTCGTTAACATCGTCGCATGAGCCGTTTTGTCTTCCTCCTCTTCGCGTTACTGCTGTCTGCCTGCGGGCTGAAGCCGCTTTACAGCGGTGGTAGTCAGGGAGCGGCGGGCCAATTACTTGGCGCCGTCGAAGTGTCGGCCATTCCCGGCAAGGCCGGTTGGCTGATGCGCGATTCGCTGCTGCGGCGCTTTGGGGCCGTCGCCGAAGGGCAGAAGCGCTACCGGCTGGATGTTGAACTGGATGACCAGATCACCGGCTTTGGTGTCCGCCGTGACGATGTGGTCACACGCGAACGCCGGACGTTGCGCGCGCGCTATAAGCTGGTCGATCTCGCCAGTGATACGGTGCTGATTGATGCCACCGCCGGATCGGACGCGGGCATTGACGTGGTCTCGTCTGAATATGCGACCGTCGCGGCGGAGAACACGGCGCTGGAGCGGTTGAGCGACATCGTAGCCGATCAGATCGTGGCGCGACTGGCGCAACAGGCGACGGCATCGCCCGACGCGAAGTGAAGGGCACCGATACCGAAACCCCGCGCGCGCTGGATGCCGCCGATGCGCGCTTTCGCTTTTTCCTGCTCTACGGTCCCGATGAGGCAGGGTCTGTCGCCCTCGCCCGCCGTCTGGAACGTGCCATGGGGGCCGATGCCGAACGGATCGACCTTGAATCGCCCGAGCTGAAGTCAGACCCGTCGCGACTGGCCGACGAAGCGGCGAGCATCTCTCTTTTCGGCGGCAAGCGCTGGATCCGCATCCAACCTGCGACCGATGATATCGTCACAGCTGTGCAGGGCCTGCTCCAAGCCTCTGTAGCGGGCAACCCGGTGGTGGCCATTGCCGGCGCGCTGCGTCCGACCTCTGCCCTCGTCAAACTCGCGCTCGACAGCAAGATGGCGCTTGCCCATCAAAGCTATGAGCCAAAGCCTGCGGCCCTCCTCCAGATTGCCGATGCACTGGGGCGGGAGGCCGGGCTGCGGCTCTCGCGCGATCTGTGCCGCGCTTTGCCTGCCGCGTGCAGCAATGACCGGGCAGTGATGGCGCAGGAAATTGAAAAGCTGGCCCTGTTCCTTGATGCGGCGCCCGACCGCCCCGCCGAGGCAGGCGTGGAAGATTATGCCGCGATCAGTGCGGAGAATATTGAGGGAGAACTCTCCCGCGTGGTGGACGGCGTGATGAGCGGACATCCGGACCGGGCGGCTTCCGAACTTGCCAAGCTTGCCCAATCGGGCCTGTCGGGGATCCCGGTTCTGCGCGCGCTGTTCAAGCGCACGGTCCTGCTCGCTGCCTTACGCAAGGATGTCGACGCGGGCCGAACCCCCGCAGATGTTGTCGAAGCGCGCGGCAAGGCGATTTTCTGGAAGGAAAAGCCCGCCATTACTGATCAGACCGGGCGCTGGACGAGCGACCGTTTGGCGATATTGGCCGACCGCATTCTCAAGACCGAACGGGCGCTGAAATCCTCAGGCAGTGCAGGCGAGCTGCTCGCCGATGCGGAACTCATCACCATTGCCCGCGCTGCCACGCGGCGGCGGTAACGAAAAAGCCCGCCCCGGGTGTCCGGAGCGGGCCCTTTCAAACCAAATCCCGATCAGATCAGAACTTGCGACGGACCGTCACGCCATAGGTGCGCGGCTCACCCAGGAAGGCGCCGTACAACTGGCTCGACGAACCGGCGAGGCCCTGACGCACGCCATTGGTGGTACCACTGCCCTGAAGCGGCACGTCAAACGCGATCTGCTGGTAGCTGACGTTGAACACGTTCTGCGCCCAGAGTTCGACGCCCCAGCCATTGTCAGCGCCGTGCACGCCAACGCGGGCATTGACGACGGTGAAGCCGTCCTGCGTCTTTTCAAAGTCGAGATCCGACCCGGTGTTGATGTCGCTGGTGTTGCGGAAATCAACATAGGCAAGGCCGGTCGTCCCGCTGCTGCCAATCTCCGGCGTCCAGGTGATCGCGCCTGTCGTCACCAACTTGGCCGAGTTGGACATGCGCGCGCCCGGCAGCTGGAAGAAGGCCGGGGAGAGCGAGCCCGTGGTGTTGGTGATGTTGGTGTTGCCGAACAGATTGTCGGCATAGCGCGTGTCGGCATAGGTCAGGCCCAGATTAACCGAGAGGCTGCGGGCCGGACGGATGGCCGCTTCGATTTCCACACCCTTTGAGATGATGCCGGCCTTTTCCTTGCCGGTGCAGGCGCTGTTGCCGGCAATCCCATCGCTGTCAGACGCATTGCCACCGGCCAGCGTAGTGCAACCGCGCACATTTTCAACGACGAAGTTGACGCCGTTGAACGTGTTGAGCTGGAAGCTGCTGAACTTCTGATAGAAGCCCGCAACGTTCACATAGAAGCCACGGCCATCATATTTGAAGCCGACTTCATAAGCGTCGACCGTTTCCGGGTCGAAGCCGAGTGCCTGCGTGTTGATGACGCTGCCGTCGATCGCGCGGTTGCCGTTCGAAACGCTGCTGCGGCCAAGGCGATAGAGGCTGTTGCGATCAAGGTTGAAACCACCGGCCTTATAGCCGCGCGAGAAGCTGGCATAAGTCAGCACATCGTCGCTGGGCTTGTAGCTGAGGACAGCCGTGCCGGTGAACTTGTTCTCCTTGATGACCGCATTGTCCTGCGCATAGCTGCCGTTCGGGATGGACGGGATGATACAGGCGAGCTGGCCTGTGCCATAAAGCGGATGCGCCGTCGGCAAGGCAGAGAGCGCACGGCACATGACGTTGTTGTCGGTGAATGAGGCGTCGAGCGTCTTCTTCTCATTGGTGTAGCGCACCCCAACGGTCAGCGAGAGCTTGTCGCTCAGGTTCAGCGTGTTGTGCGTGAACAGCGCCCAGTTGCGGCTGTTCTGCTTATAGCTGTCGTTGATCTGCACACCCCGCAGCGTCAGCGGCGCCGTCGGGCTGAGGAGACCGCCGATGGCGGCATAGCCCGGGAAGGTCGGGCTGGAGAGACGGGTCAGCGCATCGGCATAGCGCGTATAATCTGCGCCATAAGCGAGGTTGTCGTTCAGCGTCAGATCTTCATTGGCGAAATAACCGCCGACGAGCCAATCAAGCTTGTCCCCCAGCGCATTGCCCTGCAGCCGGATTTCCTGCGTGAAGGTGGAGAACTTCTGGTTCGCCGTGCCATCATCCTGGCGGTGCAGAATGTCGAGATTGTTGAAGTCCGCATCCTGCCCGCGCAGCCAGCGCCAGTCGCGATAGGCCGTGATTGAGGTCAGCTTGGCACCGCCCAGATCATAATTGAGTTCACCCGAAATGCCCCAATCGCGCACGTCGCCGCGATAGGACTGGCCCGGCGTGATCGAGGTGTCGCGGACAAAGATGTTGTCGTTGACGATACCGCCAAGACCACGAACCAATGCGGCAATCGGGCTGGCGCTGCGGTTGATGGTGCCACCGGCACCCGCCGTCACAAGGCTCGCCGGATAATAGGTTGCGGCACAGCATTCTTCGTTGCGATCCGAATAGTCGGCGATGAGGCGGAAGGAGAGATCACTCGACGGCTCAAACATCACCTGACCGCGCAGCAAATAGCGGTCGCGGTTGTTGACGGTGCGGCCCGACACAACATCGGTCAGGAAGCCGTCGCGCTTGGAATAGATGGCGTCCAGACGGGCGGAGACCGTGTCTGTTACCGGACCGGTGATGCCACCGACAAGGCGATAGGCGTCGTAATTGCCGTAGCTGGCTTCGAGGCTGCCGCCAAACTCGTCCGACGGCTTTGCCGTGATCACATGGATGAGACCTGCCGACGCATTGCGGCCGAACAGCGTGCCCTGCGGGCCGCGCAACACTTCGATGCGGTCAATCGCGCCAAGTTCGGTCAGGCCAACACCGGCGCGGTTGCGGTAAACACCGTCGACAAAGGTCGCGACGGAGCTTTCAAGGCCGGGATTGTCACCGACGGTACCGATGCCGCGGATACGGGCACCGCCACCGGCAGCTTCCGAAGATGTCGACGACACGAGCAGCGAGGGGGACAGCTGGTTGAGCTGGCGGATATCTGACGCACCCGAACGGGCAAGCGTTTCAGCACCAATGGCCGAGACGGCAAGCGGCACATCCGAAAGCTGCTGTTCACGACGGGTGGCCGTGACGATGATTTCGCTGTCATCCGCAAAGGCGGCTTCGTCCTGGGGGGCAGTAACGGCGTCCTGCGCATAAACAGGGGCGGACAGCGCGGCAAAAGCTGCCGACGCCAGCAAAATGGTTTTCTTCATGAAAGGCATCCTCAAAATTGGGGAGTTGAACCAGTGTGTTTTGTTATGGGCTGCAGATAGGTGGCTTTGGCCAGATTGCCAGCACTTCGGTGCCAGCTTGGATGAAATTCAGCGCGCCAGCGGCAGAAATGCAACACTTGGTTAGATGATCTGACAATCAACAAAAAGGGCGGGTCTGCATGCAGGCCCGCCCGAATTCGTTGGCGCAATCGGAAGCGCGACCCGCTTACTTCGGGGCGAGCACCATCAGCATCTGACGGCCTTCCATGCGCGGATACTGTTCGACCTTGGCTTCTTCCGCCATGTCTTCCTGTACCTTCTGGAGCAGCTTCATGCCGAGCTGACCATGGGCGAGTTCGCGGCCACGGAAGCGTAGGGTGACTTTCACCTTATCGCCTTCGCCGATGAACTTGTGCATCGCGCGCATCTTCACTTCATAATCGTGATCGTCGATGTTCGGACGCATCTTGATCTCTTTGATCTCCTGCGTCTTCTGCGACTTACGCGCGGCGTTGGCCTTTTTCTGGGCCTCGTACTTAAACTTGCCGATGTCGAGGAATTTGGCGACGGGCGGATCAGCGTTCGGCGAGATTTCAACCAGATCAAGGCCGACTTCAGCTGCCTGATCAATCGCTTCGCGGGTGTACATCACACCCAGATTTTCGCCGTTCTCATCAATCACGCGCACCTTAGGCGACACGATGAATTGGTTGAAGCGCGGTCCGTTCATCGGCGCAGGGCCAGGGCCCATGGGGCGCCGGGGGGTCATCGGAGGGATAAGCAAAACTCCATTGTTGATCTCAATTGCGCGCGATCTACCTTGAATCGGCGCGCGCGGGAAGAGGTTTCGGCCCGAATATTCGCGGTTTGCGTCTCACCTGTGGCCTCAACGCAGCAGTGGCGGGACCGATTAGAGCGTCCGCAAGGCCGCCGCAGGGCGCGCACGCAGGACGGGAAGCGCGCCCAGCAGGCCCAGCACGAGCGTGCCCAGCCCGCCTGCCGCGACGGTCCCGATGACCACCGGCCAGTCCGGCGTCCAGCCCAGTTCGAACACGCGGGTCGTAACAAACCAGCCAGCTGCACTGCCGATCCCCAGCGCCAGACCCGAAAGAATAAGGCCGAGCACCGCATATTCGATCGCCTGAACGAGCAAAACCTGCCCGCGTGTCGCGCCCAGCAGCTTGAGCAAGACGGCGTCATAGCTGCGCGTCCGGCGGGCTGCGGAAATCGCACCGATCAGCACTGCGATGCCCGCTAGGATGGCGACCGACCCGGCAATGGCGATGGCCGTGGCGAGCTGGTTCAGCAGATCCGACACCTGCGTGATGACATCTTTGATGCGCACCATCGACACCGCCGGAAAGGCGCCGGCGACCGCGCGGCTGACAGCGGTTTCGCGGGACAGCGGCATGGCGAGTGTGGCCGCATAGGTATAGGGCGCGCCCGTCAGCGAAGCGGGATCGAACACCAGCACATAATTGAAGCCGAGCGTATCCCAGTTAATCTCGCGCATGGACGCAATCCGTGCCTCAATCTCAACGCCCAGCACGGAGACAATCATGGTGTCGCCGATCTTCAGCCCGGCCGCCTGCGCCGCCTCCTGATCAATCGAAACCAAAGGCGGGCCGCTATAGTCCTTCGGCCACCATGTGCCTTGGGTCACCCGACTGCCCGGCGGAATGTCCGCCGCAAAGGTCAGCCCCCGGTCACCCCTCAGGAACCACGCCTCTTCGGGAATCTCCTTCATGTCGGCGACGCGCTTGCCCGCAATCGCGACCACCGGCCCGCGCAAACTGGGCACCATCTGGATGCCAGCGCCGGGCGCTTCCTTCTCCACAAGGGCCTGAAAGCGCGGCGCATCCTCCTTCGGGATATCAAGCGCGAAGAAGCTCGGTGCGCGTTTGGGGATGGTGCTTTCAATCTGGCTGTTGAGGCTCGTTTGGATGACGGCGAGGGTTGCAAACAGGGTCAGCCCCAGCCCGAGCGCCACAACCAAACGACCCGTCTGCGCGCCGGGCCGATGCAGATTGGCGACCGCCAACCGCGCGAGCGGCGCCTTTGGATGCGGCAGGCGCGCGGCGAGACCGCGAATGGCAACACCGAGCAGGGTGAGAAGGAGAAGCAGGCCGAGAACGCTCGCCACGAACATCGCGGCAAAGAAGGGCTCCCGCGCGGTCAGGATCGCAAGCGCTGCAATAAGGCCCGCAATCGCGATGATGGCAAGGAGCACACGGACATCGGGACGTCCGCCGCCTTCCACTCCCGTGCGGAACAAATTGGCCGCCGTCACAGCCCGCGCGCGCGCCAGCGGAACCAGCGCGAACAGCAGCGCGATGAGCAAACCATTGGCGGCGGCAAGCGCCAGCGGGATGGGATAGAAATCGAGCCTTGGCGGCACAGGCAGGACGTCCCCTGCAAAACGCACGATCATCGACGGCGCCAGCGCGCCGACGGTGAGCCCTGCGACAATCGCAAGGGCCGCGACGACGACAATCTGGACAAGATAGACAAGGAAGATCGTGCGGCTGTCCGCCCCCAGCACCTTCATAATGGCGATGCTGCCGCTTTTGCCCTCCAGCCAGGATGCGACACCATTGCCGACGCCAATGCCGGCCACGGCAAGCGCGGTCAGCCCGACCAGCGCCAGAAACTGCCCGAGCCGCTCGACAAAGCGGCGGGTGCCCGGCGCGCCATTGCTGCGGTCGCGCACTTCCCAGCCTGCGCCTTTGAACTGCGTGTTGATGACCTGCGCCGCTGCCTCGGGCGTCACGCCCGGCTTCAGCCGGATGCGATAGCTTGCTGAAAACAGGCTGCCCGGCTGGACAAGCTGCGTCGCGGCCAACCCGTCCATGTCGGCGATGACAGCCGGGCCATAGGTAAAGCCGGAGCCGGACCGGTCCGGCTCTTCCCCGATGATGCCCATGACGCGGAAGTCTGCTTCGCCCATGCGAAACCGGTCCCCCGGCTTCAGGCCGAGCCGATCCGACAGTCCTTCCGCAATCGCAACATCATTGCCCTTGGGCCGCGCACCGAGCGCGCCTTTTTGGAGCGTCAGTTCGCCATAAAGCGGGTAGGCCTTATCCACGCCCTTAAGTTCGGACAGCAGGGATGTGCCGGTGTCCGCACGGATCGCCATCGCGCGCATCCGGACGACTTCGGACACCGTGCCCAGCTTTTCAAACGCGGCCCGCTCCGCCGGATCGGCCTGACGTTGCGCGGCTTCAAACTGGACGTCGCCGCCCAAAATCAGCTGCCCGCGTTCGGAAAGGCCGCCTAAGATGGCGCTCGACAGACTGCCAATGCCCGCAAGGGCGGCGACCCCCAGGAACAGGCAGACGGCCAACAGCCGCAAGCCCGCCCGGGAGCCGCGCAGATCACGCAGCGCAAGACGCCAGACGAGACTCACGATTTCTTGGACGCAATCCAGGCATCGACCTGTTCTTCGAGAACATCGAGCGGCACTGGCCCGTCTTTCAGAACAACATCATGGAAGCCGCGCATGTCGAACTTGTCGCCAAGGGCGGCCTGCGCCTTGTCACGCAGCGCGCTGATCTTCAGACGGCCCACCATATAGGCCGTCGCCTGACCCGGATAGATGATGTAGCGCTCAATGGCTTTGACGATGCCGCCCGGTGCGTCGGCTGAATTGTCTTCGACATATTTGATCGCCTGTTCGCGCGTCCAGCGTTTGTGGTGCAGGCCGCTATCGACAACGAGACGGATGGCGCGGTGCAGTTCCAGCTGGAGCCGCCCGAAATCGCGATAGGGATCCGTATACAGCCCCATGTCCTTGGCGAGCTTTTCTGAATAGAGGCCCCAGCCTTCGGTATAAGCCGTAAAGCCGCCGAAGCGCCGGAAGGGCGGCATGTCGGTCAGCTCGGTCTGGATGGTGCGCTGCAAATGATGGCCCGGCAGGCCTTCATGATAAAAGAGCGCCTCGACCTCGGTCAGCGGCATGTCTGCCATGTCATAGAGGTTGGCATAATAGGTGCCGGGGCGTGACCCATCGGGCGACGGGCCCTGATAGAACGCCTTGCCTGCTGACTTTTCGCGGAAGGCTTCGACCCGCTTCACAACCAGCGGAGCCTTGGGCAAAATGCCGAAATATTGGGGCAGCAGCGCCGTGACAGCGTCGCGCGCTTTTTCCGTTTCCGACAGATAGAGCGCGCGGCCTTCCTCTGTGTTGGGCGCATAGAAGCGCTTATCCTCACGCATGAACTTGAAGAATGCCGGGAGGTCGCCTTGGAACCCGGTCTTCTTCATGATCTCACGCATTTCGCCATGGATGCGCGCGACCTGATCAAGGCCCAATTGGTGGACCTGATCGGGCGTCATGTCGGTCGTCGTGTAGTTCTTCAAAAGCTGGGCATAATAGCCCGCGCCATCCTTGAAGCGCCAAATGCCGTCATCGGTGCCGGCCCGCTTTTCCTGCCGCTCCATCTCGGTGACGAGGTCTGCATAGGCCGGCTTGACCGAGGTCAGCAGCGCATCAGCCCCTGCCTGAATGAGTGCGTCTTTTTCCGCCTGCGGTATGTCGAGCTTGGTCACCTTCGCCTTCAGATCGGCATAGAGCGGCGCCTCTGCCTCAGTTTTGGTGAAGGGAAAGCCGGAGACGACATTCTTCGCATCGGCAATGACATAGGGGTAGACCCATTTGGGCGGGAGGATGCCCTTGGCCGCACGCGCCTTGGACTGTTCGGTCGCCTGACGCAGGGCGGTCCCCATGCCTTGCAGGCGGCTCACATATGCTTCGGCATCGGCCTTGGTGTCGACGCGGTGGATGTTGATGAGGAAAGCGGGCAGCTGGCTCTGCGCGCCATTCATCTGGTCATAGACATAACCATAGCCGCGATAATTGAAGTTCGCGTCGGACCGTGCGCGCACCTTTTCAAACAGACGGAACGACAGACGGCTTTCAGGCGAGAGCTTCGCAGGGTTGAACCGCTTCCGCATCTCCTTGAGCGCGGCCATGTCCGCTGCATGGTCCTTGGCCTCGGCCGCGTCGGTGAAGTCATCCCATTTGCCGTAATCGGCATCTTTTATGCCGCGATAGGATTTGGACAGAGGCGAACGGGCCAGCTGATCGGAATCGAATTTGTCGAAAAACGCCTTGAGCTCAACATCCTGTGACGCGGCGGCTGGCGCTGTGTGGGCAGAATGGTCGTGCTGGGCCAGCGCCACTTGCGGCGCAGACATCAAGGCAAAGAGCGATACGGCAATGAGCGAACGGGGCATCAGGGTCTCCTTCAAATGGCTTTGTCTTGGTCTAGCGGCTGGCGGCCGAAGTGTCGGACAAGATCGCGCCGTCCTGCATTTCGACCACGCGCGCGCACCGGGCCGCAAGCCCGGCATCATGCGTGATGATGAACAAAGTAGCCCCTGTCGCGGCCTGACGGGCAAAGAGCAGATCCATGATCTGCGCGCCTGTCTTCGCATCAAGGTTGCCGGTCGGTTCATCGGCGAAGAGGATTTCCGGACGCGGCGCCAAAGCGCGGGCAATGGCCACGCGCTGCTGTTCGCCACCTGAAAGCTGCACGGGGTAATGCCCTGTCCGCCCGGCAAGGCCGACCCGTTCCAGCTCAGCCGCAGCACGGCCAAAGGGATCCTCCAGCCCCGCCAATTCCAGCGGGACGGCGACATTCTCGAGCGCCGTCATGGTCGGCAGAAGATGGAACGCCTGCAGGATGATGCCAATCCGCCCGCGCCGCGCCTTGGCCAGCCCGTCTTCATCCAGCGTGCCGAAATCCTGCCCGCCGGTTTCAATTGTGCCGCCTGAGGCGCGCTCCAATCCGGCCAGAACCGCCATCAGCGATGACTTGCCGGAGCCCGAGGGGCCGAGCAGG
>Ga0222712_10002323_pt1 | contig 21921 bp, 18 predicted proteins | sample C33_657DmetaG_FD_165043 | JGI IMG/M metagenome (GOLD analysis project Ga0222712, IMG submission 165043) | Estuarine water microbial communities from San Francisco Bay, California, United States - C33_657D | ecosystem: Environmental > Aquatic > Marine > Unclassified | place: USA: California... | reverse complement strand
CCTTCCTTCACGAGTGCTTCAGTGAATGCTGCGGTAAAGCTTCCGGGCTTGGCTTCGGAAGTGTCGTGAAGCCGCTTAATGGGGTCGTTCTCAGCTGGACCGTAGCCCCGTCCCTTTTGGGTGAGGACGTGGATGACTTGAGGGCCACCCGGCATCGCTGCAGCATTCCGAAGCGCTTCTTCAAGCACCGGAATATCGTGACCATCAAAGGGGCCGGAATAGCGGACGCCGAGTGCTTCAAAGAACGCGGTTGGTTCGAACGCTTCGCGAATGGCCGCTTTGGTTGCGTCAAGGCCGGTCTTGGCAATGTTGCCAACAACGGGAAGATCAGCGAGCAGTTTTTCGAGTTTGGCCTGGCGTCGCATGTACACCGGGTTGTTTCGGATCTTTACGAGGCTCTCGCCCAGTCTCGAAACAGTGGGAGCGTAGGAACGACCGTTGTCGTTCAGGATGATGATGCAGTCGCGCCCTGAATGTCCGAGGTTGTTGAGTCCTTCGAATGCCATTCCGCCAGTCATCGAACCGTCGCCAATAACGGCGACGATTCGGCGAGCATCAGCGCCCTTTGTTGCTTCGGCGACAGAAAGTCCATACGCCCAGCTCAGAACGGTTGACGCGTGACTGTTTTCGATCCAGTCATGTTCGGATTCGTCGCGTGAGGGGTACCCCGAAAGTCCCTGGGCCTGACGGAGATCATCGAAGCCTTTTGCTCGACCAGTCACCATCTTGTGGGGATAGGCCTGGTGTCCGGTGTCCCAAAGGATGATGTCTTCCGGAGAGTCGAAGACTCGATGAATGGCAAGGGTGAGTTCGACGACGCCGAGATTGGAACCGAGGTGGCCGCCATGGGTGTTGACCGAACTGATGATGACCTCGCGCATTTCGGACGCGAGCGTGGTGAGTTGCTCGGGAGTGAGGGCCTTGAGATCGGCCGGTGACTCAATCGTCTCAATGATCATGGGCGAAGTCCTTGTCGGCGGCGTTTGGAGAGCGCTGCGACGGGAGACAGAGGTTGGTCGCCGGGTTTGGCGATCGAGGGCTAACGCTACCGTCCCGCGCCGGTAAGCCCCTATCTCTGGCCAATCAATTACGGGAGGGCCTGAGTGATTCGCTTCGTTACTGGCGCTTCCGCCCGCCTACGGCAAAGGCCGGGGCGCCAAAGAGGCTGGCGACAAGGTTGATCACATAGAGCACGAGGCCGAGGGCTACGGCCTTTTCGGCGGGCACGCCAAGTGGCACAAGGAAAAGTACGAATGCGCTTTCACGAACGCCAAGGCCGGCTATGCCGATCGGAAGTACCTGCAGGATCAGTACCGCTGGATAGAACGCAAGAAGTGCCGTTAAGCCAAGCCAACTGAATCCGAGCGCAGCCGCCACCATGAGTGCGGCAATACAAAGCGCAACTTGATACACGAGACCGGCGATGAGAATGGAAAGCGCTGCGAGTGTTTGTTGGCGCAACTCGGTGACGCTTTGATGGATCGCATCAACAAAGCGTCGCCAACCTTCTGTTGATGCGAAGCGACCGCCAAGTCGTGGATGATTCGCAGCGAGAAGCACGACAACGAGAGCTAAAAGAGTCACGATTGCGACAGCGAGTGCAAGCACTGTGGCGCGTCCAAGTTCGCGCAACCCCGGATTAATCGCGAGTCCAAAGAAGGTGATGAGCGGAAGGACCAACCATCCGGTGAGTCGTTCGAGGGCGACAGAGGCAAAAGTGGTTTCCGGCTGGCCATTGGTCTTCGAGAGTCGTGAGACCCTCAAGACATCGCCACCAATCGTGGTTGGAAGCACATTCGACACAAACTGCCCTGCAAAATAGAGCGGCACAAGTACGCGCAGCCGTTCGCGAAGTCCAAGGGCGCGGAGGACCGATTGCCAACGAACCGCTGAGAGAGCAATCCCCACAAATGTCATAGACGTTGCTGCCAGCAGCCAGAGAATGGTGTTGAGATCCCATGCGGGGATGAGATCAGACCAGTGAATTTCGGGGAACTTCCACCACAGCACGCCAAGCATCAAAAGACTCACGGCGAGTCTGAGAGGGAGCGCCCAGCGGTGCCGACGTTCGCGCTTGGTTCCCGCGGTTTCGACTGCGTCAATGAGCCCTTCGACGGAGACTGACGCGATATCGCCGAGTCCTGGTTCGGCCCCATCGCCGTCGTGCGGACCGAATGCCGTCGGTCGATGGGAATCGTTCATCTTGTGAGTCTACGAATGGGCGCGGACTGGTTTGGGACCTTCGTTCACGGTGCTTGGCAGAAGGACAAGGCCGGTACGATACGGCGCTTAGCGGGGAGTACATCTGCAGCCATGCCCGCAGAATCGGACCGGAGAAGAAACTGATGATCGAACAATCGGTGCTTGAAGAAGTTCTCGGCGTCGCAATGCGAACGGGCGGAGAATTTGCCGAAGTCTTTGCTGAAGATCGTCGAAATGCATCCGCAGTCCTTGATGATGGTCGTGTTGAAGAACTGACCTCCGGACGCGATCGAGGTGCAGGCATTCGAGTTGTTGTCGGCGATACAACGGGGTTCGCTCACACTGCCGACCTCTCCGAGGCTGGACTCATTGCTGCCGCGGAAGCAGCAGCGGCCGCGGCTCGCGGCGGTGGCGGCGGTGCAAATGTCGTTGCGCTTACGCGTGGATCTGCGTCTCGTGGCTACGACATTGAGACCTATCCCGGCGATGTTCCCAAGGCTCGCAAAGTTGAACTTCTAACACGCGCCGACGAAGCCGCCCGTTCTGTGGGAGACGCGATCTCGCAGGTCTCGGTGAGTTACGGCGACAATCGTCGACGCATCCTTGTTGCCAATTCTGACGGTTTGTTTGTCGAAGATGAAACGGTTCGAACGTTCTTCGCCGTGAGCTGCGTTGCGACCGGCGATACGGGTATGCAGACAGGGCGCGAGAGTGTCGGTCACACGATCGGCTTTGAACTTTTCGACATGTACGACATTGATCAGCTGGCGCGAAACGCCGCGGATCGTGCGCTCACCAAGTTGGCGGCTCGTCCGGCGCCGAGCGGCCAAATGCCAGTCGTCATCGGAAGTGGTGGCGGTGGCGTGTTGTTCCACGAGGCATGCGGACATGGCCTTGAAGCAGACCTTGTTTCGAAGGGCGCATCGGTCTTCCGCGGCCGTGTTGGTCAGCAGGTGGCCTCAAAGGGCGTCACGGTTGTTGATGACGGGACGATGGTCCGCGAGTGGGGGAATATCGCAGTTGACGATGAAGGCAATCCCGCGCAGCGCAATGTTTTGATCGAGGACGGGATTCTCACCGACTACATGTGGGATCACCTGCGTGCTCGAAAAGAGGGTCGCCGCAGTTCAGGAAACGGACGCCGTCAGAGTTACCAGAACCTTCCGATGGTTCGAATGACGAACACGTATCTCCTTGCCGGCGAGGAAGATCCTGAATCGATCATCGCGTCGACGCCGAAGGGTGTGTACGTCAAGCATCTTGGTGGCGGTCAGGTGAATACCGCCACCGGTGATTTCGTTTTCGGAATGACCGAGGCCTATCTCATCGAAGATGGCAAGGTCACCGAGCCGCTTCGTGAAGGAAACCTCATTGGAAATGGTCCCGAGGTCTTGCAGCGAATCGATGCGCTCGGCAATGACTTCGCGATGGGTCCGCCAGGAACCTGCGGAAAAGATGGACAAGGAGTTCCGGTGGGCGATGGAGTGCCGACACTGCGCGTGTCTTCGCTCACCATTGGTGGCACGGCCGCATGAGCGATGAACTTCTGGCGATTGCCGACCGCGTCGTCGCAATGGCCAAACCGGGCGAACAAGTCGAAGCAGTTGTTGTTCGCGGTACCGAAACCGAAATCAAAGTCTTTGGCGGTGATGTCGAATCGTTGTCATCGGCACAATCGCAAGGCGTCGGAATTCGAATCGTGGTCGATGGCCGCCAAGGTTTCGCCTACGCCGGCAGTCTCGACGAATCAGCAATTGCAGAAACGCTGGCTGACGCTCGTGACAACGTGAGCTTCGCCACCTTCGATGAATTCGCAGGACTCGCTGAACCTGATGGCATCTCGATTCCAGTTCTCGATCTCTATCGGGACTCAATGGTTTCTTTCGATACCGCAGACAAAATTGCAATGGCAATCGAGCTTGAACGCGTTGTCATGGCCGCTGATCCGCGAATTTCGGGAATCGAATCTGCTGAATACGCCGACTCAATTTCCGAAGCCGCAATTGCCTCGAGCACAGGGATTCGAACCGTAGGGAGTGAAACCAGTTGCTATGTCGCCACCTACGCGATGGCGACGGAAGGCGATGACACCCAGACTGGTTTTGGTTTCTCTGTTGGGCGTGAACCGTCGGAACTTGATCCCTCGCGAGCCGCAATCGACGCGGCCTCTCGGGCAACTCGAATGCTTGGTGCAGTGCAACCCCCAAGCGGTCGACTCACCGTGGTGCTCGACCCGTGGGTCACCGCCCAGTTCCTCGGCATTTTGGGGTACACCCTCGATGGCGATTCAGTTCTCAAGGGGCGATCCCTGTTTGCTGACCGGTTAGGCGAATCAGTTGGCTCCTCACTCCTCACCCTGATCGATGATCCGACTGATGTCCGCTCATTCACTGCGACTGACGCTGATGGCGAAGGGCTTGCTGCTCGTCGCAACGTGCTGATTGAAAACGGCATGCTGCAGCAATTCGTGCACAACGCGTATTCAGCCCGACGGGCTGGAACGGTGAGTACCGGAAACGCGGTCCGCGGTTTCAAAAGCACCCCATCGGTCGGATGCCTGTCGGTTTCGCTTATTCCCGGCACCGCTGATCCTGCTGCACTTATCGCCGGGATCGATGACGGTGTTCTCGTGCAAGAAGTCTCAGGGCTTCACTCGGGTGTGAACCCGGTGAGTGGCGATTTCTCGACGGGCGCCGAAGGTCTACGTATCCGCAACGGGGAATTAGCCGAACCAGTTCGAGAATTCACGATTGCTTCAACGCTGCAGAAAATGTTGCGCGATGTTCAAGCCGTTGGCAACGATCTCGAGTTTCTTCCGATGAATGCGTCGGGAGTTTCCCTCGTTGTCGCCGATCTCACAGTTTCGGGCTCGTGAGTTTCGAACCGCCCGATCAGGAGTCGGCGGATCTCCTTGCCCTCGCGCAGTCGATTGCCGACAAAGCCGGCCGTACTGAGCAGGTCGAAGCGTTCGTTGCTCGTTCGTCGTATACAACGGTCCGTGCCCATGGAGGGGAGGTTGAATCATTTACTTCTGCGGTAAGCGCAGGCATTGGCGTTCGAGTTGTCAGCGACCACCGACAAGGTTTTGCCTGGGCCGGGACGCTCGAGCCCGATGCAATCGCAGACGCGCTGGCCGATGCACGCGACAACGCAACATTCGCTGAGCCTGACGAATGGGTAGGTCTCGCTGAACCCGATGGCGTCGCTCCCGTTCCGTTCGACGCGTTCGATCCTTCTGTTGCGTCGATGCCGGCAGATCGGAAGATCGATCTCGCGCTTGAACTCGAGCGAATGGTTCGTGCCGGCGATTCGCGAATCACTGGCGTTCGCGTCGCAACGTTTTCCGATTCTTCCTCTCGATTCGCAGTAGCAACGAGTACCGGCATCGCTGGCGCTGGGCGCGGTGCTTGGTGCTCGATGAGCGTATTGGCGCTCGCTGAAGATGGAGACGAGACCTACACCGGTGGTGGTTCCACCGTTGGCTTTTGTCCTGATGATCTCGATCTTTCCGAAGCAGCTGACGATGCCGTACTGCGTGCAACGAGACTTTTCGGGGCCAAACCCGTTCCTTCGCAACGTGTGACCATCATTCTTGAACCCAGAATGGCAGCGACAATTGCCGGACTGTTGGGCTCAACCCTCACGGGCGAGCGCGTTTTGAAAGGTCGCTCACCATTCGGAGATCGGGTGGGGGAGGCAATCGCTTCGCCAATGCTCACCCTTGTTGATGACCCGACCGATCATCGATCGTACGCCGCGGACATGTTTGATGGCGAGGGATTGGCCTGTCGTCGAAATCGACTTGTGGTTGATGGCGTCTTGCAGGGATTTCTCTATGACAGTGCGTCGGGTCGCCGAGCAGGACGACCAAGTACCGGATCAGCAGTTCGTGGAGTTTCGTCCACTCCGTCGGTTGGTTGTCAGGCGTTGGCAGTCGCTCCAGGAGCAGGAACGTTTGATTCATTGCTCGCCGAGATCGATACGGGTGTGTATTTGCAGTCGATGACTGGCTTGCATTCGGGCGTGAATCTTGTAAGCGGCGATCTCTCGGTTGGTATTGAAGGACTTATGGTTCGCAATGGTCAACTCGCTGAGCCAGTTCGCGAAGTTACTATCGCCTCAACGCTGCAACGCATGCTGCTCGACATCGTTGCGATCGGTGACGATGTCGAATGGTTGCCGGGCGGAACCGGGTGTCCAACGATTGTGATTGCGGATCTTTCGCTCGGTGGATCCTGAATCGAAGCGTTAGATCGTCCCGGTAATGAGTAGGCCGATGCTGGCCGCTGCAACCACGAGACGTTCCCAACCGAAGACGGCCAAACTGCGCGTTTGAAGCCATGTGACCATCCACTTCACTGCGAGTGCAGCGAAGATGAAAGCGAACACCAAACCCACGAGTGGGTTGAGCCAGCCGTAGGCGTCAATGACTGTTGAACCGTTCGTCGCTGTCTCATAGAGCGTCGCAGCACCCAGTGTCATGAGACCGAGAAGGAAACTGAATTCGACTGCAGCAGCCAGTGTGGCGCCAACTGCTAGCGCCGCGAGGATCGTGACGAGACTGCGGCTCGTTCCCGGCCACATCGCAAGTACCTGCGCACACCCGATGATGAGCGCCTGCTTGGGTCGGAGGTGAGTGATCGAGAAGCCTGGTCGGTCAGCATTGATCTTTGGCGCCAGATAGAGAAGAAGAAGTCCACCAACAATCCACGCGCCGATCACTGGTCCGACGTTGAGGAGGTTGCTCTTGATGGGCTTCTCAATGGCAACACCGATGATCACTGCGGGGATGAAAGCGAGCATCAGCGAAATCAGAAGGTTTCGACCGTCGGTGTCGCGGCCGAAGAGGCCGCGAATGATGGATTCGATGCGCTTTCGATACAGAACGAGGACGGCGAGGATCGCACCGAACTGGATTGCGATCGCATAACTGTCGGCGGCATCTTTCGTCGCGGAGGTATCCCCGATTCCCAAAATGCGCTGCGTTACGACGAGGTGTCCGGTGGAACTAATTGGGAGGTATTCGGTGATGCCTTCGACGGCGCCGAGCACCATTGCTTTCCATGAGCTCATCTGATTCTTCGCAGCAGCTTGCTCATCAGGTGTGAGTTCGCCCGATGCTGCGAGTTCAGTTGACGAAGCACGTGCGTCACTTGCGCCGGTGAATGTGTGGACGACGCCGGTGGCAAGCAGAAGAACGAGCAGAACTCCGAGAAGTCGGCCACCGCGTCGCTTTGACTTCGTGATGGAGGGAGCGAGCACGATTCGACGCTACCGGTCTCAAACCTTCCGAGCGGTGAGGGTCAGTCGATGAGCGCAATGATCACACTGCCCGAAAGAAGTGCTCGTGCGACTCCCGATGCATCGGTGAGAGTCACCCCAACGGTGGTGGATTTTTCGCTCACGGCGACGACCACTGCTCGATCCGAGATTCTGATTGCGGGTGCACCAGGGCGGGTGGTCGAAGCGAGGACCTCAGAAGGGGCATAAAGGGTGACGTTGTCACCGACTTTTATCGGTGGTGTGCTCGCATCGGTGGGTACGGCAAAGGCAACGGAGTTCTCGTCAAGCAGTGCGGCTGATCCCGTTGCTGATCCGCCTGAGAGCCGACGTTCCAGAACTGTTTCGTCGCGGGCAATTGAGCGCGTGACGGTTCTGCCCACGGGGGAGTCAGCAACGTCAATGGGGAGGAGTGCGGCGGGTCTGTCCGTGAAGTTGATATCTGCGTCGGTGATGACACGCCCGGGTTCAAGATCTGTTGTTGCGACTGGAACGATTTTGCGATGACCCCACGCAGACGTAGCAGCATCGGCTTCGGTGAGTGTTGAAATGGTCCAACAGACAGATCCGACGGCAACGAGCGCGGTCAGCAGCCACCGGACTCGGGTGTTTTTGAAGCCTCGTCGAAGCGAATGCGGCCGCAACGGTTGGACCTGGGAATGGCGCACGGTGGCTCCACGGACGGCACGATCAGTGGGGGAATGGCGCGACGGTAGAGACTTCACCGACCTCGGGGGAGGTCCGAGCGACCTTTCCTTACGACGCGCTGGGCGTCGAGGAAGATGAGCTGGAGTCCGAACTTGTTGATGACGTGGTGCTCGATGAACTCGAGGAATCAGACCCAGTCGATGACGTACTTGAGGTGCTTGACGAGCTCGTTGTGCTTGAAGAACTCGATGAGCCGCGCGCGTCGTTCTTGTAGAAGCCGCTGCCCTTGAAGGCAATGCCGACAGAACCGAACTTCTTCTTCAGCGCGCCGCCACAGGACGGGCACTCAGTGAGGGCATCGTCAGTGAAGGCCTGCTGGGCCTCAAACTCATGGCCGCAGTCTTTGCATCGGTAGTCATAGAGGGGCATCGGAGGACTCCGGCGGGGCCGAGGGAGAGATGGGGGAAGGCCAGCGGTTAGCACTCGCCTGTTGGGACTGCCAGCATAGCGAGCCAGTGGTTCGGGCCTACAGGCGGGGAGTCTGAAGGGGACAAGGGTTGGCCCTCCCGCCTCCTACGATGTCGCCCACGTCCCCGCAGTTCCCGGTCGGACGAGGAGTCACGATGTCTCGAGTTACTAAAGCAGTTATTCCCGCCGCTGGCCTTGGCACCCGTTTTCTTCCGGCCACGAAAGCGCAGCCGAAAGAGATGCTGCCCGTTGTCGACAAGCCGGCAATCCAGTACGTGGTCGAAGAGGCCGTGCGTGCGGGCATCGACGACATCCTCATCATCTCGGGACGCGGCAAGCGTTCCCTTGAGGACCACTTCGATCGAAACGTTGAACTGGAGTCCTTCTTGGCTGAGCGCGGAAAGGACGACGCGCTTGCCGAGGTGCGTAGCATCGCCGAGCTCGCCGAGATTCATTTCGTTCGTCAGGGCGAACCGCTTGGTCTCGGCCACGCAGTGTCAATTGCCCGAAAGCATGTGGGAGATAACCCCTTCGTGGTCATGCTCGGCGACGACATCATGGATGAAAGCTCCACCGTGCTTACCGACATGATCAGCGTCTACGAAGAACGAGACGCTGCAGTGGTTGCCGTCTCCGAAGTGTCGTCACGAGAAATCTCGAGTTATGGATCCATAGATCCGGAATTCATTTCCGATTCGCTCGTTCGAATGCGCGGGATTGTTGAAAAGCCTTCGCCCGAAGATGCGCCGTCGAATCTCGCGGTTATGGGCCGCTACGTCTTCACCCCAGACATTTTCGATGTACTTGCAAAGGTGTCGCCTGGCGTTGGCGGCGAAATCCAGTTGACCGACGCAATCGCCCTGCTTCTCGCTGATCACGACGTCTACGGCTGGGTGTTCAGTCATGGACGGTTCGATATTGGCAATAAGCAGGACTATCTCCGCGCCACTGTGGAACTCGCGATCGAGCGCGACGATCTCGGCCCCGAATTCCGCGCCTTCCTCATCGACCTCGTCGATACGCGACTTCGGTGATCGAACTCAGCGAGGCCCGCGACTACGTCCTTGCCGGATGTCGGACGAACGAGACCATCGTCGTGCCATTGAACGACGCACTTGGTTGCATTACTGCGGAAGCGATTGTCGCAGCCGAACAAGTTCCGCCATTCGCAAACACTGCCGTTGACGGATACGCACTAATCGCTGACGATACTGCGAACGTTCCTGCCACGTTGCGGGTGACTGGCACTGTTCGCGCTGGTATGTCCGGAGCGGATTCGCCGGTTGAGCCAGGTTGTGCCGTTCGGATCATGACCGGTGCACCTGTTCCGCCCGGAGCAACTGCCATCGTGATGGTTGAAGACACAGAAGGTTCTCCCGAAGGCGATGTCGTCGTTGTGACGGCGTCGGCCAAGCCCGGCCAACACATTCGGCCTGCTGGCGACGATGTAAACCCCGGAGATCCAGTCATCACGGTTGGAACAGAGCTCACGCCCGCGCATCTTGGTGTGCTCGCAACGATTGGGGTCACCCACATCGCTGTTGTGCGACGACCAATCGTCGGTGTCATTTCGACGGGCGATGAACTCGTTGACGATGGTTCGCCATTAGCGCCAGGTCAGATTCGTGATTCGAATCGGTTGACGCTGCGAAAACTTCTCGAATCGCACGGATTCGAAACGGTTGATCTCGGTCTTGCCCGTGATGATGAGCAGGTCATCGAGGATGCAATGCGCGCTGGAGCGGAAAGTTGCGACGCGATCGTCACGACTGGTGGCGTGAGCATGGGCGACTTTGATTACGTCAAAGTCGTGCTTGATCGCATCGGCGACATGCGGTGGATGCAGATCGCAATCAAGCCGGCGAAACCACTGGCATTCGGGACACTCACTCGTTCCAATGGAACCGCCGTGCCGCTCTTCGGGCTTCCCGGTAATCCCGTCTCGTCGATGGTGAGTTACGAACTGTTTTGTCGTCCGGGATTGCGAAAAATGTCGGGATTCAGCAAAGACGATTTGGACGTGGGCATTGTGCAGGGCGTTTTGACCGAACCTTTAAAGCGCCGATCTGACGGCAAAACCCACTTTGCTCGAGTGGTCTGCGGATGGGACGACTCGAGTTCGACATACACGGTGCGCTCGGCGGGCGCCCAAGGTTCACATCACATGGCAGCAATGGCCGCAGCCAACGCACTGGCCGAACTTCCCGACGGCGAAACACTTGCGGCTGGGTCCACGGTGCGCGTGCGACTCCTCCGCCCGTAACCTCCTGCCATGGCTGCCGAACCAACTCCGCTCGTCGACGGGTTCGGCCGCGTGCATCGTGATCTGCGCATCTCAGTCACCGATCGTTGCAACTTCCGTTGCACCTACTGCATGCCTGCAGAGGGACTCGACTGGATGGCTCGCGAAGATCTCCTCACCTATGAGGAACTCACTCGCGTGGCTCGCGTTTGTGTGGAGCGTTTCGGATTCGATGGCATCCGACTGACGGGCGGCGAACCAACGGTTCGAGCAAATCTCCCGATGCTCATCGAACAACTTTCTGCGCTTGGTGTTGATCTCTCGCTGACAACAAACGGAACAACGCTTACGAACCTTGCCCCGACTCTTGTTGCGTCCGGTCTTGAGCGAATCAACATTTCTCTCGATTCATTGCAACGTGACCGATTCGAACAAATCACCCGTCGTGATGAGCTCGACAAAGTTCTCGAAGGTATTGATGCCGCGGTCAACGCCGGCCTCGCCCCAGTAAAGATCAACTGCGTTGTGATGCGTGGTGTGAATGACGACGAAATCGTCGACTTCGCCCGCTTCGGTCGCGAACGAGGAGTCACGGTTCGATTTATTGAATTCATGCCGCTCGACGCGCAAGGTGAATGGACGAACGAACATGTCGTCACCAAAGCTGAAATCGTTGCGGCGATCGGCGAGGTCTTCCCGCTGGAACCAGTTGCAGAGCGTGAAAGCGACCCTGCGGCCCGTTGGCGCTACGTCGATGGTGGTGGCGAATTCGGCGTGATCCCGAGTGTTACCGAAGCATTCTGTGAATCCTGTGACCGCGTGCGACTCACGGCTGACGGAATGCTCCGACATTGTTTGTTTGCAACACGAGAACTTGATCTACGCACGCTTTTGCGAAGTGGTGCGACCGATGAGGATCTCGCCAACGCAATCACGGCCGAAGTGGGCGCGAAATGGGCTGGTCATCAGATCAATCAGGTCCACTTCATCCGCCCATCACGTTCGATGAGCCAAATCGGCGGCTGACGCATCTTCCTTGACTCACGAGACAAGACCGCGACGCTCACGCACGCTTCGTTCGAAGAATGCGAAGACCGAGTCGACGACTAGCCCGATGATCAGGATCACCACCATGTATGCGACGAGTAGCGGCGCATCGCTGAGGGTGCGTGCGTAGTCGAGTCGGACTCCAAGTGATCCTGCACTTCCGATGATCACCAAGAGTTCACCAGCCATGAGGCTGCGCCAAGCGAATGCCCAACCTTGTTTGAGGCCGCCGATGTAGGTGGGAAGCGCGGCGGGAAGGATGACGTGGCGGAACATGGCGAAGCGGCGCGCTCCGAGGACAGTGCCGGCTCTGACCAGGATCGGGGGAACTTGATCGACACCACTTATAAGCCCGTTCGCGATCGCAGGTGCGGCGCCCAAGACGACGACGAAGAGGATCGCTGATTCAGTGAGCGTGAACAGCAGGATGGCCAAAGGGAACCACACGATCGACGGCATCGTCTGAAGTCCGGTGATAAATGAACCGACAGCGCGGCGAAGGAGTGGTGATCGAGAGACAGCAGTACCAAGAACCGTCCCGATCACGATCGCGATGGCGAATCCGATTGCCGCTCGTCGCATGGTAATTCCGATGGAATACCAGAACTCTGCGGTGACGACGAGACCTCGAAGTTCAACGAACACCTCGGCAGGTCCAGGAAGAACATAGGTCGGCTTCCATCCACTCCATACAACGATTTGCCAAAAAAGCAGTGCGATGACGACAGCGCTGAACTTCGGCCAAAGTGCCGACCAGATCCTCAGCCCGACTGGTGTGGCGGGTTCACCTGCAGTTTCGAGAGCGTCAAGCCCCGAGATTTCGGACCTGAGTTCTGCTGTGTCATCGCGAAGCATGACGACGAACCTCCTGACGAAGTTCCTCGGTGACGACGCCGGCGAGGGCACTTACCTCTGGCGATTCGATGCGTCGAGGTCGACTGATGTCGATTCGATGTTCGGAAATGACTCGTCCCGGGCGACTTCCTAGGACGACGATTCGATCGCCGAGCCGCGCGGCTTCACGGACGTTGTGTGTAACGAAGATGATGCTCACGCCGGTTCGCTCCCAAATGAGTTCAAGTTCATCGTGCAATGTGTCTCGCGTCATCGCGTCGAGAGCACCGAACGGCTCATCCATTAGCAGGATGGAAGAATTCTGAGCCAGCGCTCGGGCCAAGGAAACTCGTTGCCGCATTCCGCCGGAGAGTTCGTGTGGCCGGCGCTCTGCCACATCGGCCAATTGCACGAGTTCGAGGAGTTGAAGGGCTCGATTTTGACGTGCACGTCGATCGCGAACTCCGTCAAGCCGCAGCGAGAGTTCAATGTTCTGTCGCGCAGTGAGCCAGGGAAACAATGCTCCCTCTTGGAACATGAGTGACACTCGACGGCCGCCGGAATCGACGACACCGCTGCTGGGGCGATCAAGTCCGGCGATGACGTTGAGGAGCGTCGATTTGCCACATCCCGACGCGCCGACGAGGCAGACGAATTCCCCTGCGGCGACGTCGAGGTTGAGATCGGCGATTGCAACGACGGAGTCTTCGCCATGGCCGAAGACGCGGGTGAGCCCGCTGATATGGACAGCGGGGGAGTGGGGAACGGTGCCATCGGGGGCGGGTGCATCAGTGGCGGTCGTCATCGGGACCTCGGGGATGTCGGGTGGGAAAAAGAAACTCCACCGATTCAGTTGACAATCGGCGATCACAGACTAATCTCCACCATTCCAATAGACAAACTTGGTTATAAGGAGTTTTGATGTCCGTACTGCGCCGTTCACTGTTTTTGGTGATAGTTGTTGTTCTCGGAATGGTGGCCGCCGCGTGTGGCGGGTCCAGCACGGGCTCGAAGAGCGGTGCCGATTCCGGCCCGGTGACTCTGCGCCTCGGCTATTTCCCGAACCTCACTCACTCCACGGCGATCGTCGGCATCGAGCAGGGCATCTTCCAGTCGAAGCTCAGTGATGACACGCTCGAGACAAGTTTGTTCAACGCCGGTCCTGCTGCGGTCGAGGCACTTTTTTCGGGAGCTCTCGATGCCACCTACATCGGTCCGAATCCGACAATCAACGCGTACGCGAAGTCGAATGGCGAAGCGGTCCGCATCATCTCCGGTGCTACCTCCGGTGGAGCGTCGCTCGTCGTGAAGGCCGACATCAACTCGGCGTCCGACCTCAAGGGAAAGAAGGTGGCGACACCCCAGCTCGGAGGGACCCAAGACGTCGCCCTTCGGTGGTGGCTCAAGGACAACGACTTGAAGACCGATACGAAGGGCGGTGGTGATGTTGCGATTATCCCCCAGGAAAATTCGCAGACTCTCGAAGGATTCAAGAGCGGAGCTATCGCCGGCGCGTGGGTGCCCGAACCTTGGGCGACCCGATTGGTTCAGGAGGGTGGCGGAAAGGTCCTCGTTGACGAAGCATCTCTCTGGCCTGGCGGGAAGTTCGTCACTACCCAACTCATCGTCCGCACGGAGTTCCTCAACAAGCATCCCGATGCTGTGAGGCGCTTGATCGAGGGTCAGGTTGCTGCCAACGCATTCGTCAATGCGAATCCTGCCGAGACAAAGAAGATCGTGAATGACGCGATCACGAAATACACCGGCAAGGGAATCGCTTCTTCAGTGATCGAAGCAGCGTGGAAGAACCTCGTCTTCACGAATGATCCCGTTGCGCTTTCGCTGACGACCTCTGCGGAACATGCCGAAGCGGTGGGCCTTCTCGACCCTGTTTCACTCGACGGGATCTATGACCTTTCGATCCTCAACTCGGTTCTCAAAGCACAAGGGCAACCCACCATTCCTGCGCCATGAGTGAGCCAGCCGGCGTGGCATCGCTGACTGCTCAGCGGCGGTGCCACGCGTCGGGCTGTTGCGCCAGTTCTTCGATGAGGGAGGGAAGGTCGCCGTCGATGATGTCGGCGAGTGTCACGGCTTCGAGCACTGAGCGGAGACTCGAACGCGTAGCGATCCAGACCTTTTGAAGATTTGCGGCGGCGCCGTCATAAACAATCGACTCTGGACTCTCGCCTCGAACCGCAGCAAGCGGCCCGTCGACGGCGCGCATCACGTCGGCGACGGTGATCTCTGCTGCTGGTCGTCCGAGCAGAAAGCCGCCTGTTGCGCCGCGCTGTGAACGCACGAGTCCAGAACGTTTGAGTTCGATAAGGATGTTCTCCACGAACTTCGCAGGCATGTCCTGCACGACGGCGACCGATTCTCCCTTCACTGGTCCACCGCTTTTGTCAGTGGCTAGAACCAGAAGAGCGCGAACGGCGTAGTCGGACTTGGCGGAGATGTGCATCGGTCAGCGCGCCGACGGTGCGAAGCGAATATCGAGCGAACGGAGATAGGTCTGTAGGCCAGCGTCTTGGATGGGAATGATCCATGCTTGCTGGCCAGATTCGTTGTAGTGCGCGTGCCAAAGCCCGGGCGGAGTTACGAATGCAGAGTTCGGTTCCCAGTCGACACGAATCGGATCGATGATCTCGCCGTCCTCGTCCACGGAGCGGCCGACGAGCGTGTAGCAACCGGGCGCACACGCCCCCACAAGGTCGAGAGCGACCGACTGATGTCGATGAGGTCGTTGCACGGCTCCGATGGGGAGGAGTCCGTACATCGCCCACAACACATGCGTGACGGTTTGTGTCATGTCGTTTGGCGTTGTGTTGAGCAGAATCGACAATCGATTGCGATCAGTTGCATGAGGTGATGATTCAACGTCGGCGAGTTCCGCTTGTACCCGCTCGGCAGGAAACCGTGTTGGTTCGAATTTCGCGCTCGTGGGCGCAACGCCGAGGTGACGTAGCAAAGGTTCATCATTGACCCAGTACATCGTGGTGTCTGTTGAAGCACGGTGAATGGTGATTGAGTTCGCGGGAAGAACGAAGAAGTCGCCGGCAGTCCAATGCAGTTCGCGTCCGTTCACGGTGGAGACGCCACTGCCAGCGATTACGTAATAGAGCTCGGAAGTTGCAACCGGGGCCGTGTCAACGCTGTCGCCAGGAGCAATGCGAATGAAGGAGGCAAGAAGCGCTGGTGAAGTTGCCGGACCTTCGGAGATTGCCAGTTGTTCCGAAAGATCGAACGGAACAATGCCGGTTGTGATTGCTTGGTGTCGTGCAGCAGGGAAGCGATCCATTGGGACTGGTGGGATGCGTCCTGAGCCAACGGGGTTCGCAGCGCGTGAGTACTCGAAGTAGTTGGACTGGCCCGACCAGTCCTGATCATCGAGGCCGGCTGCTGATCCACCCATCACCAAAGTCGGTTCCATCCGGCCAGTCTGCCTCCTCGCCCGGAACCAGACGAGGGGAGGGGCGTAGTCTTTGTCCATGTCAGACCGTGGTCTCACCCATCTCGATCCGCTTGGCCGTGCCCGCATGGTCGATGTCACCCCGAAAGACGTCACTCATCGGCGCGCAATCGCTCGTGGTCGAGTCCATATGACCCCAGACACAGCCTCCCTCGTTGCCCGAGGGGCCATCAGCAAGGGCGACGTCTTGTCGGTGGCGCGAGTCGCAGGCATCCAGGCGGCCAAGCGAACCTCGGACCTCATCCCGCTGTGTCATCCGCTCATGATCGGCGGCGTCTATGTGAACTTCCGGATCGAAGACGATTACATCGAGATCGAGACCCAGGTAGAAACCGTTGACCGCACCGGAGTCGAGATGGAGGCGCTCACTGCATGCTCGGTTGCCGCGCTCACGATCTACGACATGTGTAAATCCTCCGATCGTTCGATGGTGATCGGCGAGATTGCACTTTGGGAAAAGACCGGTGGTCGGTCGGGGGTCTATCGCCGTGATCCCGAGGTCTCTTTAGGAGAAGACGTTCTTGACGGCACCTTCACCGGATCGGCCGAGAATGACGAAAACGGGCAGGTGTGACCGATTCGTGGAATCGGCGTAATGCCATACAGGGCAAGGAAAAACAGGCTTTTTGCGGTTTGCTAGCTGGAGTCTGAATGGCGGCCTGTAGTAGAAACGTAATGTTCTCATTCACCCGATGGATGCTTCTCGGCAACCGTTTCGCAACGTGAAACTTGCCAAAAGCGCTATCCCGATTTCTGCGAGGAAAGTCACTCCATGACGATTCTGGTGCTGTTTGTGCTCGCAGTCGTTTGGGCGGTGTACCTCGTTTCGTGGATTCGTTCCCGGACCGAACACCGCCGTGTGAACTCCATCAGTTCCTTCTCGAATCATCTTTCGATTCTCGAACGCGCCACGCCCGGTTCAACCTCCCCGGTCGTGCCGGTTGCGCAGGGTTCGGCCCCGCTTCGCGGCAGTGAGTATTTCGCTCCGCATCGTCCGAAGCTCTCGCCGCAGAAGAAGCGTCGCCGCGACATCCTCTTTGGCCTTGCTGGAGCGACTGGGGTCACGCTTCTCGGAGCCTTCGCATTCGGCGGGCTGATGATCCTCCTGTTCCTTCTCAGCCTCGGAGCCCTCTGCGGCTATGTGGTGTTGCTGGCCAATGCCCAGAAGCAGAAACTCGAACGGGAAGCCAAAGTCCGCTACATGCAAGACAATGGCGGAGCACTGCCAGGTCATGCCGCTTCAGAACCGGCATCCTTCGACGAAGCGGAAGAATCCTTTCCCCGCATGTTCGTCGTCGGCGGCAACTGACCCATCCAGTTCGTCGATTCCGTGGCGGTTCACGCTGTCCGGTAGATTGACGACCCCTGCGGGGGTGTAGCTCAGTTGGCTAGAGCGCTACGTTCGCAACGTAGAGGTCGGGAGTTCGATTCTCCTCACCTCCACCACAGGTGTGAGAAGGCCCCAACGCAAAGTGTTGGGGCCTTCGTCGTTTGGTTACAAAGATCGCAATTGAGCATGACTTTGATCCGACGCAATGAACGTCATGCTGAGATGAAAAGAACCGTTGCACCCTCCGCATCTGCGAGGGAATCGATCGGCAATCGATACAGGTGACGGCGGAACAGCTCACCAGCGCGCCATTCCGGTTGATCTCGCGCGAGCCTGGGGCAAAGGTCGGCACGCTTGTCCGGCCGGGAGCCACTGAACCAGTGCGTGGCGCGCTCTTGCGAGACCAACAGTGTTTGTGGATTTTCGTGCGGTCGACCACTTCGCGATGGCCCATTTGTTGATCGCCGATATCCGCCAGAGGTTCAACTTCGCCGAACCGGACCCGCCGTTTCCGGCAAGTACTGAGTTCCCTTCGCTCGTTCACTAGTGGAATCGACTGAGTGAGACCAGCTCGCCGGAACTAGCGTAGGGCCCATGCCGACGTATCGCTCACGTACCACCACTCATGGCCGCAATATGGCCGGAGCCCGAGCCCTTTGGCGCGCTACGGGTATGACCGACGGTGATTTTGACAAGCCGATCATCGCGATCGCGAATTCATTCACTCAGTTTGTGCCCGGTCACGTGCATCTAAAGGATCTTGGTCAGCTCGTAGCCCGTGAAATCGAAGCTTCAGGTGGCGTTGCAAAAGAGTTCAACACCATCGCCGTCGACGACGGCATCGCTATGGGTCATGGCGGGATGCTCTACAGCCTTCCAAGTCGTGACCTCATCGCCGACTCGGTCGAATACATGGTCAATGCTCATTGTGCCGATGCACTCGTGTGTATTTCGAACTGCGACAAGATCACACCAGGCATGCTTATGGCGGCACTTCGTCTGAACATTCCTGTTGTCTTTGTTTCCGGTGGTCCGATGGAAGCCGGCAAGACTCGTCTCGCTGGCTCGGAGGTCAAGGTCGATCTCATCTCGGCAATGCAAAAGGCTGGCGATCGCAATGTCAGCGACGAAGACGTCGAACAGGTTGAGCGTTCTGCATGCCCAACCTGCGGTTCGTGCTCAGGCATGTTCACCGCAAACTCTATGAATTGTCTCACTGAGGCGCTTGGACTTTCACTTCCTGGCAACGGGACGCTTTTGGCAACGCATGCCGATCGCGAACAATTGTTCCTGCAGGCAGGCCGGACCGTCGTCGATCTCGCGAAGCGCTACTACGAGAAGGACGACGAATCCGTTCTTCCGCGGAGAATTGCGAACAAAACAGCCTTTGAAAACGCCATGGCGCTCGATATCGCTATGGGTGGCAGTACCAACACTGTCCTGCACATTCTCGCTGCAGCCCACGAGGGCGAGATCGATTTCACCATGGCTGACATCGACGCACTCAGCCGTCGCTTGCCTAACATTTGCAAGGTTGCACCTTCTACTGACAAGTACCACGTCGAAGATGTGCATCGTGCGGGTGGAATCCCGGCGATCCTCGGCGAACTTGAGCGCGCTGGTCTCATTGATGCATCGGCACCAACGGTTCACAGTGCGTCGTTGCTTGATTCATTGAACCAATGGGACATCAAGCGCGACACATGCACCGCCGAAGCACGTCATTTCTGGAGTGCTGGCCCAGCTGGCATTCCCACGCAAGTTGCGTTTAGTCAAGACACACGTTGGCCGTCGCTTGATGACGACCGTGAAAACGGATGCATCCGTTCGGTAGAGCACGCGTATTCAACCGAAGGCGGGCTTGCCGTTCTGTTCGGCAACCTTGCAGCCGACGGTTGCATCGTGAAGACCGCTGGTGTCGACGAATCAATCTTCAAGTTCACTGGTACAGCTCGTGTCTACGAAAGCCAAGATGCAGCGGTCGAAGGAATCCTCAGCGAAGAAGTTGTTGCTGGTGAAGTGGTTGTCGTTCGTTACGAAGGTCCGAAAGGTGGGCCAGGCATGCAAGAGATGCTCTATCCCACGACGTACATCAAGAGCCGTGGTTTGGGCGAGAAATGCGCGCTCCTTACCGACGGCCGGTTCTCCGGTGGCACCGCCGGTCTCTCAATCGGGCACGTTTCGCCTGAAGCGGCCGAAGGTGGCTTGATCGGACTTGTTCGAACCGGTGACACCATCAGCATCGACATCCCCGCTCGATCAATCACTCTCGATGTCTCACCGGCAGAACTCGCTGATCGCCATGCCCACGAACTAGCTCGTGGCGGCGATGCCTGGACTCCGACCAATCGTGATCGCAGCGTGTCGCTCGCCCTGCAGGCCTATGCGGCAATGACGACATCGGCGTCACGAGGCGCAGTGCGCGATCTGAGCCAAATCCGGCGTCACTAGAACGAAGCGTGATTCACGCGCCGGAGAATTGGTGAACCAAACGCGATCGGTACAGTTTGCCCGCATCGCTTCGGGGAAGTTCGTTCACGATGAACACTCGCTTTGGTGTGAGTTGTGAACCGACTTCCTCTCGACAGAAGTTGATTGTGGATTCGATAACGGCGTCGTGGTTGGTTCCCTCAGGAACAACGATTGCGGCGGCAACGATTTCCCCGAGGTCCTCGTCGGGGAGGCCAAACGCAGCACCATCAACGATGCCGGGTGCGGCAGCGAGGGCTTCGTCGATGCGAGCGGGATAAATGTTCACGCCGCCGCTATTGATGCACTCTGCAGTGCGACCCGAGAGGTAGAGGTAGCCGTCAGCATCGACATACCCTCGATCGCCGACGGTGTACCACTGCCCCGATTCGTCATAGGTGGTTGACGTCTTCTCGGGGTCGCCGTGATATCGGAATTGCGACGCACTGAAGAACCACACCGCTCCCAATTCGCCTGGATCAGCGGGGGAGCGATCGTCGCGACGAATGCAGAGTCGAGCGGGATCGACGCGACCGACGCTGCCTGGATGGGTGAGCCACTCTTGCGGGGTGATCCACGTACCCGGCCCTTCGCTGGCCGCGTAGATCTCGTGAATAACCGGACCGAACCAATCGAACATGGCTTGTTTCGTGGCGACGGTGCACGGACCCGCACCATGAAGAACAAATCGGAGCGTTGAAACGTTGAACGAGTCGCGATCCGGAACAGCAAGCATCCGATTGAACATTGTGGGCACAAAAAACGCGTGCGTGATCGCGTGTGTATCGATGAGTTGAAGCGCTTCGTGTGGGTCGAATCGATCCATAAGGACGACGGTGACCCCTGCACCCAACGGCCACTCGAGGCAGAGTCGACTTGGCCCGGAGTGATAAAGCGGCGCGGTGCACAGCATGGAGTCGCCATTGTCACCATCCATTCCAAACATGGCGACCATTGCGGTGCCAGCGGCAGCCGCTGCGGATGACGGCTGGGGGTCGTGGCGGACTCCCTTTGGTCGGCCCGTTGTTCCCGATGTGTAAATCATCTGCGTGCCGCGCGGCCGTTCCGGTGAGGGGCCCGAGGATGAGTCGATTGCGGCTTCCCAGTTTTTGAAGCCGTCGATCGGGCCACCGATCGCGATGCGCAATGAAAGTGAGTCCGGTGCGCTCTGTGCCTGATGTGCGAAATGGGATTCGGCAACAAGCGCCTTGGCTCCGGAATCAGTCAGGACGTACTGAACGTCGTCGGCTTCGAGATGCCAGTTGACGGGGAGCAGAATCACCCCTGCACGCAGGGCCGCTTCATAGGTGACCATCCACTCCGGACGATTTCGACAAAGCAGAGCAACAACATCGCCAGCTTCGAGTCCAGCCTGTGCAAATGTTGCGGCAAGAGCATCTACTTGGCGTTCGAGTTCGGCGTAGGTCGTTGATTTACCGGATGTGGTGATGATCGCGGTGCGTTCCGGGTCGCGTCGCGCAATTGCGGAGATTTCGCGTCCGGAGAGGTGGAGGTCTGCGTCGATCATGGTGGGTCCTGTTGCATTGGGAGATCACTCGTGCGGACGATGGTACGTCGGAGTCAAGGGATCTGCCGACGGTTCCTCACTAAGGTCTGCGTCTGTGAAGAGGCTCGAATGTCGACATCGTTAAAGACACTTCGCGCCACATTGGCCTCGGTGTTGCAGTTCGCTCCGCTTGAAACGAATGCGGTTAAACGCCGCCTTCGTCGAATAGCAGGCGTTTCCGATTTCCGAAAAGTTGCCAAGCGGAGACTTCCCGGTGGAGTTTTCGATTACATCGATGGTGGTGCTGAAGATGAACGCACTCTCGCTGCAAATAGCGAGGCGTTCGAACGAGTGACGTTTCGCCCACGGGTATTGCGCGGAGTCGCCGATATTGATGTGTCTGGGCGCGTTCTCGGTCAACC
>Ga0222712_10002322_pt1 | contig 21922 bp, 24 predicted proteins | sample C33_657DmetaG_FD_165043 | JGI IMG/M metagenome (GOLD analysis project Ga0222712, IMG submission 165043) | Estuarine water microbial communities from San Francisco Bay, California, United States - C33_657D | ecosystem: Environmental > Aquatic > Marine > Unclassified | place: USA: California... | reverse complement strand
GTTTCAGTAATAGTCGGGGTTGGGGTTTGGGTTGGAGTTTCTGTGATAGTAGGGGTTGGGGTTGGAGTTTCTGTGATAGTAGGGGTTGGGGTTGGAGTTGGGGTTTCTGTTTCAGTAATCGTTGGGGTTGGGGTTTCTGTTGGCGTCTCTGTTGGGGTTTCAGTCGGTGTGGGAGTTGGGGTAACATTTGGTCCGCAAGGGTCTCCATAACAAACACCATAAGTACTATAAGATATTTGGTATGGTTCAGGTGAGAATGGTGTCCATCCATTTGTAAGTGGTGTAGATGAATTATATTGTACATCATCTCTATAGAATGTTACAAGGTCTATAACTCCACTTTGAGTACATAAATAAAATACATTTGCAGGTAATGTTTGAGTATACGTTTGTGGATTACCTGAACAATCGGTATAATCAATAGTAACTATATTATCTAAACTAGGGTTTAGAGTATTACCTGTTGCACAAACTACTAAACTGGAATCGACAGCCAAACAAGAACAAGGGGCATCTGTTGGGGTGACTGTTGGTGTAGGTGTTGAAGTTGGTGTTTCAGTTGGAGTCTCAGTTGGAGTCTCAGTATTAGTTGGCGTATTTGTAGGAGTCTCAGTTGGAGTTTCTGTTTGTGTTGGAGTTGGAGTCTCAGTTGGAGTTGGCGTATTTGTAGGAGTCTCAGTTGGAGTTTCTGTTTGTGTTGGAGTTGGAGTCTCAGTTGGAGTTGGCGTATTTGTAGGGGTTTCAGTTGGAGTTGGCGTATTTGTAGGGGTTTCAGTTGGAGTTTCTGTTGGAGTTTCTGTTGGAGTCGGCGTATTTGTAGGAGTCTCAGTTGGAGTCTCAGTTGGAGTCTCAGTTGGAGTTTCTGTTTGTGTTGGAGTTGGAGTGGGTGTAGTACATGGATAATCACTTATACATGCTGCACAAGAAGCATATCCGAATCCAACCGAAAAAGTTGGATAAGTTGGATTATACGGTAAAGGAATACTATCACAAGTATAACATTGTCCATTTATAACATAGGTTACACCTGAAGTTAATAGTGTACTACCCAAAATATTAAATTCAGGTTTTAGTATTGGTGGGAATAAAAGACTACAACAATCAATAAAAATGTATGAAAAGTCTGCACCAGTTACAGTTGGTGTTACCGTAGGTGTTGGAGTATTTGTTGGAGTTTCTGTTGGTGTAGGTGTCTCTGTTGGTGTGGGTGTTTCAGTTGCGGTAGGTGTTGGTGCTGGAGGACTACTAACGAATGCAATATTATAATTTGGGTCCGATGTAACAATGTAAACATCAGTAATATTTGTTACATCTGTACAAGGACAAGGACATCCTGGCGAACCATCATTATTAAAATTTGTGTCAACGTTTTGAGTTGTACTATTAGTTCCAATTGATATTGTAGGATTGACGATATAGTTACCTGAACCTCCTGCGCCATAAGTTGTGGTACCTGAAATACCTAATACTATTGTAATCGGTGCGTTCGTAATTAGACCAGAATCATTATATAGTGTAAAACTATAGGTATCCGTCGTGTCAGTGTAACCTGGACATTGAATTGACGAAGCACTATTCGATGTAATACCTGTTAATATATATAATTGTGTTGGCACTAAATAATAATTTTACTTATAAATAACCTGATAGTTAGTTTTTATACGATTTAAAAATAGAAATGTTAAAATATAAATAAAGACACCTTTCAACTATATTTATATAATATGAAACTTCTTAAAACAATTGAGAAAATAATTCGGGAAGCAGAAGAGCAATATAACTCGGCATGTGAAAGCTGTGTTACGGTAGAAGAATTGGACCGTCTCGAAAAACATTATAAAGATTCTTTAAAATTGATGAAGCTTTATAAGTCAAAAGAAGAAAAAAAAGAAAAGGATGAGGAAATTTAATATTTTATAGCCTCACAAATTCCACCTTCAGAATAGGTATTATATCCTTTTTTGTGTAACCAAGAATATATTTCATCTTTTTTATTCTGAACCAAATTATAATCTTCAAAAATTATAAAATTTGGTAAAATAACTTTAGTTTCATCAATTCCCATAATAAGTTGGGCATCTAAACCTTCAACATCTAAGTGTAACCAATCAATATATCCATTACATTCAGTCAAAATCAAATCGGTAATGCTAATAGAATTTCTTCTACTAGATTTAATTTCTTCTTTTTCCCAATGTCTGATAACATTTTCAACTACACTATTTGTATATCCTTCACCACCTTCATAAAATTCAACTTCTCCACCATTTGGAGTTACTAATACTTGAATTTTTTTAACTCTTGAGTTATGACAATAATTGTGTTCCAAGTTTCTGAATTGTTTGTCTGATGCCTCAACTAAAATTACATCACAATCTCTATTTTGTACAATAGGTACCCATTCACCGAATTCACCATCATGTGTTCCGATAACCAAACCACGAGGAAATTTTCCTTTAGACAATAAACTTTTATTAAACATCCACAGAGATTTGTAAAAATGGTTTCCATGTTCCATAATATCCCACGTTTTTTTATAAATCAATCTATCTTTTGAGTCGGTAATTTCTACGTCAAACATTTCTGTATTTGGATAGGTTGCAAACCAACTATCATTCAATTGTGTTGACCATTGAACATCACCACTGACATGTTTTTTTATTTTCAAATTGAGTGGTAGATTTTGGTTGTATTTACTTACAACACCAACTTCAACTCTAATACCTTCCGAAGTATATTTTACGTTTATCATACTTTATTTTTTTTAATAAAATGATTTATATCTGCACTCCACAATAACATAGATTCTTCTTTAATTTTATTTTCCTCCCATTCCCACCAACTGATTTTTAACAAATCTTCAATTTGATTTTCATCAAACCTGAATTTTATGTGTTTCGCAGGATTTCCACCAACAACAGAATACGGTTGAACATCCTTCGTTACTACAGCACCTGCTGCAACTATTGACCCATCTCCAATTTTGACTCCTGACATGATTGTTGATTTTGCTCCAATCCAAACATCATTACCAATTGTAATGTCACCTTTACAAGATGGGTGACCCATCTCCATATGCATACTTGCAATTTCAGGTGTAACTGGCCCCCACAATTGGGAAGAAGTTGTAATCCAATCAGGTCTATGATTTGCATGTAAAAAGAAATTACAATCTCTACCAATTGAGCAATATTTTCCGACATTGATTTTATATTCGTCACTCCAAGAAATTATATTAACGTTTCTATCAAAATAAGTTCCCCTGTCAGCTTTCCATAAATGTATATTTTCTATCATATTAAGTAAAAATTGTATAATTTGTTTTTTTAAATAATTCTCTTGTTTTTTCATCAAAAACAATGTTAGTTTTTACCCTGTTGTTTACTAAAACTAAAATGGAATTTATTTCTTCGATGTTTCCAATATCTTTTATTTGCCATTCAAATTTTTTAATACCATTCACATGGACAATTTGATTTTGGTTAACTATAAAATTTACGTTGATTGGGACTTCATCTTTATTATTCCAAACAACAACAGATACTTTATTTTCTTTTGTATTAAAGTAAGGTACCGCCCAATAGTTCATGGCATCCCTCTCAGTATTACGAGATAACCCGACTTCAATATTATTTTCCTCAAGTAAATTATAATCTTTAATGTAGATACTATTACCATTCATTTTCATTATATCGTTAGTAATTTTTTCATTTGTTTTACCTGAAGTGTCTAACAATATTTTCAATAATTTTTCTTTATCATAGGTTGTGAATAATTCATCAATCGAATCCACTTTAAATGACATAAAATTACCTATAGGCCAAGCAATGTTTTGTTCATAATTTTTTTGTTCTTTCTGATAAACCACATTGTCATACTCATCTAATAGTTTGGAATTACTATAAAGTTCATTATGGTTATTCATAACTGAATCATATTCAACGTAGTGTACTTTATTATATTTAAACATTTTGGCAAACCCTAAACCTAAAATGAGTAATCTGTAAACCGCCAAGTAAGTACTATTTTCTCCAATGTATGTTGAAAGTATTGTCATTCCATCGACAGGAGAAAACCATGGTTGATTAAGATATTTTAAATCCGTAATTAAATCGTTATTTTTATCATAAAAAACATAATCAACTTTTTTTGTAATATATTCAGGTATAATCGTATGACTACAAATCAAAATATCATAATCATCCTTACAACCTTGTAAGGAATCGATACAATTATTCAATAGTTTTTCTCTATCATCATCAGGACAATATGCCCCAATTAAAATTAACTCTTTCATTTTCATTTAATTTTTATTGCAGGTGTTCCAACGTAGGTTCCTGGTTCAGTTATATTTTTAACAACACCAGCATTCATTCCAATTATTACATCATCACAAACTGAAATTTTTTGTTTAATCGATGAACGACTACCAAAATAAACTCTATTACCAATAGTCTCATTTCCCGATATTTGTACACCAGGTGCTGTTGTAAAATAATCACCAATAACACAGTCATGTCCTATTGTCGTGATTAAATTTAATTGTGAGTGCTTACCAATTACAACATTAGTTGTGATTATAGTACCAGCACAAATTATACTTCCTTCACCTATGTAAACATCTGGTCCATGAATTTGAGCTGTAGGATGTATATGGGTAAAATATCTTGTGTTGTCAGGTAATTCATTAACAATTCTTTCTCTGTGATATGAATCAGCGATTGCAACAACTATTTCATATTCATCAGGTTTAAATTTAGATAACGGTAAAATCAATGGGTCTTTTCCATCGTAATAACTGTCATCAACAAAAAAAACAGTATTAACTCTTTCATCAAAACTTAAACTCCAATAAATTTCTCTACCAAAACCTCCCGCACCTATAATACCTTTTTTCATTGTTTATATATTTCAAATTTAGACAAGTCCGGATATGGAAGTTCCAAATCCTCATTATGTTTTTTTGAGCCATCTAAATTGTAAAATTGATTCATAAGTAATAATCCTCGGGCTGCTAACTCGGGCATCATATAAAAATTCCAACCTAACATATCAAAGTAATCATCATGGTATGAACACTCTCTTCTTCCACTATAACGAGCTCTTCTAAACCAATGGTATGCCTCCAAACTATCAGTCAAAATCGCACCACCCTTACTTAACTTAAAATGTTTATATGGTCCAGTAAATGATATACACATGTGTGAACTTGGTAGATACATGTCAGCAGTAAATCTTAACGCAGAATCCCAAACATTACTACCTCTAAGTTGGTAAGCACCTCTTAAAGTGGTACCTTCTACTTTATCAAAAAGAACTTTGAGTCCTGCATGAATAATCTCACAAGGAACTGATGGATATGTTCTTGAAGGGATTGCAATTGTTCCTGTTTCAATGGATTTTTTTATGTTTTTTTCATAGTATAACGCCAAGAACAAAGCATTTGATTGGTTGTCTACAGTAACTACATAAGGTGCTCCCGTGTAATCACACAAAGCCTTTTCAAAATCATCTGTAATTTTATAAATTCCGTTAGCCATATTAAATTATTTTAATTCTTTTAACGTAGAATGTTTAATACTCATTATTGTCTCGGTAATATCATAAACGACTGAATTTGACTCAATTAGTACCTTTTGATAATTTGTTTTATTAAATCCTAAATCCACAATTTGTTCTCCGTTAATAATAATTTCTTCACCATGTTCAGTTTTAATTTTAATATCATTTTCAGTTTTAAAACCATAAAATAACAATTTAATTGATTCCAATGTTTCATCGTTGGATGCAATAAAAAATTTAAAATCTTCTGTTGGGGAAAAGTTAAAAAAATCTATATTTTCATAATAATATATTTCATCTTCGACAGGTGTTTGCTCTATAATGTATTCAACCTTGTCTTTGATACTATGTAAAACGGCGAATGCGTCTCCATTTTTTACCCCCAAATATGTTTCTAAATTTATATAAGAAATAAATTTTTCTAAATTTTCTCTATCAAAAATAAGATAATGTAATCCAACAGGCCATACGTCATCTTTTCTTTTTGATGGGTAAACGCTATTTTTTTTGTTAGAACGTAATCCGTCAATTACATTATTATCAATTTTAACATCATAAATCATATGATGAAATTGGTCATACCCCAATGCCAAACCAATTTGACTTAATTGTTTAATTTGTGTTAATCCTGCAAAACCATAGTCAGGATATGTCCTTTCGATTTTATATTTAGTACCATTTGAAACAAAACTTGTCCAAGCATACATTGCTCTTTTAGGCCAATTTAAAATAGGATTGTCTTTTGTTATAAAAAAATAATCACATTGATTTGTAACGTATTCGGGTAAATTGAATGGGGAAATTACAATAACATCGGTACCATAATTTTTAACTATTTTTATATTTTTTTCAAGAATATCAATTTTTTCTTGGTTATCACAATAGGTACTAAATAAAACTACTTTTTTTAAATCAATTTCTTTTTTTTTGAAAATACCTATTGAATCATTCCATATCCTATATCCTTCACTTTCATGATGTGGTGTGGTTTCATCAATATAGTGTTCAATCAATTCAATATCGTAACCCAATCTTTTACCCCATTTCTCAAGAGCTTTCCAACTATCAATATAAAATCTCCAATTATCACCAGGCCATCCGTGATATGGTCCGTTTGATGGTGCTTGTATGTACATGTAACCACCTGGTTTTAGAACCCTACACATTTCTTGAAATGAAATCCAAAACATGTCATCATGCTCAAAACAAGACGAAGATATTACAATATCAAACTCGTCTTTTTCAAACGGAATATCATGAGAAACTCCAACAACATCAACATTTGGACCTTCTTCCATGTCAATCCCAACATATTGACCTTTTTCAAAAATTGGTTTCATTGTCCCGTTCACATCATATGAACCGACATCTAAGATTTTTTTATTTTCAATATCAATTTTACAATACTTTTCGTAAAATTTTTCTGCGTTTAAATAAGCTGAATAATGCATTACTTTCTGTGATTTTATAATTGAAATATAATCATTAACCACTATATTTCAATAAAAGAAAAAATTTTATGGTAAAAATATTTGGTCACGGTTCTTATATTGGGAACACAGGTTACAATCAGCATACAAGAGATTTTTTTAGACATCTTTCTAAACATTATCAAATTAAATTTAGAAACTTTACCGTTGGAAGCGGTTGGAAAGGTATGAGTGAAGAACCTCACAACGATGAATATTATTTTAACGATATTGATAAAAAATTACTTTATCAACAAATTTTATGGAATAATGATAAAACAAGAGGTGATTATAAAATGTACCAAGACCCATCAAAAGAATTCTCTCCTGATGTAAACATTGTATTATGTGAAACAAATCACCACATATTTTATGATGAATATCGTGGACCTAAAATCGCATATAATGTTTGGGAATCTACTTTACAACCTGAATCATTTTTTAATAGGTTAAAAGAATTTGATGAACTTTGGGTACCCTCAAAATGGCAAAGAGATTGTACAATCTCACAAGGTTATGACCCAAACAAAATTAAAGTTGTTCCTGAAGGTGTTGATGTTAATACATTCTTTCCTGAAGAAACCTCACATGAATTAACGTCGGACGGCAGATTTAAATTCTTCTTGGCAGGTAGATGGGATTATAGAAAATCAATTAAAGAAATTATTGAAACATTCTTAAAAACTTTTAATAAGGATGAACCTGTTGATTTGATTATTTCTGTTGATAATCCTTTTTCGGGTGATGGAATGAAAACAACTGAAGAAAGATTGGCTCATTATGGTCTTGAGGATGAAAGAATTAAGATTTTACATTTTCCCCCAAGAGAAGATTATATCAAAATATTAAAATCTTGTGATGTATTTGTTTCTTGTGCAAGGTCTGAAGGTTGGAATCTACCATTGATTGAAGCCATGGCTTGTGGTATTCCATCAATATATTCTAATTGTTCAGGACAATTAGAATTTGCAGAAGGTAAAGGAATTCCTGTTAACATTATTGGTGAAAAACCAGTTGATGCAAGTACATACAGCCATTTTAACGATTCTGTTGGAAATTATTATGAACCTGATTTCAAAGATTTAGGAAGAAAAATGTGGGAAGTACTTACAAACTATTCAAAATACAAACAGATTGCATTAGAAGAATCTGAAGAAATCAGAAGTGAGTTTAGTTGGGAACATGTGGCAGAAATAGGTGTTTCAAGAATTGATGAATTTTTAGAAAAACACTTAAACTCTAAAGATAATAACGAAATTCACATATCTTATTTGGATGGTCCAAGGGTGGAAATTAAAGGAAATGAAGGTAGAAATTATTTTATTGAATTTATTGATGGTGACGGTAAAGTTAGATACTCTGACACGATTTCAAATAATATGTGGACCGCTTGTGGTATAAAATATCACATACCTTGGACTATAAAAATAAATGGAAAAATTGTTGACAAACTTAACCTTGAAAATAAAACGGTCTTAATCTCTTTTGAATCTAAATCTATTGGTGATACGATTGCTTGGGCACCCTATGCAATAGAATTGATAAAACAAAAGAATTGTAAAGTTATTTTAAGTACATTCCACAATGAATGGTTTGAAGGTTCAGATTCTTACAAAGACATTAAATTTATTAAACCAGGTCAATCGGTTAATTGTGACGTAATTTATAAATTAGGTTGGTTTAGAGATGATAATAAAGGATGGAAAAACTTTAATCTTCACCCAAATCAACCAAATTTAATTCCATTACAAAAAACCGCAACCGATATTTTGGGATTAGATTTCAAAGAAGTTAATCATGGTTTAAATTTTAAACCAAATAAAAGACCTATCGAAAATAAGTATGTTGTATTTGGTCCTCAATCAACCGCAGGTTGTAAAGAATGGTCTTTTGAATATTGGACAGAACTAACCAAAATGGTAAGAAACCTAGGATACGAAGTTGTAATTTTATCTTTGAAAGATTACCATATAAAAGATACTATTTCTATCACAAGTCGTGATTGGAATGATGTGTTTGCATGTTTGTATCACTCTGAGTTCTTCGTTGGTTTAAGTTCGGGGTTGTCTTGGGTCAATTGGGCTTTGAATAAGAAAACCGTAATGATTGGTGGATTCAGTCAAGATGACCATGAATTCACAAACAACGCTATAAGAGTTTCAACCAATACTTGTATTAAGTGTTGGAATGACCCAGTGTTGGTTTTTGATTCAGGTGATTGGGATTGGTGTCCTGTATACAAAGGAACTGAAAGACAACATATTTGTCAGAAGTCAATTACGCCTATCATGGTATTTGAGAAAATATTAGAGAATTTCGGAGGATAAATCTTTAGCTTGGATAATATTATCCTCTATAGAACAATAAGTCCAAGAACCATATCTACCTATAGAAAATAACCCATCAGGGTTATTTTTTTTACACCAACTATTATAAATGTCTTTTGATTTTTTTGTGATGTGAACATACGCAGGATTCATTACAATTATTTCGTGGTCTATAAGATTGTGTTCATTTACAACACCAACTCTTGATAAATCTTCCAATATTTTGTTTAATAACGTTTCTTTATTGATTTCTTGATTTTGTTCCATACCAATCTCAACATACAAACTCATTTTGTCTGTGTTGAAAATGTTATCGTAGAAACCAATCCTGTAAAATACTTCGTCACCAGGATAATAAATCCAATTAGAATCTAATTCACTTGGTTTATCAAATCCCAGATTAAATACAACGACTTTGTTTGACGTTAAATCACTTACCTCTTCACCCATCAATCTCATGAAGTTGTTGAATGGCATTGTATTAACTAATTTGTTAAATTTAACATTACCTTTATTAGTTTTAGCTATTTTGTTTTCAAGGTCAATACCAATAATTTCAGTATTTAAAAGTATCTTGTTTTCATCCACTCGTTTAAGAATGGACTTCACAAATTCAATACTACCACCTTTGGGATATATAAATGTGTCGTTATAACTTTTTGTTGTATTGTTATTTTTCAACTGAAGTAGTAGGTCTTTACCCGTTATTGTTTTGGGGAAGAACCTACCCATAGCATCGTAATCTAATTTATCAAGGTTACAACTATATAGTTTTTCGTTATATGGAATTACGAATTTATTACAAATGGATTCACCCAACGTTTTCTTAACATAATCTTTGAATGTTTTAACCTCATTTTCATTTGAATTAAAAAAGTCATATAAACATTCAATAAATTCATCATTTGGTAATTGATGAATATTATATTGGAATGGAAAATCAATTAGATTGTTCTTGTAATATATATGTGTTTTTTTATTTACACTAATAATCTCACTACTCATATTTTCCAATACATACTCTTTTATTGTTGGATTTGTGAAATGAAAAAAATGTCCTGAATAGTCCCAAACAAAACCATTTCTAATTGTTGTTTTACAATATCCTCCTAGTTCAGAATCCTTATCAACAATCAAATAATCACTATCACCCAAAAAAGATGCCAATGAAATTCCTGTAATCCCTCCACCAACAATTAGTATATCAACATTTTTATTCATTAGGTATTCCCATTCGGTCGTTGAAGTGTCTTTTATTTTGTAGTAATCTTTCTTTTATGTTTGAAAAATCATCGTCTTCTAAAATTCGATTTAAATAGACAACACCTTCTTTAATCCTATCAGTCCAAAAACATGCAACAGATAATTCATCATAAATAAATTTACCATAGGTATGTTCATCAACAAATAAAATATATTTTTCTTTCACTTTGGTAATATCACACGATAATGCCTTTGTCAAATATTTGTATGCCTCATCATGTCTTCCAATTCTATTACAAAACGCACCAATATGAAAATATGGTTCCGCTCTATCAGAAAAAATAGAAATTGCTTTTTCCATTTCTTCGATTATTCTGTCGTGAGAATAATTTAATCTCATCATACACATTGAAATTCTCATTTGAGCTTCAAATTTTTCTTCAATCCAACCGCCATTCATTTTTAAATACAAACTATTCCACTTCAACCCCTCTTCAATCATATCACTATCCATAAAACTTTGTGCGGTGTAGAAAACAGAACGTAAGTTCAACCCGTCTGGGTCATCAACCAAAGTATTCCAAAATTGTTTTTCTAACTTAACCGCATCGTGATAATATTTTTTTGGGTCAAAAGCTCTCGAACCAATACCTTCACCTGAAATGTAAAAACCACGATTACTCAAATCTAAAGATGTAACATTAGGTCTTTCGAGACATTTAATTGTTGTGTGAGCAACACCACAGAATTTCCAAGTTACCCTGTTGTCAAAAATAATCCAAGCTTTCCATTCTGAAACACCTCGTTTAACAGGAATGTAATAAGCATCATATGGAACATCATCATTCGTGAACTTGAAATCCCCAACTAATAAGTCGTCGGCGTCCAAGTGCATAACATAATCCGCCTTATCTTTTGCCCTACCCATCATTAAAGTTTTATTAACGTCAAACCCTACCCATTCATCAACATGTAATTCACCTGGTATTCCTTTTTCTTCAAAAAAGTTTTTGACGATTTCACATGTTTTATCTGTGGAACCCGTATCACAAACTACCCAGTAATCGATGTATTTGTAAACGGATTCTAATGTATTTTGAATACAATGTTCTTCATTTTTGCACATTGTTGCAAAGCAAAGTGTTGGTCTATTCTGTTTCATATATGTAATTTAATATTTCTTCTCTTTCGTGAAATTTTTTTATAAAAATGTGGTTTTGAAATTTTTGAGAACAGTTTTCATTCTCAACCCAATTCCAATCGGTCTTACCCATTTCAGCAATCTTATTATGAATTTGTTTATCATAATAATCTCTAATCAATCTTGACCTTCGGTTTATATCTACTGAATTATTATCAGTTGTGGAGTTCTTATTGTTCCATTGAACGTATAGAACTTTTTTAATGTGAATTATTTTGGTGTTAAGAAATGTTCTAACAATCAATTCAAAATCATCGGCAACTGGCGTGTTTTTGTTATGTCCCCCAATACTCAAATAAACATCTCGTCTCCAAACTCTAACATGAGATGGCATACTGATGTTGAATCTTATGGTTAAGGGATTGATGTCAGGATAATGGTGAGCAAGATATTGGTTTCCATCTTCAAAAACCCAACTATGTCCTGCATATCCAAAGTCAAAAAAATTGTCTTCTCTACCATACCAATTTCCCGACCAATTTTCGTCATAATATTTTGGGGTTCCATCCTCATATTGTTCAGTAACATCACTATACATAAATCCCGCGTCGGGATATTTTTTTGACGCTCTTTCCAAATATTCCAAACATTGAGTTAGTAATGTGTCGTCATGGTCCAACTCAACTAACCACTCACCATCACATAATGAAGCTGCTCGGTTTTTTGCAAGACCAACATTACCTCCTGTTTGGGGTAATATCTTATGCAATTTAACTCGAAAATCTTTTTCAGAAATATCAACCAACAAGTTCCATGTGTCGTCATCGGTTGAATCATCAACAACAACCCATTCCCAATCTTTAATAGTTTGAGATACTAAACTTTGATATGTTCTTATTATTTTTTCACCTGTATTATAGGTTGGTGTGAATACGGAAAACTTTGGTCTTGGGTAATTACAATTTGTGAATGTTGTTTGAACAACTATGTCATTGGCTAAAATAATCTCATCAATAATAGTTGGATAGAATCTGTATTTTTTCTTTAGAATTTCAATATCTAAATTTAACTCAATCCCAAACGATATAATCAAATCAGGTTTGATTCTTGAGATATCTTCAAAAAGATTATGTGGTGAATCTATAGAATACACAATTACTTCATCATAAAGCCCTTCTTCATGATAAATCTCGGAACGCAAAGTAAACTGACCTTGTTTATCCCAATTGTAAATAATTGCTACGGGTTTCTTTGTTTTCATTATGATTATCTTTCGGTGTCAAAGAAAAAAGTTTGGAATAATCTTCCATCAAACTTATCCTGTCCAAAATAATCTAAAGACATATGGAAAAAGTCACCTTTGTAGATTACCAATCTATTGAATTTATTAGCTAACCTGTCCACCAACTCCCATTTGGTCATATCCTGTGAATCTAAATTTATTTTATTTAATAAATCATAGTCATAATTTCCGTCAAGATTTCTTGGAGCACTTTCAGCCCCTGTTGGAATGTGTCTAAATAAACCAGTCCCTGAACTTAATGGTGCGTTTGGAGTTAAATAACATACACCCGCCCACTTTGTTGTTTGGTCAGCATGAATCCAACTTCGGTCTCTAGAGGTTGTATATTGAAATGAACCTGTGTATTGGTCTAAATCCCATCTTGTGATTTTACCACCAGAATTAAAGACAATATTTTGAATAACGTCGTAAACACTTTGGTTAAAAACCGATTTAGTTCTCCTACCAGGATAATTACCTGGAACATCAAATTCTTGACTTAATGCAAATTCCCTTGTTTCAAAAGGGTCATTATAAAAATTATCAACTATGAATACTGAATTTTCCATATTATTTGTAGTGGTCTCCTCCGACCCATAAAACTAAACTTTTTCTATTTCCACTTGTGAGTGGGACAACTCTATGTAATAAAAATGATGGAAAAATTACTACATTTCCCTTACCTCTTGGAATTACCATCTCAGTACATCCAGGTTTTAATTCTAAGTCACCTCCAACATAATCTGATGGGTCTGATAATTGAACAACAATAGATATTTTCCTATGTGAAATTGGTCCAGGTCCAATGTCCATATGCCAATCATAGTGACCACCATTACCATCATATTCAGTGTATTGAATGTTATCAATAATTGATTTCAAATCAAAGTTCCAAATCGCATCGTTTGCCTCCACAACTTGATTCATTATTCTATCAATTACCCATTCCCATTTTGAATCAAATGGTAACCATTTTATATCACTCTTTCTAAATTTATCGGTATTATGTTCATCAACAATAACCCCCTTAACAAAAGAATATTCTTTTGAATCCTCTACAATCTTATCAACCTCTTCAGATGAAAATCCTCCATTAAACCAATAGTAATTGGTTTGGTTTATCCCTTGTTTGTAAGGAAATATTGGCTTTAACTCCATGTTATTTATCTAATCCGTATTTTATGTATTTATACCACACTCTTTCATGTAGAAAATAAAGTAACATTTTTGTTAGAACTTCAAATCCTCCAATTGCCAATCCTAATTTTAGATTACCTGTAACCAACCAACCCAATAACATTGTGTCAATTGTACCTACGATTCTCCATGTAATCGTTTTCAATAAGTGTCTTTTATAACTTACCATCTTGTTTCATTTTTTCTCTAATTTTAGTTGCAGAAATCTCACCAATTTCTTGAGGTGGAATTCTTTCAATAATATCGTAACCAACACCACGACCAAACTCAATTGAACAAATGTCAGGAATAACCATAACTCTAACTTTACCTTCAACATATTCTTTTGAATAGAAGTTCATGATATTGTCTTTCACTTCTTCAGCTGTAAATGGATTTTTTTCATCAGGTTTAATGTCTCTTATACAAATAAGAACATTTTTTCCTTCATCCATGGCTTGTTTGAATAGTGCTTGGTGACCTTCATGTAAAGGTTGCCATCTACCTACAAACATTGCGTATTGTCCATCTTTTCTACTAAGAGAAGATTGAACGTGTATTTTCTTTTCCCACATATTATTTAATAATTGCAATTCCATCATTTATTTCAACTTCGTTAGCCTCAGCACCAATATGGTACTTGATACCAACTTCAGGTATTATATCAATTGTTGTTGATACGGGTATTTGAAAGTGAACTTGTTTAACAAGGTTTTCAACACCATCAACTAACAATCGCCATGGGGTTTCACCATTGGTGTCATTTGTATTGTATCGTAATCTAACTTCCACTATTTTATTCGATTTATGATTTGAATTAAACTCTCCACAGGTTTGACATTTGTTGTGTCAATGTCAATAAAATTTTCGGTTGGTTTTTCATAGTCAGATACATGATTTTGTTCACGTCCTCTTAACTCTTCAGTGTGTACATAAATCTCAACAAGTTCAGAACCCATATCAGACTTAAAACTTTCTCTAACCTCTTTATAAGGCGCAACCAAACTAACAACTACGTCCATATTTTTTTTGTGTAAGAACTTAGCCAATCCTTGAGCAAAAGTTATGTTTCGTATTCTTCCTTCCTTTGAATAATCCTTATTGTTAAAGATTTCTCTCAAGTCATCACCATCAACGTGCATGACATTCTTACCATTAAGTTTTGATTCCAAATTTATCTTAAGTAAATTCGCCAAAACTGTTTTTCCGTGACCTGGTTGTCCTGTAAACCAATATATCATTTTAAGTATTATTTAAATCAGATTTAGTAAATTCGTATGTATCATGATTGAGAATTCCTGAACCATAATTTCTTTCAATTTTTCTCATAAAGTTAGATTCTTCTTTTCTAACTTTATTAAAAGTTTCAAGGATTCTTTCTTCCTTTTCTTTTAAAATTTGTTTTTCAACTGAAACTTCTCCCATACCATAAATTACTTGATTTATTTTTTCTTGGAGTTGTTTAAATTCAACAATTTCTTGTTCTTTCAAAAATATTTTTTCTGTGTTTTCCATAACTAATTGTTTTCTATTGAGTTAAAAATGTCATCCAAATTAAAAATTTCATCTACATCATTATATGGACACTCTAAACTATCCCCGTTGAAGGAATAATCAAATAAATAAGAGTTTATCAATTTTGGTTTATTTTTTGGTTCGTTTGCCAAAACATTTGAATGTATCTCATATCCAAATATTTTTGGTGAAGTCCCAACCCATAATACCGTAGAGGGTAAATTTAATGCCGCCGCTGCATGTTGTAAACACGAATCAATTAAAACTCTTTTGTCACTAGCGGCAACTAATGAAATTAAATCAAAATTAGACATGGGTTTAAAATATGATTCATTTACACCAATAATCACTTCCTCTTTATTCCTACAAACTTGAATTATATGATATTGTTGTGAATATTTTTCAACAATATTACGGACAACTAACGGGGGAATGTCTCTAGTCCAAGAATACACTTTACCGTCTTCCATAGGTCCTCCGTTACTTTGAATCAATAGAATTGGTTTATCCCTCCTCCAAAGATTTATCATTCGCTTCTGAACCAAATTGAAATTTATTTTTGGTAATTGATTTTTATATTCAATATCCAAAATATCACACCAATTGTTAATTAAATGTTTCTGTTTTGTAATGTGACCATTTTGAAAATATCCTTCATTTCTAAAAACCAAAACGTCATTATTTTCAATATAATCTTGATAGAAATAATTGAGATTTCGTAAGTTATAAACTCTATATATGTCAGGATTATTTATAAAAACTTCAGGATATGACACGGTCATTATAATCTTTCTATCAGGGTATTTTTCCTTTATTGAAGATAATAATGAGGTGGCTGCTATATTTTTTCCTAACCCTCCCTCAATATGCCAAACCAAATATTTTTCTTTATTATTTTTGTAACCTACTTTCATGGGATTTAAATTTCATAATCAAAAGCATCATAAAACCAACGGTAATTTTGCGTTATTAAATTACAACCAGTTTCACCTAATATATCAAAAAAGTCTTCATCAACTTTTTCTAATTTATTTTTAATAATATGGTCACCAAATACACCATAAATTTTATCATCTTCATGTGTAAATTGTTCAATGTTGTTAAAATCATGTTGGAAATATGGTAATTCTAAGTAATCATATATTCTAGCCATTTGTTCATTTGGATTTTTACATAAATCTTCATATCTAATAAACAATATGTTTTCATGTAAACCTTCCAATAGTACTTGATATAACCTATCTAATGCGGGCCCAATTGGTACATTATTTGACCAAGTGATAATTCTTTTATCTGTTGTGGTACCTTCTAACTTTTGCCAATTAGCAACATTCAATTCTAATTGTGGGTTTTTTCTGTATTTTTTTTCCATAGAAGCATAAATTGCCCTAAGGTCTCTAACCATACAAATTATCTTGGGGTTTTTATCATAAAAATCAATAAACTTATATTCCATCGACCATCCTCTACATTTATCAATAACGTATGGTCTATCGGTTAGTTCATTATAAAAACCGTATATCCCTGATTTTAAAAAATTTTTATAACCTTTTTCCATTTCTTTTTCGTCTTGAGCTTTAAATTCAAGAGAATTAGAATATATCGACCTAACACTATTGAGCATTTCAAAAACACCAGAGGTTGGTGTTGGAAATATTAAAGAATTTTGAGCAAGTATGTTTTGAATTATTGTAGAGCCAGCTCTAGGAAGGGAGCTGTTATAGAATATTTTTTTTACCATAGTAAGAATATTATTACACGACAAATGTAATTAAATTCAACTAATTAGTAAACAACTGTCCAATCTTTTGTCTAACTAAAGATAAGGTATTATTTATGTCTTGAATTTGATTTGTTGTAAAGTACTCATTTACCCATTCAACTAACAAAATTTTTCTAAACCTTTCCCTGTATGTAATTAGATGTCTTTTCAATGAATCATTATCAAAAATAGACATTTCATAATCAATTTCACCATATTTTCTAATGTAATTTGGTGTTTGGAGTATAATATTAAGATTGTCAACGTTTATTAGAATATCCTCGACAATTTTATTTTTTTCACTATCTGTTAAGTTTTCCATTTACTATCAAATTTTTGTTTTAAGTGTTTGGATTCTTTCGTCAATAGTTTTTATTGTTTTTACTATTGTTGCAATCAACTGACTATATCCAAAACTATAAGTGTCTCTGTTGGAGTCATATTTAACAGCTTCATAATTTATATTTAATTCTTCTGCTGCGGTTTTTATTTCTTGAGCCAAAAATCCATAACTTTTTCCATCAACTTTCAATGTACCATCTTTTTGTCCAAACTCAAAATTACATTTTTGCACGTATGATTTTCTACCGTCATATTGATAACTAACAGGTTTTAATTTTCTAATTAAGTTAATACCTAAATTGTCGTTCAAATCTACAATATCGGTTTTATCCCTACAATCAGAATTGTAAGTCCAATTAGCCCAAACACAATTATAAACACTATTACTAGGACCTCCCCAAATTATACGATTTACAGAATATGTTCCATTACCAATTGCAATCGCAAAATACCCTATTCCTTGTGAGCCACATCCAATTGCAACATTACCATATCCTCCACCACTACCTGACGCAACCGCTGAGTATCCAATCGACACATTTTGTTTATCATTACTATCTCCACCTATGTTAGCACTAACCCCAACAAATGTGTTTTTCTGACCTGTAGTTAAATCAGTCCCTACCCCGTGACCAATTCCAACATTACAAGTACCAGTGGTAAGTCCGGAAAGAGCAAGGGCACCAATTCCAACATTGTAAGTACCTGAAGTTATATTATACATACTACAGTGACCAATAGCAGTATTAGTATTACCATTTCCACCATAACCTCCCATAGCCTTAGAACCAACTGCAGTATTTGCACATGTAGACATGCTTTTCAATGTACCCATACCAAAACCAGTATTATCATCCCCTGAATTAACCTGTGATGAACTATTACCAATTGCTGTTTTACCTCCACCTGTACCTACACTTGTAGAATTGATTCTGGCGGTCGCAATACCTGTAGATGTTCGACCTATATATAAGGTTCCAACTGTACTATTTTGTAAATTTGCCATATTATACTTTTGATTCTAAATATTCTAATCTTTCAATTGTTTGTTGTAACGATTTAACAATAGGAGCAATTAAATTATCATATGTTAGTCTAAATTTTAATTTATTTTCAGTGTGTTTCAATCCATCAAACTCCAAATTAAAATTTTGTAAAACATTTTCCATTTCTTGAGCAATAAATCCGTAAGATTCTTTAACTTGTTCCAAAGTACCATCTTTACTTCCAAACTCAAATCCACATTTATCAACGTAAGATTGTCTGAAATCAAAGTTAAATTTCACGGGTCTTAAATTTCTTATAAAATTCAAACCCAAATTATCATCCAATTGGTTTATATTTGTTTTATCTCTTGAATCTGAAAGAACAGACCAAGCAACACCTTCGACTAAAAAAGCGGTCATACTAGAGTTACCAGCCGCAGTGTGGTCATCACTATTAGATGTGGTTGAACCAAAACCTATTGCAATAGTGTTATTAGCACTAGTAACATTGTAACCTGCACAATAACCTATAGCAATATTACCATTACCATTACTAAGACAATATAACGCTCTGCGACCTATCCCTATATTTCTATATGAATTACCAACATTACACAATGCCTTGTAACCTATCCCTATATTTAGTTCTCCATTACCAATGTTTTGACCAGCGCAGTACCCCACAAATATATTTTTATTACCATTACTTATTTGTTGAGCAGCCTTATATCCCACAGCCACATTATAATTTCCACTTTGGTGATTTTGCATTGCAAGACCTCCAATTGCAACATTTTCACAACTAGTTTGTGTTGTCCACATAGCTTTAGAACCTATAGCGGTATTACGATATATACCAGTAAGACTACCTCCTCCATTTCCAGAAAGAGCTTGGAATCCGGCTCCCGTGTTATCATTACCACTTTGGATTGAATAACCAGCTTTGTAACCAAATAAAGTATTTCTAACATGCCCTGAAAAGGGTAAACTGTTAGCAACACAAAAACCAACTAAAGTGTTTGAAGAATATCCACAGTCGGTTACTTTTACATTGGCGAACGTGGTCGCATCTAATAAAGTTGCCATAGTTATATTATTTGTTTTTCAATATTATCCAATTCATTATTGAGTTCTTGTATACTTTTTACTATTGGCGATAATAATTCTAATATTTGTACACCATACTTATCATTATAAGTATCATAAGAAACTCCATCAAATTTTATATTTAAATCTTTTGCCGCTTGCTCAATTTCTTGAGCCAAAAAACCATAATTACATTCATTTTTTTTCAAGGTTCCATCTTTGTCTCCATATTCGAACCCACATTTAAACATGTATGGTACCCTTAAATCATATTTGAAACTTATTGGTCTTAATTTTCTAATAAAATTTAAACCTAAGTTATTAGGTAAAGTTTGTACATTTGTCTTATCTCTTGAATCGGAAACGTTTGTCCAAGCAACATAAACGTATGAGTTATTTGCTGAGTATCTACCTAAAACAAATTTATTATTGGTATTATATGCACCGTAGGCATAAAAACCTATTTGTGTGGCATTACATTGAGTTCCAAATCTACCAGCACATGCACCTATTGTAACGTTGTTATTACAATATGCAAATTGTCCGGCGTAATGTCCAATATTAACACTACGTACCGCATTAGAACCAGCAGCAAATCCTGCCGCCTCACCAATATTAACAGAATTAACCGCACCACTTCTATTAGCAGCATTTCCAATTGCAACTGAATTATCATAACCAGTACCACAAGCCAGTGCCTTACCACCAATTGCAACAGAACTACTCATTGTACCATACCCTGCACATCTTCCTACAACAACATTACGTACACCAGTACTATTATTTGAACCAGCACATGAACCAATAAATACATTATTACATGCGTTATTGGAACATCCAGCATTAAAACCGATGAACGTTGAGTCACAACAACAAGTAACGCCAAATCCAGCTTTATGCCCTATTGCTGTTATGTTTGAACCTGTACTTGTATTTTTACCTGCTTCATAACCAAAAACAGTATTAGTAGCATACCCATTATTACCTCTACCCATGGTTAAGGAAGCTATTTCGGATTCTTGTAAACTTGCCATTTTTTATTTTCGATTTAATAAGTCATTTATGATTCTTTGTTGTTCTTCAATTCTTTGAGCCAATTGTTTTATTGATTCAACCAAGACAGCAGTAATCCTTGTATATTTAACTCCACTCACTTTATTATTAGTATAATCAACCAATTCAGGATAAACTTTTTCAACCTCTTCCGCAATCAAACCAATTTCAATATCATCTTTTCCAATTCTATTATAACTGAATCCTTTAATTTGTGAAATCTTATCTAAAGGATTTGATAATTCTTGTAAGTTTTCTTTAAGAGTTATTGATGAACTTTCCACAATATTAGTTACTGTAAATGTATTTGTAGTATCGTCAAATGTCATATTAGCAGAACCTGAAACAACACCACTTCCATTATTATAGATTACTTGGTTTGCAGTACCCGCAGATGGACCAGGTGACCCTTGAGCTCCTTGACTACCTTGAGAACCAGTACCCGTAGCTCCTTGAGCTCCTTGATTACCTTGGTTACCTTGAGCTCCTTGTGCACCTTGTGCTCCTTGTGCTCCTTGTGCTCCTTGGTTACCTAAATTACCAGTTCGATAAAATTGAATAACACATTCTTCAAAGTTTGATGGTAAGGTTCCACTTACATATGTAACATTAAGTTTACGATATCCAGATGCTGAAGTAATACTATTCAATTGGAAAATTGTAAATGTTACGTCAAGATTTGCATTTGAGTCAACTATTACATAACCTTTAACAGGTGAAGTAGAGTCATCCCATGAATCTATATAAGCACTTATATCTGTACCACCTACATCAGCAATATCAATATATACTTGTGTTACCGAACCAACCGTACCACTATTATACCTGAATGTACCAGTACCTGGGTCAGAATCTGTTGTTGTTGTACTAAAGTTATATCTTAATCCAGCATTATTTCCTTGTATACCCGACGCTCCTTGTGCTCCCTGAGCTCCCTGAGGACCAGTTGCCCCTTGTGCTCCCTGAGCTCCCTGAGGACCAGTTGCCCCTTGTGCTCCTGTCGCTCCTTGAGCTCCTT
>Ga0222712_10002321_pt1 | contig 21923 bp, 25 predicted proteins | sample C33_657DmetaG_FD_165043 | JGI IMG/M metagenome (GOLD analysis project Ga0222712, IMG submission 165043) | Estuarine water microbial communities from San Francisco Bay, California, United States - C33_657D | ecosystem: Environmental > Aquatic > Marine > Unclassified | place: USA: California... | reverse complement strand
AAGGAAACCAAGGATTTCAAGGATCAGTAGGAGCTCAAGGAAACCAAGGATTTCAAGGATCAGTAGGAGCTCAAGGAAATCAAGGATTCCAAGGAGTTATTGGAGCTCAAGGAAATCAAGGATTCCAAGGAGTTATTGGAGCTCAAGGAAATCAAGGAACGCAAGGAACGCAAGGAAACCAAGGAAATCAAGGAACGCAAGGAACGCAAGGAAACCAAGGAAATCAAGGAACGCAAGGAACGCAAGGAAACCAAGGAAACCAAGGAAATCAAGGAACGCAAGGAACGCAAGGAAACCAAGGAAATCAAGGAACGCAAGGAACGCAAGGAAACCAAGGAACAGCAGACACAATTTACTTAGCAACTAACTTTGGAGGTTTATAATGCCAGTAACCGCAACACCGATCTTTGCTCAAGCCCCTTACATGGTTTGCACAACACTAGCAGCACAAACAGCTTGTACGACAAGAGGCCCGACTGCAACCGCTTCATTGGCAGCAGCAAACATTGTGCAAATCGTTCCTACTTCTACGAATGGGCTAAGAATCGACTCTATTCAAGTCAATGCTTGCTCTACTTCATTTGTCGCAGCTACTGCTGGTAATATAGTGGGCATATGGGTATGGGATGGAACTACAGCTTTCTTGTTTACTGAAATACTTGTGACCGCTGTAACTCCTTCGACTACTGTAGCTGGATTTACTACTACATTGACTTTTGCCAACCCTCTTGTTTTACCTTCAACATTTAAGTTATATGCCTCTGTTAGTGTTACTACTACTGCTAGTACTACTGCATTGCAAGTCTGTGTAATGGGAGGAAGTTACTAATGGCTGGAGCGTTTGCCTACGGCATGACTCCGACTAACTCTCCAAAAGGTTCTGCATTTCAAGCAGTACAACCTTCTGTAATTCCTGTTGGGATTATTCAAATGTTCGCTGGTTCTACCGCCCCTAATGGATGGCTTGTTTGTGACGGAAGTACTGTCAGTAGAAGTGCTTATAGCGATTTATTTAAAATTATTGGTACTACTTATGGTGCTGGTAATTCTAACACCACATTTACTTTACCAGATATGAGGGGAAGAACCCCGATTGGTGTGGGTACTGGATCTGGTTTAACAGCTAGAACATTGGCTGCAACTACTGGTGCGGAAACGGCAACATTATTAGAAGCAAATCTTCCATCTCATGCTCACTCTTTTACTCCTTCCGGATCGTTGCAAACTGAAAGCAGTCATACTCATGGTAGTGCCAATGCGGGAAGTCATAATCACACTTCAAACAACTCTTTACTAATGTATGTTGGTTCTGGTGGTGGTGCAAATCTAAGTGCTGGAAATAGTTATCAAATTTATAACTTGAATGCTACTATACAAAATAATGGTGATCATAGTCACGGATCAACAAATAGTAACACAGGTCATACCCATACATTCACAGGATCTGGTGGAACAACAGGTAATGGTAATGGAACTGCAACCGCAGTAAGCCTTATGCAACCAGCAATAGCAATCAACTTTATAATCAAGGCTTAAGGAGAAAATTATGTTAAATCATTTTAGTGTTTCTAATATACAAGCTATTTCAAATGATCCAAACGACATTGGAAATTCATATCAAATAGCAATTGTTCAATCAGATGCTGATGGTTCAAATAAAACCAATGTTTACAAAATAAAAAACACAGAAGACATTTCTACTAAAATAGATGAGCTTGTTTTTTTATTGTTAAGCTATGCTCCACTTGCTAATACATTAGAGTTAGCAAAATATAAAAAGTTAAACGAAATAAACAATGAATGGATTGCTCTAGAAAAAACAGGATGGGATTCTGGTCAAGGTTATTATCTTGGCATTACTCCCTCTGATGTAGCACTTCTCGTAGGTGTGTTCTCTCTTGCAAAAGAAGCAGCAGCATTGGGCTTAGAACTTCCTCACCTAATCAGTATGGCTAATACACCCATTAGCTTCTCCACCATACAAGAAATGACCCTTCTCCTTCTTCAATATGGTCAAGCTCGTTCTAACATGGCTAGCTCCTTTGCTGCTAGACGAAAAGCTGTCTCAGATGCCACTACAATTGAACAGGTAGGTTAATCATGCCATGCGCATCAGCCAATTGTGGGGTACGTAGATACAAATGGGTTTACGGAAACGTATTTGCAAACCCCTATTATAGCGGTGGCTCTTGGGCTTTAGTGTCCGACTGCAACGCCTCTGGAGATGACTACATATGTTCTCCTTCTAATTCAACTCCGCCAGGACCTATATTAGGTTCCTGCGGCGGAGCCTTCGCCGCGTATCATACGTGGCTGTGCAGCGAATTTGGCGAAATACCTGGAGTAGACTGCCAAGAGGTACCCGGAACTGATATAACCGGAACAGGGATAGGCTGCTTTGATGTAGCCTGCACATGCGTAGACAGCGGCAACTGCGGTGAGTCTAACTGCGGCCCCACGGAAACATGCTGTTATGGAACAACTTGTGTAGCTACAGATTCATTTCAAACAGACAATAATAACTGCGGGGGCTGTGGAACAGTATGTGAAGCAGGTTATATATGCGTAGATGGTGAGTGCGTTATTGATTGTGCTGCTAACTCTTGCACGTGGACTTGGACTGGGGGAGGAGAGATATGTTTTGTCTGTGATCAGCCCAACAATTCAGCAACACCGTGTATTAATGGTTCTACCTGCCCTGAGGGTTACACCTTAGGCGCCTTCCCTGAAGAGTATACAAACTCAGGAGGGGACGTTTATTGCACACAGCATACTGGAGCTGTGTTTTATGTTCCTTGCGTTTCTTTAGAGGGCTGCTGTACCCATTGGCACTGCCTTTTCGTAGGCCCATATTCGTCCTCAGCCCCCTTCAGCCTGTCGGAAGCCGATTGTGCCGCAGGGGGCCCGGGCCAGGCTGATCCATCAATTCCGTGTGATGCTCTGATGGTGGAAAATCACAGTCAGTACAACACATGGGTTGCAGGGCCGTGTGATGGTGGTGGCGGTGGAGGAGGCGGGGGCGCTGGATCATGGGCCCTAACGACCGCCTGCCCTCAAGACTGCGCGTGCAGCGCTGAAATGCCAGACAGGCCAGGAGCTTTTGACGGTGAAACAGTATCATACCCTTGTAACGGAGACTGCGCTTGTGAAGAAGGAGATGGGCCTCCCGACCCAGACCCAAATTGCGACAGCGCACCTGCCTCTGTAACTAAACAACCAGAAATGATGCCAAACCTAGGGCCATCAATAGCAGATGGCCCGTGCTCTCAGGAAGAGTGCGAAGCCCATGTTTCTACATGGATGGCAGAAGCGTCAGGAAAACCAAATGAAGAAGGCCTTTACAAAGTTAAATGGATATTGTTAGATGGTTGCCCTGGAGCATGCTGCAGCGATCAGCCTACTCAACCTGAGTTTGTTAAGAAATCAACGCTTGTAGATGCACCATGCAAATGCGGGTGCAGTTGAGGAACAACTATGAACAGTAAATTTGTAATGTTAGACGATAAGGTTACTTTTGGGCTGCTAAATAACAAAGAGTTTTTAGAACAGTTCCCAAACATAAAAGCCGCTTTAGAAGCAGCTAAGAACAAAGCTGCAAGTATGGTAGTAAAGCAAGGATGTAAACCATGCCAGCTACGGTCAAGGCAGATGTCCATAGACCTCATGTCAGTCAAAAAAGCCATAGCTCGGTTCTCCGATGAGGATAAAGCTAAGATGAAAGAGTTCTTGAAGACAGACGAGGTCAGGATTATATTTCGATCAGAAGATAATAAAATCACCAAGATAGAGTTTTGAAAGGTATAAATGTCTAAGCGCACTATAATCATAAAGCACAATAGGGCGGCTGGGGACATCCTTGTAATGACTGCCGTCGTTAGGGACATACACAGAGCATATTCAGATAGATTCGACATAGGGGTAGAGACCTCTTTTTCTGAGCTATGGGAAAACAACCCTTACATTATAAAGCTTAAAGACAAGAGGTTAGGCGCGTCGGTCTACTCGTTAAGCTACGGCGACGGTATTCAGAAAGCTGGAAAAGAGCCCATACACTTCTTAAGGGCTTTTCATAACGACTTTGAAAAGAAATCAAATCTTAAACTTCCTATGACAGAAGCTAAGCCAGACATACACCTATCAGAAAAAGAAAAGAATACAAAGATCATAGACGGCAGGTACTGGGTAGTGCTCTCTGGGGGCAAAGCCGATTTTACTACCAAGCACCCTAGGTTCTTTGATATACAAGACTCAGTTGACGTACTTAGTCAAATGGGTATTAAGTTTGTACAGGTAGGAGCAAAGACCGGTAAGCCAGCAAGTATGCATAGAACCCTTAACGGGGCTATAGACCTTAGAGGGCAGACATCTCTAAGGGATCTGTTGTCTTTAATACATCATGCTGATGGAGTCATATGCACCATAACCTTTGCTATGCACGCAGCAGCTGCTTTAGAGAAGCCATGTGTAGTCCTAGCAGGTGGAAGAGAAGAATGGTGGTGGGAAGGCTACGTTAGGGAGAACCCTGCGTTCAAAGGTCTAAACGTAGCGGTACCTCATAGATACCTTCATACTATGGGCCTGTTAGATTGCTGCCGAGGCCCTAGAGCTTGCTGGAAGAATAAGGTATTAAAGTCTGAAGGGGATAAGTCTTTCTGCAGTTATCCTCACGTAGAACCAGAGGGGCAGACTGTGCCACTATGCCAGCACATGATAGGCGCTAACAGAATAACCGAATCCGTACTATACTATTACCTTACTGAGACCTTAAAACCCCTGCCAGATTGGAGTTCCTGTAACATGCTCCCAGCCGTGGACAAACCTACAACGCTCGTACTTCCAGACGGAAGAAGCGTAAAAATAGAAGTATCTATAGAGGATAACCCAAGCGTTACAGGTAAGCGCAAGTTAGAGCTGATCATGGCAAGCGCTGAGAAGAAGAACGAACCGCTCAAAGTCAACTTAGTGGAGACGTCTCCACAAGTTACTCCGCTAGACCACGACATCATAGGTGGCAAGGTAACCCTGTGTTTGCTTATGTATGGCGAGTTTCATGAAATGCATAAGCGCTGCTTGAGCGCCTTAGCCAAAGTACCGAGAGAAAAGCTGGAGCTTCGAGTCTACCTAAACCAAGCCAGCCCTTTAACTATAAGTATGGCTGAAAAGATGCACAGCGATAAGAGAATAGAAGTCTTGTATAGATCGGACACGAATAAGTTTAAGTACCCATGTATGCGGCAGATGTTCCACGATAAGGATAACCCAATAAAAACCAATTGGACTATCTGGTTCGACGATGACACTATGGCCGACGTAGATAACTACTGGCTTGAAAAGCTGTGTCAAGTAGCCATAGACCATTCAAGGCTAGACTCTAAATTAGGCATGATAGGGTCTAGGTATTTCTTCAGTATGAACAAGCCTCATATGGACTGGGTCAAAGAAGCCAGCTGGTATAAGGGAAGAGAGTTTAGAGATAAGGCAGGAAACCAAGCTCCCAACGGGTTTAAGATACATTTTGCTTCGGGGTCATGCTGGATGGTAAAATCATCATGCATAGTAGAATGCGATATACCTGACGTTAGGCTAAGCCATAACGGGGGAGATATATGCATAGGCGAGCAAATATGGCAAAATGGATGGAACCTTAAGAACTGGAACAACGATAAGAGAGTCATTCTCTGGTCGAGTGTTCCAAGAAGGGGCCACAGAGAAAGTATATTCGGTTTAAAATAATATAGGGGTCAGGACATGAGTAGTAGCTCTAGCGAATCTTTAAGTACATCTAGCTCATTAAGTGTATCTAGCTCATCATCTCAGGTAGCTCCTGACCTTCACGGCATTAAGCTAAGAAAGCTAGTCCAGACCAAGTACGTCATAAACAACGTTGATGGCTTTAGAATGAAGATAGAAGCTTATGACGCTAACCGAATGAGTAACGCTATATTTAGGTACATAAGGGGGCCCATGGGCGCTCACTCGCCTATTTACCCAGATGACTTTGATGGAGTGTGCTCTCCTTCAGACCTTGAAGAGTTTCAAGAGTCAGAGCCATACGCAGGGGCCAACCCAGCTTGGTTTCGGCTATCCACGGTTGATCTTGTGTTCAGGTCTCAGACCACCGCAGACGAGACATGGGATATGATAGTTAAAGATGTATCTGTACTAGTAAGCACTCTAGATATAATGGATTCTATACAGCCAGAAAAGGTTGTAGTCATAGGCAGCCCTTTAAATTAAACAGGAGGTTTATCTAAATGGCAGAAAACAAGCTTTACATTATAAACGATAACGCAGTAACAAACATAATGAACGACCCTAAGGTCCTTGGAAGCATATACGCTCTAAAGATAGCTGTAGACAACGCTAAGTCAAAATCAAGCGCAGGCATGAAGAGCGCTGGCTGCAGGCCATGCCAGGCTAAGGCTAGAAACCTAGCAGTCAACCTAATGATAGTAAAGAGAGCTATAGCCAGGCTATCAGACGCGGATAAGCTTAAGCTAAAGGGATTACTCAAAGCGGACCAAGCTAGAATAGTCTACTCTAACGAATCAGGTAAGATTATTCAGCTAACGTTCTAAGGGCTAAATTCAGGGCTAAATCGCGTCATAATCTAGTGCTACACTGTAGCATTCGACCTCCCCTGCTGGTCTTGAGTAATTTCAAGATCTGCAGGGGAGGTCGGTAAATTTTTAGCTATTAGCACTTGTCTTGTAGTTACGCCTCTTGTACTATTAGGTTCAAGAAAGGAGCCTAACTATGATTAAGGCTATTGCTATTAAGTCTGAGAGAGTCGGTCAAAAAGCTAACGTTACCGTGCAAGCTGACAACTTAGAGGAGGCCCAATCAAAGGCCTCAAGAGAAGCAGCTATCGAGCATGGGACTATGAAGCTTGGAATGAACAGGCCCGGCATCTCAGGAACACCTTGGATGGAATGGGTTGATCAAGGCGGAAACTCCTTGTCCAACCAGAAGGCATTCGAAGCAGTTGAGGCTAAAGACAGGACGGTGCATATTAGCTGGCCGCTTCAAGAAGGACTCTAATGCACGATCAGGGCAGCAGTCAAACTAAACCTCACGGTAATAGGGAATCCCTAAAAGCCGTGTGGTTAAACCCAGAGGCGTACGCAACTACGCTTTTGTTGTGTTATATAGATGCTTACGGCACTGAAGGGTTGGAGTGGGACCCGATGACGGTTAGGCAGGAGATAGAGGAAGACAACAATATCAAGTTGTCAGAGACTAACTTCAATAAGCTTATGGCCGGCATCAATATAGCTTCCACGGATCAATTCTACAAGAACTTGCCAGAGTTCATAGACCTATGCAATATCTTATCAGGGGATGTTCTCGACCCTAGATGGTTCGACCCCGCAGACCCTGCAGAGTGCGCATGGGGTATTACGGAGGCCATGTTTATATCACCTCCGGATAATGACGAAGAGAATCCCTTCGCTGAAGAGATAGTCGGTTATATAGCAGAGGTGGTTAAGTCTAGGGGAATACAAAATCCTCCTGACGTTCTAAAGGTAGGCCTAAGAGCAGACGCTGCTAGCATAGCAGAAAACGTTGCTCAGACGTTTTCAGATGATCCTGAGATGTATTCGGCTGTATGGAAAGTACAGCAAGAAAAGTCAGAAGAGATCAGAAGCTATGTTAAGGATAACCTTAAGAGTCTAGTATCCCAGATTGGGCAGCTTAAGCTCAATAATGGTGACGCGGCCAACGCAGTTCGAAAAATGGCCGTAGATAAAGCCGATAAAATAAACTAGTTATCTGTGTTTAAACCCAAGAACCCATGGAGCAATCTATGGGCTTTAACCCGTTTAAGGAGAAGCTATGCGTATTACAGCACTTGTGATTGTGGACAATTCTGTTCAACATCTGAATGTGGAAAAATTCGAACAGATTCAAGAGCTTGTAGGTGGATGCATGGACACGGTTGCTTCCAAAGAAGTAGTAGCTTGGTTTGGAGAATTAGCTAGGTTTAAAAACCTAGAAAGAAACTACCTAGCCGAAGAGGTAGGTAAGGCTATAGGCATAGACTTAAATAATGTCCACGGTCCCGTAGTGATTACGGGCGCATGGGATAAGTCGGGAAATGAGACGAACGTTCCGGCTTGGATTAATAAAGCAGCGGTAGAGGTATCTGAACTTATCTTAATTTAAGGAGGACGTTATGGGCGTAAGTCAAGCCATTGCTGATGCTATCAGCCAACGTGGTAGGGACGCGGAAAAGAACACGCTGATGGAGATCAGAGTGGGCTTTGCCAAAGACGTTCTCATACCCAAGATGATGAGATGGGCTACTGAGACTAAAGATAAAGTAAGCCCACTAATATGTTCTGTAAACAAGGCTCTGTCGTTTGACCTGGTTAATTTATGCGGTGACGAGTTTTCGAATGAGGTAAACTTAGGTGGCATAACGATGTACACTAGGCCTCAGGTGAGTCTAAGCATATTTGGGTCTTACGAGCCGGTGTCAAGCACGATAAGACACATAGTGCTTATAGACCCAGCTATAGAGATAGGTAGTGACGTCTTCTCTATACTGACGGACCAGTATAGAAGCTCAGTGCCGGTTATACAGGTTGGGGAGTCTGCCAGAAGCAGGCGCCCAAACTTTGCTGGACGGGAGATGCACATAGTATCTACTACGGTAGAGTGGCCTAAACTAAGCGGTCAGGCCTATCTACAATATTTAAACGACATGTGGGGATTTCTGGGGGATTTCTTATTTATCTTGGCAGGCCCTATTAAAAAGGAAAAGTAAAATGGAAGAATCAATGGAAAGAGAAGAGATCATTGCTTCAATTGCGCACAAGCTAATTGCAGCCTCTGATAAAGTTAACGGACTAAATATACAGTCGGCAAAAGAAATGAGCTCAGTAATAGGTCTGGACGCCGAGCTAAAAGGCATTCTAGAAAATGCAAAGGAAGAGATCGAGCGGCACGATATCGAAGTGGAAGAAGTGATGGCGTACATGGAAAAGAAACGCCCGGACATGATCAGTGAGACCTTAGGCGGGAAGATCTCATCAGAAGCTGGGATTATGTGCACCGTACGTAAAATTCCAATGGATGAGGATGAGAAGTATCTTTTCAAGTCCGCACCAAGAGACATAAGGGCAAGGTTGATAAACGGTCTAGGCATGGGTGGAGCAATCAGCCTATTTAAGAAGGCGATCAGCGAGTTCGGTGCAATGCCGTGCGTCTTCATATTTAGTGTGGAAGAGGCTAACTTTAAGGTCACGCAGGGATTTCACTATAACAAAAATAAAGAATCTGACTTTGATGAGGCCATAGAGGCCCTTATTGAAAAGGAGTCAGAGGAAAAATCCGCTGTGATAGAAATCAGGCGAGTGTTCATAGACAAGATTAGAATGGTGGTAAGAGTTAGGGGGGATGACGATCTGGGGGTCTACCACATTCATTACTTTAAGTGTAGTGAAGATGGGGATGATATGTCCACAGAGGCTTTAAAGAGTTTTGATGATGCCTACTCTCATAATAAGTGGGTGTCGATGCAAATATGCGATGCCATTAATAAAGACAACCCTGATGGAATAAAGTTCAAAGCTAGGGAAGATAGCGAAATTATAAAAGATTTTGTTAAGAAAAATAGGCCCTCTCAGGAAGAAGGCAAAGCGCCCACGGGCAATAAGTTTAAAAACAGGCTAAATGAAATGGGGGACTAGCATGAAAACACCCCAAGCCCCTAGGGAGTATTTAGAGGCAAAGTATGGAGACGTTCTAACCCTAGAAGAAGTGATGAGGAAGTTTGAAATAAGGACGGAGACCAAAAGCTTTGCAGTGCTGAAAGATAAAGCTACAGGCGAAGTAGGCCACTGTGATAAGCAAGAAGAACCTCTATTCTACTTTGGGTTTAGGTAAGAAAGGAGGGCAAAGTGTTGAACAACGAGAAAGTAATAGAGCTACAGAAAGATGCCCTTCGTAGAAAGTATGATAAGAAATTATCAACGCTGGAGTACAAAAGCCTTATAGGTTTAAAGCAGGAATACAGCTGGGAGATTATAAAGGTAATACCTACCGACTGCATATCTAAAAAAGAGTCGGATAGGCATTATAGATTACTCTGCGTTTTAGACTCAGAGATAGATAAAGAATCTTCAGATTTAAAAAATCTACTACCCCTGAAACATTTCGCTATCGATGTAGCGGAGCAGGAGTACGTAGATATGTTCGGAGAATTTCAAGAGGAATATGAAAATGATTAAAGAAGCTAAATCTTCAAAGACCGTAGTAGTTGATATGTCCGCTGCAGCGGTAAAATATAATCAGCGAACCGGTGCTGCTCAATATGAGGTGGATCCATCCTATGTAATGCCTCCAGACGGCGCAGTATTCTGCGATGTGATTGATAGGGCTCGCCAAAAGAAGTCCCAGAATGTCATGATCGTCGGACCGACTGGTTGCGGGAAAACTGAGTTCGCGAAGCAGTTCGCTGCTCGCAAAGGTCTGTCTCTGTTAAAAATGGACTGCTCAAACATCACCGAAGCCGAGAAGTGGTTCGGCCGTTTGGATATTCAAGCCGGCTCTATCTCATGGGAGGAGACCCCATTTGACCGAGTAGTGTCTGAAGGCAATCATGTGATATTACTAGACGAAATAAATCGGGCCGCTCCCGAAGTCTTGAATGTACTGCTGCCTCTTTTAGATACATCAAGGTCATGCTTGATTCAAGATCGTCGTCCTAGCCCCATCCTCCAAGACGGCGGTGGTACCGTTTGGTTCGCCACAATGAATCAAGGTGCCGCCTACACAGGCACCACCAAGCTCGACCGTGCGCTTCGTGCTCGCTTCGGCGACGTGGTTGAGCTAACGTATCTTCCAAAAGATGCAGAGGTCAACTTGCTTATTGTCCGCACAGGGATCGACCCAGAATCAGCTCTGAAACTTGTGGATATCGCTGACACAATTCGTCGAAAGTCGAAGGGTATTGATAGCATCTTTGAGAATACTCTATCAACGCGCGAGCTTCTCAACGCAGCTGAAAAGTTTCTTGAAGGCGGAGCTAGTATGTTACGCTTTTCTTTAGTAAATCACTTTTCAGGCGGTACAGGTGCCGATAGTGAGCGAGCACAGGTATTGGAAATGCTGAAGGGTAAGTTCGGTAGCCTTGACGGCACCGACGGCAAGATGGCAACAGCCAGCGACCTTATTAACCTTTAACTATGTTATAATAAAGACGGCCTTTCACTAGGCCGTCTTATTATTAAGGAGATGTTATGAGCTACAGTGACTGGTACAAGGATCCTATATATAAAGTAGGAAAGACTGAGAAAAAGAATTATTGGAATAGTTGGTATAATTTTGACGACTTCGAAGATTCCTACGATTCTTTATACAAGGGCATCTTAGATCGGCCTAAAGCGGATGTAAATAAGAAGCTATGCGAAGACACGCTAAGGGCAATCGTTCGTAGTGCGAACGTGGTTCTCAATAGCGGTGAAGAAAACGAACGTCTATTGAATGTTAAGTTCTCGTCCGGCACGGATGTTAACAAGCCGAGTAACAACACGATATTTGTTTCGCCGGATGATTTGATTTCTGCAAAAAATAAAGAAGGGGTTGGAGACGCTACAGATGCCCTCTGCGGGCAGGTTATGCTAGCGGCGCAGCTGAAGCGCCAAATAGATGCTAATACCCATAGAAAGTTTTTGGCGGAGCAGGACCTAGAGGTAAAATCTCTATGGACGGCGATTGAGTTTGCTGTTGCTCGAAGCAGTATTGTGTCTGAGTGGGTTGGCTTCAAGCCATACTTTGATACATATGCTCGAATGCAGTCAAACAATGCCGCAACGGCTATGAAAAGAATGCTAAGTAGCAAGAATGGAATGGAGGGTAAGGGTACATCCAGCAAGGCTTTTATCAAAGGCTTAGCTTGGAATTTATACAACTCGCATGATCCTATAAGAATTCCATCCTGCTATAACGACGGTAAGCAGATGATAGCCGATGGGCTGGCTTCTATAAGAACTCCTAAGGAGCGATGGAAATTCTGCGTAGAGGTAGTGAAACGCATAAAGGACTTATATGATGAGAAAGAAGAAGAATTCTACGATGAAGAAGGATCTTCGACGGTGGAGCAGGCGTTTGGGGCTGACTTAGGCGATAACCCTCTGTCTACTTGGGACGTAAAGTTCCTCGGAGTAGATGAAGGTTTATTTGGTACAGTGCCGGTTATAAACAAAAAATGCTTAACGGCAAAAGATATAGAGAGCTTGTCGGGTACTTCCGGAAAAGAGGCGAAAGAAGCGGGGTCGGCTCCTGCTGTTCCTTTTCATGGTCGGGATGAGAACTCTATAACTATGAAACCAGTCTGGTGCAAGCCAGATGAAGTTTTATCTAAGCACTGGGATTTAGGGCGAATTCGCAGAATGGACAACTCTGCAGAGAGGCTGGCTGAGAGCTTTGCGTTTAGCTCTAAGGAACTCACTAGAAAGGTTTATGGCAATCCGTCCGGTAAGCTGCATCTAGGGAGCATCTATAAAGTGGCTATGGATAGCGATAAGGTCTTCTATAGGAATAGCTCGCATAGAAGCGATAAGATTGCAGTCAACCTGCTCATAGACCAGTCGGGGTCTATGAGTGGTAATAAAATCCAAGACGCAGCTGAGGTCGGTTATATTCTGGCAAAGCTGTGCAAGGGTGTTAGTGGGCTCGATTTATCGGTCACTGGCTTTAGTGCTCAGGAGGGGTCTGCAGAGGGCAAAGTGTTGGGCGTTCCGACGTTCAATGAGCTTACTCTTCGCCAGATCTACGACGAGACAAAGCCTGGCATTCAGGATCTTCATAACATCTTGAAGATAACTCACCATGCAAACAACACCGATGGGTTTGCAATATGGCATGCTTCAAAGCACCTAGCTTATACAAGGGAAGATTATAAGAGAAGGATCATGGTCGTAATTAGCGACGGGCAGCCCAATGCTAATGGCTACGGTTATGAATCAGCTTTTCAGCATGTGAACCTTTGCAGGAAGGACGCTAGGGCACGGTTTGGCGTAGAGGTATATGCGATAGGTGTTGCTGGGGCCTACCCTCAGTCTCTCGGTGACACTATGTACGGAGCTGGTAATAGTATTGTGATTCAAGATGTCATGAGCAGTATTGGCTTCATCGGTAGGTTCTTTAATCAGCTAGCTGAGGCTAGTACCTGCTAAATAGTCTTCGACCCTTATAGGGTTGCCGCTAGCTTGCTTGTAGGCCGTCTTAACTCCAAGACTGCCTACGAGCTTATCAAATAGGTTAGCGTCATTCCTAGGGAAAGTAGCCAGCTCTTCCGCTAGCTTCTCAGAATCGACAAACAAGCCGCCGCTGGATACCCTATCTGCGAAGTCTTCTCCGAAGACTCCCTTAATCTCATCGAGATTAATATTATCCAGCTCGGCTTTTTTATACACAGAACCGTTGGTTAGCTGAACGTTATCGCTAAGCATATCGGATGCTTGCTTAATAGACAAAGAGTATAGGTCAGAGGCATTGCCAAGCGACTTAAGTTTGTAGGTCTTATCTACAGAGTCGATTATAGAGGCGGCTTTGTCCATGTCGGAGCCTTTGTCCTGTAATACCTTCTGTGCAGTCTTTGCCAGAAGCTCTTGCACATTTGAATCTTTGTTTAGCATCTTAAGAGCCTTGGCTCTATCAAACAACATATTAGCGACCTTAACCCTAGACACTAGTCCGTTGGCCGCGTACTTATTTAGAGTTTCAGAGTTAGGTAGGTTGGCGCCAAGTTCGGCGGCTTTATCTAATATCTTAGAAGCAATAACTTTACGGTCATGGAAGTTGAGGTCTTCTGCAAACTTTTCAATCCAACTTGCAGCGGCTTTAACTTCGTCTTCATTCCTTAGTGGGTAGCTTCTTGACTTATTACCGGTCTCGAACTTAACCACCATGGCAAAGTCAGAGTCGTTAAGGTCTTCTTCTGAATGGGACTGAGCAGCAGCGTGCTTAGCCATGAGTTCGTCTATGCTGCCTCTTATTCCAAAGTAGTCAGCTGATCGTAGGATTCTTGCCTTAATGGCTGAAGCGATCTTGCCAAAACTCTTCTCTTGGTCTAAAAAGTAAGCCATGGATACGTAAGTGGCTGGTGAGCTATGGCATGGGAACTTTAAGCTTCTAGTATCGCCGTAGACATTAGGTGGAAGGTCTTCACCCTGCCCAGTAATAGATGAAGCAGAGGCTGATTTTACAAACTCTGGAACGGCGTAAAGCTTGGTCATGCTGTGTAATCCTACGCCGGATCCATCGTTAGATTGGTCAATTATCATGGCAAGTACTCCGATAAATATAAATTTTCATGGCGGTGTAACCTGGAAGCATATGCTTTCTATAACAGGTATTACGCCTAGCGGCAACGCTTTACCGTGCCAGTGCCCGTGCGCCTTCTGCTTAGATAATCTTACCATATGCGAGGACGTGTCTGCAACAGGGCAATGGTTCTACTGCAAAACGTGCGGGGAGGCTGGGGATATGATAGAGCTGACTGCAGCCTACCTTAACCTAAGTCTAGAAAAAACCATAAGCCTTATGGTACGCAAAAAGGTTATAGATGAAGGGGTATCAGGGTACGAGAGAAAGCTAAATGACTACATTATGAGGACGGTAGGTCTAAGAAAGAAGCTGGCAGAATTCTGGAAAAAGTGTAAGAAAAACAGTATAGATTTACTTACAGAACATATACAGATAGCGGCTAGGCTCAACTTTAACGTAGGTACCAACTGGAGTACTCTAGGTAGCCAGCTGATAGGGTTCTCAACCAAGGATGAAGCCGCTAACGCTCTAACACTGTCAGAGAGAGCTGGCGGGCCTAATAGCGGCTGCAACAGGCCGTTTCCAGGAGAAGGGTGGAATCACATATGTGTAATACCCGCCTTTGACATGCCTGGAAGAATTAAGACATTTACATTCATAGGCCCTACTAATCAGCCTGAGCTTCAGGTGTCCGTAAGGCATGTGGCTTATAAGTTCTGGGGAAAGCACGATAACGAGTGCGGTACAGTGTTTCTAGAGGAAGCGGTAAAGTCAGATAGTAAAGACATAATAATATCGGGAGGTATGTTTGAGACGATTAGGCTTGTTCTGGACTATGCCAGCAAGCACAACTCAATACCTCCAGTGGTTACTATAGCAGAGGATGATAGTAGGTCGTCAGTAGCCTGGAAGCTGCTTAGAGGAGAAGGCAAAACAGTTACAGCCCTAGGCGATAAGTCAGAGCACATACTAGCTTCTAGTTCGGCCATTCAGAAAGGAGAGAGCCCTGGTGACTGGGAGGCTACATGGATGGGCCCCATGAAGTGGATCAACAAGGTAATAGAAACAAGCAAAAGAAGCGAATCGCCCGTAGTGGAGACGTCTCCACTTAAATGCGGAATGAAGAGAACAGAGTACGGAGGTAGAAAGTACGAAGAAAGAGCAGACGGAATATATTGCGAAGAAGAGATAGTATGCGACGCGATTCTTCGAATAGAAAAAATATCTATAGAAGGCCAAAAACACTTCTATCAAGGGTCAGTTAGATGCGGAGGAGAGGAGGCTACGTTTAAAGAAAAGACTTCTATGCTGGATAACAAGTACAGTTACTGGATTAAGCAGTTCTGCATTAAGAACGATCTAAGCATACCAGTGTGTGGTTTTAAGTACGGTAAGGCTGCGGCAAAGGTGGCCATGCTGTTACATCCACCAGACAGAGAGATAATAACGTCTACAGCTATGGAGGAAAAGAACGCCTACAGGTTCTCTAGCTACGACATATCCCTTACAGGTGAAGTGATTAAGGCTAAGAAGAAAAGGCTGAATGACGGGGCGGAAGCTCTTAAAGACGAGCCTTTTAGTATGTTTGAAAAGGGTGCACTTGAAGACGAAGGGGCTGGATTAGCGTGGGCTACCATAATATGCTGCATGGCCAACGCCATAGCTGATAGCTTGAAGGCAAAGACTGTAGGTATAGCCGTAGACCCAGAGTGCTTTGAAAGCGTTAAAGCGATAGCAGAAGGACTTGGGTGCTATGTCAACAAGCTAGGCGGGCTGGAGTTCGCTAAGTCGGTTATAACTACGTCAATGAAGTACGAAGCCGACATGCACTTACCCGTAATTGTAGCGCCGCTAAAGGCAAGCGCTTCAAAGAAGATAACCTTGGAAAGAGTAGGAGGCCCTAGAAACTGCATAATGCCAATGGAGCGTTTGCCCTTCTTAGGTTGCCGCACCATATCTAGATGGGTGTACATATCTCAATCAACCTTTAACTTCGGCGTTACCTTGCTGCCCTCTCTCTCAAAGGTGGCTTTACACTTTCTGCCTTGGCTTATAACGTCTGGGCACAAGGCTTCGGGTACTGACCTTATTGCTAAGACAATAGACGCACTAGAGAAGTGGTGTGAGCATGAAGGAATTCAAACCGATGGGTTAATAAAGGGAGCTATGCTAATAGACTCGGATCTTGAGAAAAGCCAGAACAAGTCTATAGCAAATGCAGTAGTAGAACTATGCAGCGTGTTTATAGCGGTAAGAGGGTTTAACAGCTACGAAGTTAGAGGATACGGGCTTCTGTTTCCAGACAAGGTATGGGTTCCGTGCAGAGAGCTGTTCAACATGTGCAAAGCCTATGGAGTGCCCATAGCAGAGCCAGGCCGTATAACTCAAGCGCTTATATCGGCTAAGGCTATACTTGATTGCCGTATGCACCGTGAGTACGAAGTTCCTGCCTGGGTAATAGAACCAAAGAAATGGGAAGACTGGTCAAGTCAGGTCTAGGTGTTCCATCCACCCATTCCAGTTTCCATAGCTTGCTCTCTAGTTACAGAGTATCTATCTGTTTTAAAGTCAGGCCATCTTCCAGTCATATGCCACAGGCATAAGCAGCCTATGTTAACCGACTGAGCAAAGTCATCGGATAAGGCTGGGTTTCTCTGAATAGTGTATATGTCAGACCCAGCCGCTGTAGTGGCTTTGCTTTCAATCAAGGCTAGAAAGTCTTGAATAAGGCCCGGGTCTTCTGAGCTAACGTAGTCATAGGCAAAGAATCTAAGCTTCTTAGTGCGTATGGCTGAGCATGTGGTTAGTAAGCTTCGTGTCTTATCGGCTCTGTAATGAGCCCTGGGGTGAGCGGGCGCTGACGGTATGTAAGTAAACATACCTTTGCTGGCTGCTCTTACGTACTGTACAGGTAGCAGTTGAGTAGGCGATATTCCCGATTGAACTAAAACAGTTTCTCGGACTACGCCCGCTCCAGAGAAGTCATGAGTTATAAACTCGCATTTAAACATGCGATGAATCTTAAGGCACTCTGCAGCTTCAGCCATGTGGTCATGAGGAGTGAGAAGGCGCTTAGACCATATGACCTCTATGACACCGGTGGATGTAATGCCCATGACGGCAAGGACGGTAAGGCTTACGCCCTTCTCACCACCGCCACCCCAGTCAACTGCAAGTATTCGGTGAGCGTACTTTTTAAGAATCTCATCCTTACAATTTGCGGATGGGTCTCTTGGGTTGTTCTTAAGGTCAGGGTTGGATGCCGCTTGCAGCTCAAGAAGTGATACGAGCTGTAGCCCTGCTCCAGAGCTTTCTCCTAAAACTTCGTTTAGGAATCTTTCGTGCGTATAATTTCCCATCCCTTCTCTCTTTGCATTCAGCTCCGCCCATTTATCTGGTCGAGAGTAATGAATATGCATTATTGGTTGAGGAATATGGTATCCGGCGTAATTGAGTCTTCTCTCCGGATGTTTATGAATCCATCTTCCATCTTTAGGGTAAATAGTCTTGCTACATTTTGCACAAACGGTTCCAGGGCTATGCTCTGATATATCCGCTCTTACAGGGCCAATCATGCGAATAAGGTCATGATTAATCGATGAGACGTTTGTGTACTTGCAAGCTCTGCATACTATACACCATTCAGCTTGAGATGACGACAACCATTCTCGCTCTATGGTGTTATCTAAGGTCTTAGGGGTACCTGCGATTTTCATGTTACCCCATTCACTGGCCGACATGGTTTCTCGAATAACAGGTATGTGATCTCCATCCATATCCTGAACTTCATCGATGATAACCTGATCGGCCCGTATACCACGAATTCTATCGGCGTCGAGTAGAGCAAATGAGAACTGCATCATGCTGTTGTTGCGAAAGCTTCTTTGCAGCACGCTGTTCTCGGTCTCAGGGCCAATTAAAATAGATTTGACCGGAGATTGCTCTATGAAGGGTCTTACGTAATTACTAGACAGGCGGCGCACCTGCTCAAACAAAGGAGTAATATAGAGGTTTCGAAAGTACGGAACGGTAGCGCAGGTTATAACTCCATGCGCGGAGATGACCGTGCTCTTACCCACCTGACGACCAGTTTTCAATATGGTTCGTCTAGGCATATAAATATTGAAAAGAGGCTCAAACTGATAGTGTTTCTCAAGGCTATAAGGCTTTCCATCGAGGTTTAGCATTGCCGGTAGAAGCGAAGAGAGGTTTGGAAACGAGCCTTTCTTTATACGTGTTATAACTTCGTTTAAGGCTTTTTGATTAGAAGAAGCGCTGGACGTTTGATTAGGGGTATTTATCATGTTTTACAAAATCTCGGATAGGTGCGAAGACGAATATGGAGAAAGTGAATGTAGCAGTGCCGATTCTATGGAACCAGTTGCTATAATTTGTGTTGTAGCTTTGCTGATCATAATTGGTTACGCTGCATTCTGATGCCTATTTCGTTAGTTTAAGGGGGTTACTATGGCTAGCCGATCACCAAGAAGATTCTTAGAGCGTAGTGGATTGATAACTACTCAAAGACTGCCCTCTAGCCGCATGGCCATTGGTAATCTGGCTTCTATAAGATATCCTCTTAAACCTCCTTATCCCCCGGAGCATAATCGCCCTAACGAGGGAGACATTCCTCCGGACAGAGGTGTATCACGTGAGTGGCCCTTCGGGATTATATAAAATGAGCTACAAACAATATACGGCAAACGATGACAATACAACAATATCCTTTTGGATTATTGTCGGGGGCATAGTGGCCTCTATCGTATTGAAGTCATTCGTTTTTATGTTATTTAGTATAGTTCTGTGCTACATGTTCTTACGGACCGATAGCAACATGGAGGCTGGAAAACCTTACTGGACTCCAGGAAAGTTCTCCAGACATCTTCAAGACTCCTATATCAGAAACTCAAAGGGTCGATATAACGGCAGTGGCTATCGCAGTAAGAAAAGAAGTAGAAGAAATTAGGGCAAGGTAACTTGCTAAATTAAGGCAAGGCAGGGCGCGGCAGGATTGGCGAGGTATGGCCCGGCTAGGCAGAGCGTGGCAAGGCAGGCTAGGCTGGGCCAGGTTCGGCGAGGCGTGGTGAGGAGCGGCAGGCACGGTCAGGCAAGGCTGGTCCTGGCGAGGCGAGGCAGGCACGGTAAGCCGAGGTCAGCCGAGGTTCGGCGCGGCAGGCGCGGTGCGGCTCGGCAAGGTCTGTCTCGGCGAGGTATGGCAGGCACGGCCGGGTTTGTAATGGAGCGGCATGGCAACGCGAGGCAGGCGGGGCTCGGTAGGGCCAGGCTCGGCAGAGCGTGGCGAGGCAGGCTAGGCGGGGCACGGTTTGGAGGGGCAGGTCCAGGCAAGGCACGGCAGGCACGGCTAGGCGAGGTGAGGCGCGGCGAGGAGCGGCAGGCGAGGCGCGGCGCGGTCCGGCTGCGATCGGCTTGGCAGGCTAGGCATGGTGAGGCCCGTTCGGGAGAGGCGCGGCAGGCATGTCGGGGCAAGAATAGGTGAGACGTGGCACGGCAGGCTCGGTAAGGCAAGGCTCGGCGAGGCTGGGCTCGGCAGGCTAGGTTAGACACGTCGCGGCGAGTCATGGCGTGGCTTGGCAGGCGTGGCATGGCGAGATAGGGCGAAGCCCGGCGAGGCGAGGCAGGCAACTCATAGGGCCACTAGCTCAAAGGCAGAGCAGGGAACTCATAATTCCTTGGTTCTTGGTTCGAATCCGAGGTGGCCCAATATAGTTTCAAAAGTAAGGCGCGGCTCGTTATGGTGCGGCTGGTAAAAGCGCGGCAGGCAAGGCGTGGTATGGCAAGGCTCTGTATGGCCCGGCAGGCCCGGCGGGTCGCGGCGGAGCAAGGCACGGACTTGGCAGGCATGGCCAGGCCCGAAGAGGCACGGCAAGGCCAGGCATGGCAGGCTTGGGTAACCTAATAACAAAGAGGACTTACATAATGGCAGACACTACTGGATTCGAAAAGGCTTGGAGACATCGGGCCAAGAACTCGGTAAGGCACTTGAGAGCGCCCCTTAAAAAGGCGCACTCACGGCTCAATCGTAGGGAAGGTAGGATTAATCTTATGGATGCTTGCAACTATAAGATAAACGAGAGGAACGTTACATGATGTTAGAAGCCATATTGACGGTGATTATAGTTGCGGCCGCAAGTAAGGCTGTATTGGACTCTTGTTGAGTCACGGCTTTTTTCGTATCTACACTACCCTTGAAGGAGCACACTCATGATATGGATAAAAGGTACCCCTGAAGATGACCAAGACGATGCGCTTAGGCTATTTAGGTACGCAGAAGCAAACGGCATTGAAATCAAAGGCGTTCCCCTCTTTTACGAGCGGGTAGCTGCTGCTAAGGAACGAGAAAAAAGTAATACAAAAAGCATAAAGAGGCTCGCTAAGGAGCGGGGGCTACAAATAATAGAAGAGGAGCCAAGTCATGTCTCTAAAGGGAAAAAATAAAGGGTTGATTGCGGTGGTTACTCTATGCGACACGGCTTGGCGAGGCAAGGCAGGCATGACAAGGTGAGTTGAGGAAAGGCAAGGCGCGGCTCGGCAGGCGCGGTTAGTAATCTTTAAACAGGAGGTCTTGGTTATGGAATACGAAATGGGAGATGTGTTTTTAGCAGTTGTAGTCGTAGCTTTAGCAAGCAAGGCTGCATTAGACGCATGGTTCGAAGGAACCATATTTGCTACGGCTAGAGCACACACAGAGGTTTGGAAATACTCAGACCGAAAAGGTATAGCACTTATAGGCGACCTAATGACTTGTAGATTCTGTTTAGGTTATCATGTATGTTTCTGGCTATCATTTTTGTGTTGCTTTAGGAATTACGAGTTTGTACTCTTAGTCCCAACAGCTCTGGCCGCCAGAGCTATGGAGTATCACATCGAGCTAGCACTAAGGAGAAAAGATGACGGAACAGAAGCTTAGACATATAGAAGTGACAGACGAGCTTAGCGAGAAGATATTAAGCTTATTAGAAAAGATTCCAGAGCTAAGATCATGTGCGGTAGTGCTAGATTGGAACGTTGCTCAGAACGACTTTCCATACGGCTTGATGATAGGCAGACAAGGGTCAGTAAGGCTTCCTGGAGAGCTTCACAGTCTTATGATTCAAACAGCAAAGCTATCTAAGCATCAAGCCGACGTGATGCTGGAAATTCTGACTAATGTCGATAAGATGGCTGAAGAGCTAAAAAATAAAATAACAGCGCTCAAAGAAGAGCTGAGTCAACTTGAGTCCAATAAAGCGGCCTTAACGCAGAAGAATTAATATGAAAAAAAGTAGGCAGAAGAAGGCCCAAAGGATTATAATATTAAGCAGCAGAAGAATGGCTTCTAAGCTGTTCAATAAACATTTCTCTAACGACCAATTCTTAGATGAAGATTGGTGTGAAAGGGTCAGGACGCTGTATGAACAAAGGTACAAGCTGCCAGACAGACTGCTAAGGGCATATGACCTTGCCAGCCTAGTCCGGTAAGGATAGGTTAAAATGCGCAGGGTAAAAGTAAAATCAGTTGAGCTATTAAAGTTCAACAAGTATTTGGTAACACCATCGTGTAACCACTCATTCGTAAATGATACGAGTGTGAATAAACTAAAAGAAGTACCTGACTACATTAACTGTGTTAGGTGCAATCCACCCGA
>Ga0222712_10002319_pt1 | contig 21935 bp, 21 predicted proteins | sample C33_657DmetaG_FD_165043 | JGI IMG/M metagenome (GOLD analysis project Ga0222712, IMG submission 165043) | Estuarine water microbial communities from San Francisco Bay, California, United States - C33_657D | ecosystem: Environmental > Aquatic > Marine > Unclassified | place: USA: California... | reverse complement strand
TGGTTGGCAATCACGATGATGCGATTGACCAAGCGCAGCAATTCGGGCTTGTGGGTGACCACCACCAACACATCCTCGGGCTGCAGCGATTTGGCCAGAGCCCCCAAAATATGCTGCTCAAGCGCGCCGTCCATCGAAGCGGTCGGCTCATCGAGCAACCAGACACGGGGGTGACGCAAAAACACCCGGGTGAGGTTGACCAGTTGTCGCTGCCCGGACGACAGGCCGGTTCCGCCTTCATGAATCATCTGCTGCAAGCCCTGGGGATTGGGGCTGATGACCGACTGCATCAGACCGGTCACCCGCGCGGCCTCCAGGATCACATCATCACCCGGATCGATCAGACCAAGAATCAGGTTCTCGCGCAAAGTGCCGGCAAACAGGCGCCCCTCTTGCTGCAAATAGCCGACCCGCTCGGCCAGCACCGGCTTGGACACATGGGCCAGATCAAGCCCGTCGATGCGGACCAAGCCCGTCTGCGGCTTGTACATGCCACTGAGCAAACGCAGGAAGGTGGTCTTGCCCGCGCCTATGGGACCGAGCACGCCGATCTTCTCGCCGGGCAGAATCTGCAACTCGGCTATCGCTAGCGCCTGGCCCTGACCATAGCTGGCAGCGACCTTTTCAAAGCTGTAATGGCCCTTGATGGTCTGCGGTGCGATCGCCTGCTCCTGGCCGTGATGGTCATCCTGCAGAGACCAGATGCGATCAAGCCCTTGCAAGGCAGTGCGGGTATGGGCCCACTGGATCAGGCGATCCGGCAGGGCGGCCACCGGGCCAAGTACTCGGCCCGAGAGGATGGAGCAGGCGATCATGGCACCCATGGTCAATTCGCCACGCGAGATTTGCATGGCGCCAGCGGCAACCATCAAGATATACGACAGCTGCTGCATGCCAGCGAGCATGAACTGGCTGTATTCACTGACCCGGCGCATCTCCTGCTCGACATCACGCGCCTCATCGGTGGTGCCTATCCAGCGCGAGAGCATGCGCCAGCCGCTTTGGCCCGACTTGATGGTTTCGGCGCCTTCGACCGTCTCCACCAGCAAACCCGTCTTGAAGTTGCTGGCCGCATTGGCCTTCTTGCTCAGCGCGTCGACCCGGCGGCGAAAGAACAGGCCCAGGGAGAGCGAGACCACAAAAAATACCAGAGGGATCAGGGCCAGCCAGCCGCCCACCCAAAAGATGACCAGCAGGAACAGCAAGGCGAACGGCACATCAATCATGACGTGCGAGGTAACCGCCGTCAAAAAGCCGCGTACCGTCTCATAGCCTTTGAGCTGCGCAGCCAGCGAGCCGACGCTGCGAGGCAGCTGGTCGAGCCGGATGGACAGAAAGCGGCTGTAAACCTCACGAGCGAGCTTCTGATCGACATGGTCGACCAACTGCTCAAAAAGGCGCGCGCGTGCCAGCTTGGCCAAGGTCTCGAATAGAACCGCCAGCAGCACCCCAGAGGTCAAAACCCATAAGGTCTGGCTGGCACCGGTAGGCACCACCCGGTCGTAGACTTGCATGCTGTAAAAAGAGGTGGCCAGGGCGATCGTGTTGATCGTCAGGCCCGCAAGAGCGCCTTCGATCCAGATGCGCCGGCGCGAGAAGACCTCGCGCAGGATCAACTTGAACACCTCACTGCCGGCCGCGTCATAGGGACGGGCCAGCTTGAGCTTGAGCACCAGCCATTCACTCAGGGCGTGGCGAGGCGTTTCGACCCAGCGGTTGGTCTGGGCGTCATAGGTCTCCGTCAGCCACTCGTTTTGTGCAGTACGACCGCGTAAAAGCGCCCAGCCCTGGTCGGGCCGGTGTATCAGGCAAGGACAGGCCGCCGGATCCACGGAGGATGACTTGAGAAAGCGCGCCTTGGGCAGCTGCAGCGATTGCAGCACTTGCTCGATGAACTGGCGCGGTGAGGACGACTCGCCCGTCTGCTCCTGCTTATCGATTTGTTCGATAGCGGCCTGCAAGGCCAGTCGGTCTACCGGCTCTGACTGGATTTGCGCCAGGCGCATCAGCAAGGGAAAGAGTATGTTCATAGTGCCTGAAACTTCATGGGCGCGTCGGGTTGCTCGCTGGCGTGGCCTGGATCGGCGCGCCCAATCCGCTGATGATGGCCGGCACGCCTTCGGCGAGCACCGCCAGGCGCCAGGTGGCCACCACATAGCCGACCTCGACCTCGGCCAGCGCGGTCTGTGCCTGCGCCAATTCGCGGGCCGCGTTCATCACCTCGACCCAGGTCTTGCGGCCCGCCAGAAACTGCCGGTCCCAGGAATCAACCATGGCCTGGGTTGAGCTCAAGCCCGACCGCAAACTGACGCGCCGCTGTGCCTGGGTGAGCGCCGACACATGCTCGAGACTGACCTGTTCAATCAGGCTGCGGCGGGTGGCATCAAGTTCAGACTGGAAGGACTGCAGTCGGGCCACCGCAGCGTCTACGCCCGACAAGGCCGACAAACCGGCACCCGGGGTCGCCGACAGGCCAATGAAAAAACGATTGGCCGAGCTCGGACCGAAAGAAGTGAAACTGCCTTGCTGATGTTCGGCGCGGGCATAAACCTCGGGCAGCAATTGAGCCTTGCGAATCTCGACATCGAGTTCCTGCTGCCTGACCTGGGCCCGCAACTTCATAGCGGTCGGGCTGTTCAGCCATGCGTTATCGAGCAGGGGGGCAAGCTGTCCGACCGGCTCGACCGCCGAGACCGAGTAAGCACCAACCTGTTCATCGGCCACACGCTGCCCCGTCAGCGATTCCAGCTTGGCCAGGGCCGCCGTCAACTGCGACTGCGCAGCCATCGCATCGGCCAGCGTCTGCTCCAGGCGCCCCTGGGCCAGCACCTCGTCGGCCAGGGCCGAGACCCCACCGTCGATGCGGCGCTGAATCAAGGCCACCAATCTCTGATGCGTTTGCACACTGCCACGTAAAGCAGCGAGCTTTTGCTGGCCGGCCTTCCATTCGCCCCAGGCCTGTATGGTGCGCAGGGCCAACTGCTGACGCGTCTCTTCCATTTGGGCCTGGGCGGCTGCCATCCCGGCTTCGGCCCGGCCCACGCCGGCCGTCAGGCGGCCACCGGTCCAAAGCGGCTGCTGAAGCCTGAGCGTGAGCACCCGGCCGTCCTTGCTGTTGTACGAAGAGTCGTTTTGGGAGGCATTGACCTGCTCCACCGACACCGAGGGGGTTGGAAAGAACTGCCAGTTGGCCCCCCGGATCTCGGCCTGCGAGGCCTGCACCAGCTGGGCTTGGCTTCTGAGGGCCGGATTTCCCTGGAAAGTCAGGTTGAGCAAATCAATCATGCTCCCCGCCTGAACGGGCACCGCCGCTGAGCCGATCAGGCACAACAGCCACCAGCATGAAAATTTAACGATATGCATGCGCTAAGGCCATCACAGGGTAAAACAGCCGACACCGAGGAAAGCCTGGCGGAGACCCGGCATGCGGTCCACCGTGGAACCCGTACTTCAAATCATCAACAAGCAGAATTGCTCAAGCCATAAAAACTGATTATGTAGCAATTCGTAACGCATGAGGAAGACCAAAAGTTCTCCATTGGCCACAATTTCGTTACAAAAGGAAAAGCCCGCGTCGCAGACAGCGGGCTTTGAAAAGATTGGTCGGTGTGAAAGGATTCGAACCTTCGACCCCTTGCACCCCATGCAAGTGCGCTACCAGGCTGCGCCACACACCGAAGCTGAAAATTATAGCTTGCTTCAGAGGGCCAGCTGAACTTCTGCGCTCAGGAGCCTGCGAATCTCGGAGAGTTCCCGGCGCATGAGTTCCACGCCTTCGAGAGACATGGCGGAAAAACTGGCAGCCACCACATTAAAGTTGCTCTCAAGCAGAGGCTCTGCACCTACCGCATCATGGCCGTCGACATCCACGCCTTCAAGCACACCCTGGCCCTGACGGCGGCGGTCGCGCTCAGCCTGCATGAATTCCTGCAGCTTGTTGCGGGCGCCGCTGATGGTAAAGCCCTGCTCGTACAGCAGATCACGGATGCGCCGAATCATCAACACCTCATGGTGCTGGTAGTAGCGCCGGTTGCCGCGGCGCTTCATCGGCTTGAGCTGTGTAAATTCCTGCTCCCAGTAGCGCAGCACATGCGGCTTGACGCCGCACAACTCGCCGACCTCACCGATGGTGAAGTAGCGCTTGGCTGGTATGGGGGGAAGGACAGTCTCCAAGTGCATCACCGCGGCGTCAAAGGAAGATGGAATCTACTTCAAGTTGGCACGGTGCGCAATTGATTCCAGGGAAATTTTTCTGACCGCTGTGCGCGGGCAGGCAGATCAGATCGGCGTCGAGCCCTGGATCTGTTCTTTGAGCTTGGGGCTGGCATGAAAGGTCACCACCCGGCGCGCTTGAATAGGAATCTCCTGGCCAGTGCGTGGATTGCGGCCAGGTCGCGGCGCCTTGGTACGGATCTGGAAATTACCGAAGCTGGAAATCTTGACATCCTGTCCTTCGACCAGGCTGTCAGAGATCAGGGTAAAGAAGGCGTCGACCATGTCTTTCGACTCGCGCTTGTTCAGGCCAATCTGACCGAACAGGAGATCAGCCAAGTCGGCCTTGGTCAGCGCCGGGGTTTCCAGGGTTTCGACAGACAGTTCCATGACAAGCGCAATCCATCCAAAAGTCGGGTCAGGCGCGCAGTCGGGCGCCCAGCTGCGACTGCAAGCGATCGATCACTGCGCGCACCGCCTGATCAATCTGTTCTTCGGTCAGTGTAGCCTGCTCGTCACTGAGCACCAGGCGCACCGCCAGGCTCTTTTCCCCCAGCGCCATGCCGGCACCCGCCTCTTTGGCGCGGTAAATGTCGAAAAGTGTGGCGGAGCGCAGCAGGCTCCGGGTAGGCGCTGCATGGACCTGAGCCATCAGCTGCGCATGCGTCACAGACTCGCTGACGATCACCGCAATGTCACGCTCGACCGGTTGCAGACGACTGACGCCCGCAAAAGCGGGGACAGGCCGACGCAGCAGGGCTTCAAGGTCGAGCTCAAACAGCACCGGGGTTTGCGTCAGCTCATAAGCCTGGCGCCAGCGCGGGTGGAGCTGCCCCACCACGCCGACGCGCTGGCCGTCAATGCTCAGGCTGGCGCTGCGCCCCGGATGCAGGGCCGGGTGCTGAACCGGCTCGAACACCGCACGAGCCGGTGCCAGCAAGGCCTCCAGATCACCCTTGATGTCAAAAAAGTCGACCAGGCGCGACTCCTGCGCCCAACCGGCCGACTCCAGCGGGCCGCAAGCCAGGCCAGCCACCCGCATGGGCTGGTGCAGTCCCGCCACGGTGCTGTCGCTGCCGGCCACACTGGCATCGCGCAGGAATACACGGCCCAGCTCGAACACCCGTACCCGCGCCGCCTTGCGGTCCTGGTTGAACTTGAGCACTTGAAGCAGCGAGCCGATCAACGAAGAGCGCATCACGCTCATCGGGCTGGCAATCGGGTTGAGCAGCTTGATCGGATTCGGGTTGCCCGCCAGCTCATGCTCCCAGCGCTCCTGCACAAAGCTGAAGTTGATGGTTTCCTGGTAGCCCAGTGCCGCTAGGCTGCGCCGCAAGGCAAAAGAGCTGCGCTCGGACTCGGGCCGCAGCCGCGCGCTGGTGGGAGCCAGCGGCGGGGTTTCGGGCAGCGCGTCGTAGCCGACCATGCGCACCACTTCCTCGATCAGATCTTCCTCGATCTGCAGATCAAAGCGGTAGCTCGGCGGCGTCACCGTGATCGTGCCATCGCCTTGCTGCAGTGGCAGACCCAAACGGGCGAGCGCGTCGACGCACTGCGCCTGCGTCAAAGGCATGCCAATCACCTTGGCCGCCCGTGCCACCCGCAGCGTCACCGGTGTGGGCGAAGGCAGCTGCACCTGGTGGTCGTCAATTGGGCCGCAGCGGGTCTGCTCGCCGCCGCAGATGGTCAGCACCAGTTCGGTGATGCGCTCGATATGCTGGACGGTGGTGGCAGGATCCACGCCACGCTCAAAACGATGCCCGGCGTCAGTGGAAAAATTGAAACGGCGCGAACGGCCAGCCACCGAGCGCGGCCACCAGAAGGCGGCCTCGACATAGATGTTCTGAGTCTCATCTGAAACAGCGGTGGCATCGCCGCCCATGATGCCGGCCAGCGACTCAACTTGCGCCTCGTCAGCGATGACGCCCACCTTGCCATCCACGCTGATGGTGTTGCCGTTGAGCAGCTTGAGCGTTTCACCCTCACGGCCCCAGCGCACGTCCAAACCGCCATGGATCTTGTCCAGGTCAAAGATGTGCGAGGGCCGGCCGAGTTCGAACATCACATAGTTGGAGATATCGACCAGCGGGCTGACCGAGCGCTGACCACAGCGTGCCAGACGCTCAACCATCCAGGCCGGTGTCGCCGCCCGGGTATTGACGCCGCGGATCACCCGGCCCGAAAAACGGCCGCACAGGTCCGGCGCGCTGATGCGCACTGCCAGCCGACTGTCGTCGTTCACAGCCACCGCTTTGAACTGCGGCTCCTTGAGCGGCGCGCCGGTCAGCGCAGACAGCTCACGCGCCACGCCATGCACGCTCAGGCAGTGGGCCAGGTTGGGCGTGAGCTTGAGGGTAAAAAGCGTGTCATCCAGATTCAAATGGGTCCGGATGTCCTGCCCCAAAGGCGCGTCGACGGCCAGCTCGAGCAGGCCGCCATGGTCGTCCGACAGTTTGAGCTCGCGGGCCGAACACAGCATGCCGTGGCTTTCGACGCCGCGCAGCTTGCCGACCTTGATCTCAAACGGCTTGCCGTCCTCGCCGGGCGGCAGCTGCGCGCCCACCAGCGCGCAGGGCACCCGGATGCCGACCCGGGCGTTAGGGGCACCGCAGACGATGCTCAGCAAGGCGCCCTGCCCCACATCCACTTGGCAGACCCGCAGCTTGTCGGCATTGGGGTGCTGCACCGCCTCGCGTATCTCGCCGACCACGATATGGGAGAAGGCAGGCGCAACCGGGCGGAGCTCCTCGACCTCCAGCCCGCCCATGGTGAGGGTGTCAGCCAGTTGCTGGGTCGACAGCGCGGGGTTGCAAAATTCGCGCAACCAGGACTCGGGAAATTGCATGGCGTCGTTTCTTGTTCAGCAGTGACGATCAAAAAATGGCGGGACGAAGCTTAGTGCGCTGTCAGTTCAATTGAACTGCGCCAAAAAGCGAATGTCGCCGTCAAAAAACAGGCGCAGGTCATTGACCCCATAGCGCAACATGGTCAGGCGATCCGGGCCCATGCCGAAGGCAAAGCCGATGTACTTCTCAGGGTCCAGCCCCATGTTGCGGACCACGTTCGGATGCACCTGGCCTGAGCCGGCCACCTCCAGCCAGCGGCCAGCCAAGGGCCCCGACTGGAACTGGATGTCAATTTCGGCGCTGGGCTCGGTGAAGGGGAAGAAGCTGGGTCGAAAGCGCAGGACCAGGTCTTTAGATTCAAAAAAGGTGCGACAGAAATCGGTGAACACCACCTTCAGGTCCTTGAAGCTCACGTTCTCACCGATCCACAAGCCCTCGCACTGATGGAACATCGGCGAATGGGTGGCGTCGCTGTCAACCCGGTAGGTACGGCCGGGCGCGATCACCCGAATCTCGGGCATGAGTTCGCCGCGCTCAATCAATGCACGGTGTTTCTTGACATGCTGCACTGCATAGCGGATCTGCATCGGGCTGGTGTGGGTGCGCAGCAAATGCGGCTCATCGGGCGTGCCACCTTCGACGTAAAAGGTGTCGTGCATCGAGCGCGCTGGATGATCAGCAGGCGTATTGAGCGCGGTGAAGTTGAACCAGTCGGTCTCGATCTCAGGACCCTGGGCCACATCAAAGCCCATGGAGCCGAAGATGGCCTCGATACGCTCCATGGTCAGGCTGACCGGATGCAAGCCGCCGGGCAGGCGCTGGCGACCGGGCAGGGTCACGTCCAGAGCTTCTGCTTTGAGTTGGGCATCGAGTTCGGCCTGGGCCAGGGCCTGGCGACGCTCGGTCAGCGCCTGCTCAATGGCCTGCTTGGTTTGGTTGATGGCCGCGCCGCGGGACTTCTTCTCGTCCACGCTCAAGGCGGCCAGACCTTTCATGAGCTCGGTCACCCGACCGGCCTTGCCCAGGAAGACAGCTTTTGCGTTTTCCAGATCAGCGGGGCTCAGCGCCTGAGCAAAGCTGCTGCGGGCCTGGTCGACCAGATCATCAAGGAGCGGTTGTGAGCTCATGGTGTGTGCAAATTTCAGAGGGATTCACGGCCTTGACAGGCCCATGAAAAAGGGCCAGAGCCTTTGACAAGCCCCGGCCCGCTGAGCCGCTGCACCGGCCTGCCGAGGCAGGGCGGTGCAGGCGCTGGCAGGATCAAGCCGCCAGGCTGGCCTTGGCTTGCGCCACGATGGCGCCGAAGGCGGCGCTGTCGTGGATGGCCAGATCGGAAAGAACCTTGCGGTCGATTTCGATACCGGCTTTTTTCAGGCCATTGGCGAACTGGCTGTAGGTCATGCCGAATGAACGGCTGGCCGCATTGATACGGGCGATCCACAACTGGCGGAACACGCGCTTTTTGGTGCGGCGATCACGGTAGGCATACTGGCCTGCCTTCATCACCGCCTGTTTGGCGACGCGAAAGACATTGCCGCGGCGACCGCGAAAACCCTTGGCCAGGGCGAGAACTTTCTTGTGACGAGCGCGGGCTGTGACACCACGTTTGACGCGAGGCATATGTGTACTCCTTGTTCGTCTGAATCAAATACCCATGCCAGGCAGCATCTGCGCCATGTGACCCATATTGGTCTCATGGACAGCGACCGCACCGCGCAGGTGACGTTTGTTCTTGGTGGTCTTCTTGGTCAGGATGTGACGCTTGAAGGCTTGACCGCGCTTGACGGTGCCACCGGGACGAACGCGAAAACGCTTTTTCGCGCTGCTCTTGGTCTTCATTTTGGGCATGACTGCTCCTTCTTCTTTGTGCTCGTGAGGCGCTGTGAAACCTTCCACAGAACTTGTAGGCCCCGAGCCACTTGTTCAGGTTCCGGACCTTGAGTCCAGACCTGGCGAGACCGGAAAACTTCCGGCCTCAGGGGCAGCGCAACATGCCACCGCCCCACTCGCCCCGTCGGCGACCAACCAACCGGGCTTGTTCAATCCTTACAACTTCAGCCCTCAGGCCTTGGTCGTCTCAGCCGCCTCTGCAGGGGCTGCTGCTTTGCCGCCACCGGCTTTTTTCTTGCCCGGGGCGATCATCATGATCATCTGCCGACCTTCGAGCTTGGGAAACTGCTCGACGATGATGCTGTCGGCCAACTCATCGCGGATGCGCGCCAACAAGGCCAAGCCCAACTCCTGGTGGGTAATTTCACGACCGCGAAACCGCAGCGTGATCTTGCACTTGTCGCCCTCATCCAGAAACCGCCGGATATTGCGCAACTTGATGTTGTAGTCACCGTCGTCGGTGCCGGGTCGGAATTTGATTTCCTTGACCTCGATCACCTTTTGCTTGGACTTGGCCTCAGCAGCCCGCTTTTGCTCGGCATACTTGAACTTGCCGTAGTCAATCAGGCGGCACACCGGAGGGATTGCGGTCGGCGAGATTTCCACCAGATCCACATCGGCCTCACCGGCCAGACGCAGCGCTTCCATGGTGGAGACGATGCCGATGGGCTCGTTGTCCAGGCCCATGAGGCGAACCTCTGGGGCCATGATTTCCCGATTCAGGCGGTGCTTGCGTTCCTCGCGTTGGCGACGGTCACGAAATTCAGTAGCGATGGCAGCTATCCTTCAAACAAGGCTACACCAGCTGTAGCAGCTTACACCCGCAGACAACGCGGCCTAAGCGCCCCGTCAAGGGGAGAATTCGGTCGGTTCAGGATTTGTTGGCAATGTCGGAAGCGATCTGCGCGGAGAACGCTTCGAGGGACATCACACCCAGGTCCTTGTTGCCTCGGGCACGCACCGCCACCGAGCCAGCCGCTTTTTCCTTGTCGCCCACGACCAGGATATAGGGAGGCTTTTGCAACGAGTGCTCGCGTATTTTATACGTGATTTTCTCGTTTCGCAGGTCCAGATCGACCCTAAGCCCTTGATTTGTCAGAGTTTTGGCGATTTCCCGACAGTAATCGGCCTGCGCATCGGTGATATTGAGCACGGCAATTTGCACCGGCGCCAGCCAGGTCGGCAGAGCGCCAGCATGCTCTTCAATGAGGATGCCAATAAAGCGTTCCATGCTGCCGACGATGGCCCGGTGCAGCATGACAGGGCGGTGGCGGTTGCCGTCCTCGCCCACAAACTCGGCATCGAGCCGCTCGGGCATGGAAAAGTCCACCTGTATGGTGCCGCACTGCCACTGGCGGCCCAGCGCGTCCTTGAGCGTGTACTCGATCTTGGGGCCATAAAAAGCGCCGTCGCCCGGGGCGATCTCGAACTCGCAGCCCGAGGCCTTCAGGCTGTCCATCAGCGCCTGCTCGGCCTTGTCCCAGCTCTCATCCGAGCCTATGCGCTTTTCCGGCCGGGTGGCGACCTTGTAAATGATGTGCTTGAAGCCGAAGTCGGTATAGACCTTTTGCAGCAAGGTGGTGAAGGCCAGCACTTCAGGCTGGATCTGGTCTTCGGTACAGAAGATGTGGCCATCGTCCTGGGTAAAGCCGCGCACCCGCATGATGCCGTGCAGCCCGCCCGAGGGCTCGTTGCGGTGGCACTGGCCAAACTCACCGTAGCGCAGCGGCAGGTCGCGGTAGCTCTTGATGCCCTGCTTGAAGATCAGGATGTGCCCTGGACAGTTCATGGGCTTGAGGGCGTACTCGCGCTTTTCGCTCTCGGTGGTGAACATGTTCTCGCGGTACTTGTCCCAGTGCCCAGTTTTTTCCCACAGGGTCTTGTCGATCACCTGCGGGCCCTTGACCTCCTGGTAGCCGTTGTCCTGGTAGACGCGGCGCATGTACTGCTCCACCCCTTGCCACACGGTCCAGCCCTTGGGATGCCAGAACACCAGGCCGGGGGCATGGTCGTCAATGTGGAACAGGTCCAGCTCGCGGCCGAGCTTGCGGTGATCGCGCTTTTCGGCCTCTTCCAGCAAAGTCAGGTACTGTTGCAGGTCCTCTTTGCTGGCCCAGGCGGTGCCATAGACGCGCTGCAGCATCTCGTTGCGGTGGTCGCCCCGCCAGTAGGCGCCGGCCACTTTCATCAGCTTGAAGTGCTTGAGCTTGCCGGTGCTGGGCACGTGCGGGCCCCGGCACAGGTCCTCAAAGCCACCTTCGCGGTAGAGCGAGACCTCTTGGTCGGCTGGGATGGAGCCGATGATCTCAGCCTTGTAGTGCTCGCCCATGGCCTTGAAATGGGCCACCGCTTCGTCGCGCGGCAGCACCCGGCGAAGTACCGGCTCGTCCTTGGCCGCAAGCTCGGCCATGCGCTTTTCAATCGCCTGCAAATCTTCGGGCGTGAACGGGCGCTTGTAGGAGAAATCGTAATAAAAGCCGTTTTCAATCACCGGGCCTATGGTCACCTGGGCCTCAGGAAAGAGTTCTTTGACGGCGTAGGCCAGCAGGTGAGCGGTGGAGTGGCGGATCAACTCCAGCCCGTCGGCGTCCTTGGCGGTGACGATGGACAGCTTGGCATCTTGCGCCACCGTAAAGCTGGTGTCGACCAACTGACCGTCGACCTTGCCGCCTAGGGCCGCCTTGGCCAGGCCCGCGCCTATGGAGGCGGCCACCTCGGCCACCGTCACCGGCTGGGGAAATTGACGCTGGGAACCGTCGGGGAGCGTGATTTGAACCATATTTGAAATGAGCAGATGAAAAACAAAAAACGCGGCAGGGGCCGCGCTTTCATGAGGGTGCAAGAGACAGGCGCGGCCCGCCGGCCATCAAAGGCCCGCCAAGATCTCCCGGGGAGTTCGCGGTGTCATAACCATCATGCCTTTCTTGTTCTTGCAGATTGAATTACCGTAATTTTCTCACAAACAACTCGGATCGCACGGGCATAAGGGGCGCAAAAAAGCCCGGGGATCGCCCGGGCTTGCTGCTTGCGTAAGCGACGCGGGTGGCGCCGGGACACAAAACTCAGTGGAACTGCTCTTCTTCGGTCGAGCCGGTCAGGGCCTTAACTGAAGACGTGCCGCCCTGGATCACGGTGGTCACATCGTCAAAGTAACCAGCGCCGACTTCCTGCTGGTGCGACACAAAGGTATAGCCTTGCTCGCGGGCAGCGAACTCAGGCTCCTGCACCATGTTGACGTAGTGCTTCATGCCCTCGCCTTCGGCATAGGCCTTGGCGAACTTGAAGGTGTTGAACAGGCCAAAGGTCTGGCTAGTGCGAAGATTTGTAAGGCTTTTTTGGAGTTTCGGGACCTGCGTTTAGACCACACCCACCGATAACCCAACTGGCGCAGGTATGAAGTTCACGAATCGCCAATGCCAAAGTGTTCTGCCCTGTTCTCGATGCCCATTTTTCGCCTACCACCGACCCACACCACCCAAGCGGCTTGATGCCGAATGGGTGGTGCAGGTGGCGGGAGGCTTAGCCTAAATTTTAGGCAACTTTCTGCTGGAACGGAGCCCAACTTTTGTCGATGGCCATGGCTGCTGCATCGACTGCCGACAGCAAGGTTGCATCGGAAAGATGGCTGTAGCGGGCTGTGGTCTTGACCTGGGAGTGGCCAAGCAACTTGCTCACCACATAGATCGACTGCCCAGAATTGACCAGATTGCTGGCGAAACTGTGGCGCAAGTCGTGCATGCGGACGTCAGGCAGACCAGCACGAATGCGAGCCGTGTTCCAACTGCAATATAGATTACCAAAGGGCTTCTTTGTTTCAGGATTCGGCACCACATACGGACACCCCTCCCACCTTGGTAGGCTTTCCAGCAATTCCAAAGCCTTCGCTGAAATTGGAATGTTGCGGGCCTTGCCATTCTTGGACATAGGGATGTGCCAGTTGCGCCTTTCCAGATCAAAGTCAACCCACTTGGAATCCAGCAACTCCCTCTTGCGGCAACCGAACATCAGCATCAGCGGCACGATGTGTTTGAGCTGGGTGTTGTCACTTTGCTCCAATGCATCTTGCAGCCTCTGGGTCTCGTCAGCAGTTAAGAAACGCTCCTTGGCGTTGTTGGCCACAAACAAGACCACACCATCGGCAGGATTGCTGGCCGTGCCCTGCACTTTCTTTTTCTTGCCCAGGTTGTAGATGATCTTGAACAGGACGGGCAGTTTGTTCGCCATGGCCAGGGCATAGCCTTTGGTGCGCATAGCATGATGCGCTTCAGATACCATTTCGGACGTGATGGCATCCAGATGCTTGCCGCCGAATCGAGGGAGTATGTGATTATTCAAGAAACTGATGGTGGACTGAAAATTTCTCCTGTGTTGACGGACATGGGGCAAATACACATCGGTGACGAACTCGCCCAAGGTGGGAACCTTGCGCAGAGCCTGACGGTCTTCAGCCGGGTTTTCACCCAGCACGACTTTGGATCGCAACTTTTGGGCTTGCAAGCGGGCCTTGTCAAAGGTGATGGACTTGGCATCGCCAATTTTGTGCTGGCGTTGCTTGCCGTACTGGTCACGGTAGCGAAGTGAAAACACCTTCCTGCCCGAGGCCGATACGGTCAGGATGAAGCCAGTAATGGCTGTGTCGTAATAGTCGGTTTTGGCACTGCCCTCTTTGCAGGCAGCAGCTTGACAGACTTGTGCAGATAGCTGGGTCACGGGCATGTCATTCTCCTAGGACAGATGGTTTGTGGAAGGCCGCACGTTTCCATGCGAACAGGAAGTGGCACGCGCCACGGGATAAAACGGGTCATGGATTCAAAAACTCATTAAGGGACATATAGATACAGCCCGGTGCTAAGCGCCACCAAGGTAGTAGACGACGATGGCAGGGCACACGGCTGGCAGGCTGAAAACCTGAATTTCTGGCGTACCGCCGCCACATGGTCAGGTCATGCTGGGTCTAGTAGGCTGTAAACCTTGGCACCGCGCTCACGAACTGCGAAGTTCCAGTGATGCTTACCAGGCTCAGAACCCGTGTATTTCTCAATGATGCTCAAAGCATTACGGCGACTGAGGCCTGCGCGTTTTGCGACCTCAATTGCGAGATTCATCTTGCTCGTGATGCCGTCAGAAATGCAGGTTTTCACAGCATGTATGCCCCCTGCATCGCAAGCCAGTTCCGCCTTTTCTTTGAGACTTACAACGGCATTAGGGTCGACTGGCTGGACAGAAAGCAGCAACGCCTCGTAACTGATGCTGCTCTCCAGGGCATAGCTATAAGCAGCATTTATGACATTGTTTCCACGTCTTTTCCGGTTGTTGAACTCAACCACTTTTTTATTTTCGTCAGCCTGCTTAGAAACCGTCGAAAGAATGTACATACAGTCAAAGTCGTTCACGATGTCAGTCACGCCTGCGTATACAGGCTTTCCATCAGCACCGGGATTTTTATTGGTGTGCGCCAAAGCGATGACCGTTCCGCCCTTCAGGACAAACTGACGAATCAGTTTTGCAAAAGCGCGGCATGCCAGTTTGTCCATGGTGTTGACAAATTTGGTCAGGGTATCCAAGACCACGATGACCCCCCTCGCGGTTTCGGTCTCGACCATGGCAACCAAGATCTCGCGGAAAATCACATCTGTGAAACCTTGATGACCATCAGCCAGCATGTGAAACTCATGCTCCAGCGCAAGCCTGAGCTTTTCGATCAAGCCATTGCTGTTGTCATCCATGTTCAAGTAATAGAGATTCTCGGCATCAATGACGCCTGCCTTGATGTCGTCGATCAACAAATGCAACGTGATGATGGTTTTCCCAGTGTTAGGTTCGCCATAAATGACACCTGCTTGTCCATACAACATCAAGCCGCCCATGATGGGCACTTGGGCCTGCGCCTGTAACTCAATTTCTGGCAGACGATCACGCAACGAATACTTGCTCAATGGGCTGATCACCTTCGGGCTAGCCATGTGCGGTGGCGTGGACACTTGCACTGCCGGAATCATTGCGACATCACGATAGATGACTTCAGTTTCACAAGGGGTGAAGACATTCTCCCCCGTAGCAAGTATTTCAGCGATATTGGCGCCCGCCTGCTTCGCGTAATGAATCAGCGTTCCGACCGTGGATGGACGACTAGCGATTGATCTGAAGGAGCGCCACTTGTACTCAATTTCGCGGAGGCCCTTGTAGGTATCACCACCTTCACTCCATTTATTGAAGATCGCCATACCTTCAGGGCTGCCACCAGTTTCATGATGGAGTGCAGTGCCGACACGAATCCAAGTGTCGTAATCGTTCGGATCGCAGTGCCTTACCAACTCGCACAATACATGGTGACTTGTCGGACGATCTGAAAACTCATCATCACGCCCTGTCGCCAAGTCTTGCGGGAACGGTCTAGGTGCATCTCGCCCGTTGTGCTTGAAAACAGCGTCCACAAAATCTTGACTGACAGGTGTCATTTGACTGCAATGCTCAGCATTCCAAGTCAAAATTTCTTTGTTGGCGCTGCCCGGCCCCACAATCAAACTGCGATCCGTCTTGACATCAATTTTTTCGGGATGAAGGTTTGTGTTGAAACTGTCTTGACGCGCAAAGACATCTTTCGGGCGTAGAAAGTAGTGGTGCTGACCTTTACGTGTCTTCACAACACATGCAGGTGTTAAATCGTGCTCATTCTCAATTCGCTGAAGCGCAAGCAATGACTGCTCACCATCAGCGTCAAAGACGATCAATTCAGGGTTACTGATGATCCCGATGTCATGGTGTGAGAACTTTTTCCAGTGCTGTTGGATGTGTGCATCGCGCTGGTCCGTCTCCCATACATTCCATTTCGCAACAGGTGTCTTTGTCGCGGCGTGGATAGGTAAAACAGTGAATCCGGCATTCGCCAGAAATAGTGCCCAGTCCACTTTCCTTGTGAAGCTGGGAATAGCTTTTTGAGTCATGGCATTCTCCTGAGACTCGGTTGAACATCGTCAACAGCCAAGAGAAGCGCCCATGAAAAAAGCTGCTCGTCGAGTCTGCGACATGAGTCCGGATGAATGCCCGGAACCAAAGTCACATTCGAAGAACAGCTTTAACGTTGCCAGTGAAGCGGCTGTATGAAACCGTCGCAACGCGGCACGAATGTAGCACGGGTTGCCCTGGGCATCAAGAGGTCAAAACCATGCAGGGGCTGGAAATCTGCGAATCTGAGATGCTGTCACCCTGCTCAGGTTTTCAGAATTTCAGGTTTCCAGGACCCCACTGCCACAACCCGTGTCAGTCGATGGCTCGATAGATGGCACTGGCCTCCAGATGCTCAGCTGCGAATTCCCGCAACAAGTGGTGTTGCTTGGCACAGGTCTGCGCCATACGATCACCTCCAAAGGACAACTCACTGAAGGCGTACAGGCAGACAGTGATGCCAAATGCATCCGGGGACAGCTTGCCTTCAAACCCGTTCTCACAGCTCACGGCGAACTCAGTGTCATGGTTCGGTGCCATGTAAAAGCCACCGTTCGACAGATCATGGAATTCCCAGTAGCCACCAGTGTATGACTCCGCCAAAGCCTCTGCGATGCTGAACACTGCTGGCTCCAGTTTGAGCATGTAGGCCATGCCAAAGAGGCCGTCCACAACGGACATACGCTCGGACTGAGGGACGATGGTGTTGATGATGGTTGGTGTGGTCATAAATTGATCCAAAAAAATATTGAGGAAAGACCCCTCCCCCAATCCACTCCAGACGCACTGATGCCTCTGCGGGTGCAGACACGGTTGTGTGCTTTCTAGTGTTGGACTGGGGTCGGGGGAGTGGTGCCGAGGCCGGTTGCTACCGGTGGCGGTGGCCGCTGGGGGCCGGGGGATGCCCGAGAGGTGGGCAGGTTGGCCGCATGTGGGCCGGTTTGGGGTAGGCGGTGGCCGCCCTACTCAGTGCCAGGTCCCGTGCCCCATGGCGTCGGAATCGGTGGCGCTCAGGTGGAAGGCCTCGGAAACAATCACCAAAGGCAGTAGGTCTTCGGGGATGTCGTCCCAATCCAAGGCACGTTGGACTGCGGTGCTGATGCTGTCAAGGTAGGTCATGTTTATCTCCTGTGGTTACGGACTTTGAAGTGAAGGAATGCCCAGGCAACGCCAACGATGACGAAGACCACGAGCCAGGGGTACAAAAGACACAAAGCCGAAAATGCGGCAATGGATATCCAACGGGTCACGTTGAACCAGATGCCCAGCAAAGCTGCAGCAATCAATGCGGCTGTAATGGATGCCAGCTCAAACCTCTCCCGACTTGAGCTTCAAGGTCTTGCGCTTGCCGCCAGAAGTCGATTGCCCCATGGCCTGCAATGCCACCTGCTCAAAGGTGGTATCGGGCACCATTTCGTGATGGCGACTGTTTTCGGCATTGACCCGCACCAAGCCCAAATGCTTGAGCACGGACAAAACAAATCCACCTGTGTTGATGCTTCGCCCGGCATGCAGCTCGCACATCGAGCGGGAGATCAAAACGGTGCTGGACTGCACCAATGCATCAATTGCTTCGCCACTGGCCCATTCATCGCAGAACATGCCGCCACCGGAATTGGTGACGATCCGCAAATGCAGGGACCGGTCTTCCGGATGCCGACCGATGGCATAGGTCAGAGTGGACTGACCTGACAGGGAAGGACATTCACCGGTGTGAACGGCTTCAATGGGGGACAGTTCTGTATCCAAGACTTTGTTTGCGATTTCCATGGATTTCCTTTCAATAGTTTGTGCGCACATGGCGCGGGGTTGCTTTCAAATAAGATCCTTCGTTTACCGCAGTGCCTTTTTATTGCCAACAGGCACAGGCCTGGCTGGGGTGCATGCGAATCACGTCCAGAACGGCCATGGCTTCCGCCAATTCCCTACCCTGGCCACCTTCGTACTGGCGAATGGCTGCACGCTCCTGAAACAGCTCATGCAGGTCATCGGTCAAGCATGCCACCATGGCGGCCACAAGTTCATCGACTGGTTTCATTGGTCTCCTCGGGTTGAACAGGCGTAAAAAAACCGCCTCGGTGGGCGGTGTCTGTGGCGACGGGTGCGTCGATTGCGTCGGGTGGTGGTGGACTTCGGTGGGCATGCTCATGGCACAAAGCCAATATGTCCGGGGCGGCTTCGGCCTTGGGTGCAAAAACCAAGGTGCCAAATCCCGATGAGGACAACACAAACACCAGCTCATAACAGGTGGCGTGTTCCTCAATCACTTCCCACAAGGGACTGCCCAGGTCGGTCATGACGCGCATGTCCAGGTGGTCCTGCAGTTGCTCGATACCGTCACCGGATTCGAGGATCACGAACACCACCAAATCCTCCATATTGGTGTCTTCGTCGGTCAGTTCCTCCACGCGCTGCTGAATCAGTGCAGTGATGCACGGGTCTGAATATCCTTCTACAAATGCCAACACCTCATCGGGATGGCGCAGTACGTGCATAAGACTCCTTCAGTTTGGATAAAGAAAAACCCGCCGAGGATTTAACCAGGACGGGCATCGAATCAATTTTCTTAAATCAACTCTTCGGTTTCATGCGTTTATTCGCATAGATCCACAGCACCAAAGATATAGGGATCAGTAAAGTCAATCCAAGTATTGAATTTCGGTTGTACGAATACACAGACACTATATCCTGGATATACAGAATCGCAATTGACACCGAGATTAACACTACATTAGCAATATTCATTTTAGATATCACCAACCAAGCCGCTCTTGGCCTGAATGCCAACCAAATTGATAATGCAAATCCAACAAGATAAATATATTCAAAAATTTCGCCAATTATCATAGAAAAACAGAGCCCAACGTACAAACCCGTCATGGTCCTAGCCACTGGATGGTCCCGGCGTGCATCAACAGGCTCTTCTTCTGCTCCTAAGATGCGACCCAACTGGATCTTCACCGCACGATGACTAGAGGTAAGTTTTTCGACTGTCTTCTCTTTTATTGCCTCGTTTACCTCTTCATCAAGTTTCTCTTCTTCTTTTGTCTGCTTGACCTTGAATGCTGCAAAAAGAACGATTCCAGATAAAAACAACAATCCACCAAGAATCAGTGTATTTTGCTTTTGATTAATCAAATGAAGATTAATTACACCTGAATATCCAATTGAAACAGGCATGTTCCAGGCATATAGGAGGACTACTAGTCCAACCACAATTAGCATTTTTCCAATTGTCTGAATTTTCACAAATCGCTCCTATAGTTGAAATGTCACGACTTTCGTGACGACAAGTTTACCCCCTGTCACGAGACTCGTGACATGCTGGACCATCACCAACCAATCTCAATCGTCGGTCGCCGTATGCGCGAACGCCGTGAAGCATTGGGTCTTGCTCAAGAAAAGGTGGGGGTGGCCATCGGCCTAGATGAATCCAGTGCCAGAGCACGGATCAGTCGGTACGAGTTAGGTGTGCATGAAGCACCAGTACCTACAGCCAAGCAGATCGCTATGGCCTTGAAAGTACCGCTGGCCTACCTCTACTGTGAAGACGACAGCACGGCCACCTTGCTGGCAGCACTGCACAAGCTAAACGTCAAAGAACGCACAAGCCGCATACTGAAGTACCTTGCCGACCTCGAAACAGCCTGACTACGGAATCAGGCATCGTCGCTTCCACAAATTTCCCGACAACAAATCCACCTGACACCCAAGCGTCAGATGGCTTGATTTTGAAAGCACCATTCCAGATGCGCTTCAGGGCAGATCAATGGAACTGATCTTCTTCAGTCGAACCAGTGAGGGCTTTCTTCCATGACTCGATTTTCACTTAGTTAGTTAGCGAATCAATGGTCAGGAGGCTCTTGGTCAGGGAAGTAACCCTGGCAAGCTCTTAGATCTGGTTGCAGGGCATCTCGGGCAGGCGCGCGTTGATGGTTTTGGCGTTCATGGGCATCACCATCAATTGCATGCCTTACTACGTATTTTTAGCGCTACAAATCCAACGTCAAGGCACGACCGAGCCCAGCATCTAGTAATTTGGCGGTTCCCATACGGATTTTCGTATGGAGAAATCCGATGCACTCAATGCTCTGCGCCTGCTGCGGCCGGCCCTTCCTGCCTGACCCGAGGGTCAAAAAACAAACCTACTGCTCCATACCAGCCTGCCAGGCAGCACGACGTAAACGCTGGCGGCAAACCCAGCCACGCACCTCAGAGGTGTACCTCGACAACAAAGCCCGCGCCCAAAGAGCTTGGTTGGATCGCAATCCAGATTACTGGCGCAACTACCGAGGCAACAGTAAAGGAACCAGAGAAAAGCAGCTCAGCGATTCAAAGATCATTTCAGCTCCTCTGTCAGGTCTTTACCGAATCGAGTTCACCCCCAACTTGGGCGCTGCTAAGAGCGACGAGTGGATTGCCAAGATTTCCCTTGTGTGCCACCACTGTCCGTGCAAAGAAAACGAGTGCAAAGATATAACTCGTTCGACGAATTGACCCACTGGCTTTACCGTTGCGGCCAAAAATGCTCCCGAACTTCTGCATCGCAAACGCTTCAGCCGTATGTCAGCGCTGACAAATATCAGCAACATAGCTTGCGGCGAAGTGGAACGCAGGTTCGAGAGCATCCCTTACAAACGTTGAACGATCGGGTGCTATGCAAAACAATGAGGTCACAGGAGAGCAAACGGAACCGTCCAAACGCATTCGCGCAGCTGAATACGTGCGCATGTCAACGGAGCACCAGCAATACTCTACTGAAAACCAGGCTGACAGAATTCGTGAGTACGCCCGAGTTCAAGGCATTGAAATTGTTCGCACCTACGCCGATGATGGCAAAAGCGGTCTGAACATCGGCGGGCGCAAATCCCTACAGCAGCTACTACGGGACGTGGACGCCGGAGCCACCGACTTCAAATTGGTCTTGGTTTACGACGTCAGCCGATGGGGACGATTTCAAGACCCTGACGAAGCCGCCTATTACGAACACCTCCTAAAGCGCAAAGGCGTTCACGTCCGGTACGTCGCTGAACAATTCGACAATGATGGATCCCCCGTCTCCACCATAGTCAAGGGCGTCAAGCGCGCCATGGCTGGCGAATACAGCCGCGAACTCTCAGTCAAGGTGTTCGCAGGCCAGTGCCGACTGATCGAACTGGGCTACCGCCAGGGCGGCCCTGCCGGCTATGGACTGCGTCGCGTGCTTCTGGATCAGACGGGATCTGTGAAGGCGGAGCTGGCGCGCGGGGAGCACAAAAGCCTGCAAACCGATCGTGTCATCTTGATGCCGGGGCCAGACGTCGAGGTGCAAAACGTGCTGCAGATCTATCGCTGGTTCACAGAGAACGGTACGTCCGAGTCTGAAATTGCGGCCCGCCTCAACGACCAAGGGGTGCGCACCGACCTAGGACGTAACTGGACACGTGCCACAGTACATGAGGTGTTAACCAACGAAAAGTACATCGGCAACAACGTCTTCAACCGGATTTCGTTCAAGCTCAAGATGCTGCGCACAGTCAACCAGCCGGACAAGTGGGTCAGAAAAGAGGGCGCCTTTGAAGCCATAGTTCCGCCAGAAACGTTCTATATGGCACAAGGGATCATTCGCGGACGCACGCACCGCTACAGCATGGAAGATTTGATCGATAAGCTGCGCAACCTCTACGAGCATCGGGGGTATCTGTCGGGATTGATCATTGACGAAACCGAGGGAATGCCCTCCTCCTCTGCCTACATCCACAGATTCGGAAGCCTAATTCGCGCCTACCAAACTGTGGGGTTCACCCCCGACCGCGATTACCGGTATCTAGAAGCCAACCAGTTCTTGCGACGACTACACCCGCAAATCGTTGCGCAGACAGAACAAGCCATAGGAGAGTTGGGTGGCACCATTGAAAGGGACCCCGCCACGGACCTGTTAACGTGAAAGAACGGCGCATCTAGGCGAGTGAAACCCTGGCCTCACCAAGCCATCAGCAAGAATTGACAAGTTCGACGAGTCAGTAAATCAGGCCACAGCAGGCACGTAGCCGTGCTTGACCA
>Ga0222712_10002318_pt1 | contig 21948 bp, 3 predicted proteins | sample C33_657DmetaG_FD_165043 | JGI IMG/M metagenome (GOLD analysis project Ga0222712, IMG submission 165043) | Estuarine water microbial communities from San Francisco Bay, California, United States - C33_657D | ecosystem: Environmental > Aquatic > Marine > Unclassified | place: USA: California... | reverse complement strand
TATGGCTAAACAAAAATTTGATGTCTACCCTAGTGCTTACGCTAATGGTTGGGCTGCTAAGTGGTATAAGTCTAAAGGTGGTACATGGCGTAAAGCTGAATACGGTATGGAAGTAATGGGAGGTGGTGGAGAAAAGATGCCACCTGAGATAGCTCGTGCACGTTTTGCAGCAGCTGGTAATCTAGACCAAATGGATAATTATGGTTATGCCTATGGTGGATATGCTCCAGAAATGATGTATGGTGGAGATCAATACATGCAGCAAGGTGGAGAACAAGATCAGATTATGATGGTTATTCAGCAGTTTGCTCAAATGAACCAAGTTAATCCTGAACAGATTTTACAACAGTTGCAAAAGATGTCTCCAGAAGATCAGCAAAAAGCTTTTGAACAAATGGCTCAAGCTGTACAACAAGGAGCTGGTTCACAACAAGGTAGTATGCAACAACCAGATATGCAGCAAGCTGCTATGAGATATGGTGGTTATATGACAGGAATGTTTGCTGAAGGTGGTGAACCAAATGGTGGTATGGCACTAGGTCAAATGTCTGCTGTTGCTGATAAGATGAGTAAACTACGTCAGTTTGTGTCACCAGAACAAAACTTAGATCCATGGATTGCTTCTAAGTTAGCTGTAATGGATCATTCAGCTGATGCTATTGCAGACTATATGATGTATAATCCTGAAGCTCAAGGTGAAGAAATGGAAGATGAGGAGTATGAGCAAGAAGATGAAAAAGAAATGATGGCAAGAGGTGGTTACACTGTAACTAGAAGCAATGATCGTAAGGGTAAAACACATAAAGTTACAGGACCTGGTGGAGTTGTTAAATACTTTGGTGATTCTAAATTAGGTCAGCATCCTAAAGATCCAGAAAGAAAGAAAGCATTCTATGCTCGTCATAAAAAGAACTTAGATAATAACCCTTTCTTTAGAGCATTTGCTAGAGCTACATGGAAAGAAGGTGGTACTACTTTTAGTGGTAATGCTTTTTATGAGAAAGGTGGTACTAACAATGCAGGTTTTAAAGCTCTACCTGAATTTGTACAGCAGCAGATCCTATCTAATATGGCATACGGTGGTATACAATTAGATCCTGCTAAAGCTGGTACATTTAAAGCTCAAGCTACTCGTATGGGTATGGGAGTACAAGAAGCTGCTTCAGCAATACTTAATGCACCAGAAGGAAGATATAGTCCTGCTATGAGGAAAAAAGCTAACTTTGCTAGGAACTTTGCTAAGCAAATGGGTGGTCTAGTAGAAGGTGATGTACTAGATGTTACACCAGAAGAGTTACAGATGTTAAAACAAGGTGGTTATAACTTTGAAATTATTGACTAATGAAAATACGTATTACAGGGAAAGGTTTACCTAAAGCTCAAGTTGGGCAACAGAAAAGTAATGCTCCTACTACTTTGAGTTATAATGGTGAATTAATATATCCTAATGATCCTAGATATACTGATCTTATGAATCAGTCTTCAATGTTTTTAAATTCTGGTAGACAAAAACTTGGTTTGCAAAATGTTAACACGGTAGGTGCTTTAAAAGCTGCTTTTCCTAAACTTCCTAGTTTAACTTTTAAACCATTCACTCAATCACCTGTACAATCGACAGCTGCATCAAATAATACCACAGCTAGTGTAACAAATGCACCTGCTCAGATTTTACCAGCAGCTGCTTCAGCTTTTCCTTTTATACCTAATCAAGGTTTTTCAAATAGTGTTTTTTCATTAGGTAAATCTGGTTTACCACCTTTACCAAAGGTGACTACTGTTAATGCTGATGGTACTACTACCACTACAGGTGATTTTGGAGAACCTATTAGACAATACTCAACAGATCCTAATAGTGGTGGTGGAGATCCTAATCCTTTATTACAACCTGCATCATCAGATCCAATTAGTTGGTATCGTAAAAATATTGGTGATCCTGTAGAAAAAGCTTTTCAAGGTATGGATAAGTTAACATCATGGGGAAACTTTGGTACTGAGCTTATCAATAGTTATAAAAGAAAAAAAGATTTTGATAAAAGATTAAGACGTTTTACTGCTACAGATTCTTTATTCCCTGAAGTACCTAGTGAGATGTCAGGTAATCGTGGAGACTATGTAGTTAGTGGTAGTAGATTTGGAGAGTTTAGACCTGATGAGTATGTTGTAAACAAAGGTATGTATACTGGTCAGTTCTTACCAAGAATGGCTCAATATGGTGGAGGTATTATACCTGATGAGTTAACATTACCAGTTGACCAAGTTCCTTTCTCTATGCCTTTACAGAGTCCAATGGCTACAGGTGAAGCTTATGGTGGTTCTGAAAATGCTGCTCCAGCTCCTATGAAATCTTCTGGTGCTAACCCAGTGGCAGAACAAACATGGGAAGAAGTTTCTTCTCAGTTTCCAGGTGTTAAAAACTGGGGTATATGGGGTGATGCTAATCATAAGAAATCAGTAAGTGATCATAATACTGGAGACGCTTTAGATATTGGTATAAAAGATTCTAATCAAGGTGAGCAGATTGCTCAAAAACTTATTAAAGAAGCTCAAGATAAAAATATTAAATATATTATTTGGAACAAACAGATATGGAATCCATCTGTATCTAATTCTTGGAGACCTTATGATGGTAAAAGTCCACATACAGACCATGTTCATGTAAGTTTTAATAGAAATACAGCTGGAGATACAGGTGGAGATATAGCTTTGTCACATAACAATCCTTTAAATATTCATCATGGTGAGTTTACTTCTAACTACGGTGGAGTAAAAGGTTCTAAAGATGCTCAAGGTTTTGTAAGTAAGTTTCCAGACTTTGAAACAGGTATTAGAGCAGCTCAAGATCTTTTATTTGGTCCTTCTTATTCTAATCTTACTATATCTCAAGCTAGAAATAAGTGGGTTAGCGGTAATCCAAATCAGTCTAATAACTCTACCTCAGATATTGTAAAAGCAATGGGTGGAGATAAAGCTATATCAGAACTTACTCCAGCAGAACGTCAAAACTTAATAAAGCAATTTGCTAAGTGGGAAAGTAAACAAGCATATGAGAAACTAAATAGTATGAAGTCATTTGCTAATGGAGGTTTTGTAATGCAATATGAATCTGGAGGTATTTATGAACTAACAGAGGATGAGATAAAAAATATATTAGCTTCAGGTGGTGAAGTAGAATTTCTATAAATTTGTAATATCTATAAGAATATGAAAAAGTATAAAGTAAGAATTAAAAGTGCTCCAGAATCTATGGCGTATGGTGGTCAAAAAAACTATGGTCTAGATCTTGGACAAAGAGATGTATACACTGATATGAATCAAAATCCATATGAGTCAGTATCTAACACTCTTCAACCTGTTGATAGAGCTGAAGCTAATATAGAAGCTGAGCTTGGTGAAACAGCGTATGGAGACTTTAACAATGATGGACGTAAGGAACACATGAAGATTGGTGGTGAAAGACACACCAATGGTGGTACACCACTAAATGTTCCTGAAGGTACTTTTATCTATTCTGATACTAAGAAGTTACAAATTGGTGGACCTGTACTTGCCAAGTTTGGTAAGTCAGAAAACACTAAACAGAAATTTACTCCGGCTGCTTTAGCTAAGCAATATGATGTTAATAAGTATAGAGCTATTCTTGATGATCCTTATGCTGATAAGATGTCTAAGCGTACAGCTGAAAGAATGATTGATAACTATGAAAAGAAACTTGGTGGACTTGCGTTAGTACAAGAGTCTATGAAAGGATTTCCTCAAGGTATTCCTGATGTAGCTAAGTCTGTATTACCAGAAGGTATGGGACAACAGCTTGCTGAGATGGGAGGTTTTTATGGTGGTGATCAAGGTTATTATAGAGAAGGTGGTGAACCTACTCCAAGAAAAGTTAAGAAGGAAGAAATAGCTAAATTTGAAAAAGAAGGATACAAGCGTGTAGGTAATAGTAATGTATGGAGAAAAACAACATCTGGTAAAGATAGTAAAGATATTATTGTAACTCCTGGTACACCAGGTACCATAGCTGGTGGTACACCAGGATCATTAACTCCAGGATATAATATTCCAACTGGTGGTAATAGTAGAGGTGGTAGTGGACCATGTGCTAATCTTAAGTACACAGTTGCTGATATGAACGCTAGACCTAATTGTTATAGTACTTTTTTAAACAAACAAGGTTTTAAAGATGCTTCAGATGGAGAAAAACAAAAAGGGTTAGATGAGCTTTTACGTGGTAGAATGCCAAAGTATACACCTGGTACTAAACCTACAACTACACCTGCTACACCTGAAACTAAAACTTGTCCTGAAGGTTATACACCAGATCCTAATGATCCTACTAAGTGTATAAAAGCATGGGAAAAAATGGATGAAATTACTTACGAAGAAACTCCTACTACTACAACAACTACTGGTGGTGGTGGAGGAAATGGTGGAGGTGGTAGACCATTCTTTGGTAAACAGTTTATGGTTCCTCCTAAACGTTACACTCCTTATGCTGCTACTATTAATGCTATGATTCCAGAACCTACGTTCTATGATCCTAATAGAGAGTTAGCTGAAGGTGCATCACAACGTAACATGATGGCTGCTTATATGTCTCAAATGGATCCTCAGCAGTTTTCTGCTAGAGCTAATGCGTTAAATGCTCAGGGTGCTGAACAAGCAGCTAACACTATTGGTAGATATCAAAACATGAACGTAGGAGTAGCTAATCAGTTTAGTCCTTTACAAACTGATATTATGAATAAGGTGATGGCTTATAGAGCAGACGCTGCAGATAAGTTAGCATTTAACTCACAGCAAGAAGATAAAGCTTATCGTAATGCTATGAGAATGGATCTTAGAAACAGAGATCTATATGATATGAATGAGTATGATAGAATGACTAAGCTTGGTATGCTTAATGAAACTAATCCATACTATTCAATAGAAGAAGGACCAAAAGGTGGAACTCTTAAATGGAAAGATAAGAATAACTGGATGAGTATGATTACTGGACAAAGTAATGCACCATCTGAACAAACAGAAGCAGCTATGAGAAGATATGCTGTTGATTTAAAAAATGAAGGGCATGATGCTGCTACTATTAAAGATTTTTTAAGATTTAAATTTCCTAATGTTGCTCAATCTGGTAGAGCTTCTAATGCTGCAGCTATTAATGCTCAGTATATGAATGCAAATAGAGCACCTATGGCTCAAAGTGCATACCCATTTGGTTATGATGATGGATATGGTTATTAAACTTTAAAGGTTTAGTTTTAAACTTTAAAGATTTTATTGTATATTATATATGTAAACTATGGCACAATACCTTCCTTATATACCAGAAACAATTCCTGAACCGGCTTTATATAAACCGGACTTTAATTTCTATGATAGAATGCTTCAAAGGAAGCAATCTATGTTTGAACAGGGAGCTAGTAGAGTTAGATCTGCGTATACTTCAGTGCTTAACGCACCTCTTTCTAATAAGAATCTTATTCCTTTAAGAGATCAGTATATTAAAGATGCACAAGAACAGTTGACAAAACTTTCTTCATCTGATCTATCTCTTATGGAGAATGTTAATGCTGCAGAACAAATCTTTTCTCCATTCTGGCAGAACAAGTTTATGGTTCAAGATATTTCTATGACTAAGTCTTACCAAAATGAGATGCAGAAATATATGTCATGGAGAGATTCAGCTAAACCAGAAGAGCGTGAGAAGTACAACAACATTGGTATGATGTATCTTCAAAACGGTTTAAGCAAACTTCAGAATGCTGATTTAACACCTGAAGCATTTGGTTCTATAGAAATGCGTAAAGCTGAACCATTTACTAATATTGAAGCTTGGTTACAAAAACAAGCCAAAGATCAAGGGATGGATGTTAAGTATGATGATCCTAATGGACCATACTTGATTGAGACTGTTAATGGAGAGCGTTCTAAAAAGAAGTATGCTACTTGGGCATCTGCTATGATTGGTAATAACTTTCAAGGTCAGTTTGAAGTAACAGGTATTGTTGAGAATGAAGAGCGTGCTAAGATATTAAAACGTAATAATCCAAACCTTACAGAACCTGAAATACAATCTTTAATCGCTAAAGATGTTGTATCAGAATTAAATCAAGGTTATACTAAAAGAAATCAAGAGATTGATGTAGAGGTAGCTAGAATTGATAGTTTATTATCTTCAATGAGTCAGACAGGTGGTCCGAATAATCAAGCAATGTTTAACAAACTTGTTGAAGAACGTTCTGAGTTAATGGGTAGAAAAGCTTCTATTAGTGAAGAGTATAAATATTTTGATAAAGAAAAAGGTAAAGTAGAAGAAGCAGTAATGGCTGCTCCAAAACAATACTTTAGTGTATTAGCTAAACAACGTCTTGTTAATAACTGGGCTACGGGTAGAGCTAGTATTGATCAAAAACTTATTAAAGAAAATGCTGCTTTTACAGCTGCTCAAAGTCTTGAACTTAGAAGAGCTGAACATAATTTGGCAGTAAGTAATGCTGCATTTGATCAATGGTATAAGACTGAAGACTTAAAAATAAAAGCTACTAAAGGTTCTACAGGCACAGGAACTGGTACTGGAACAGGTACAGGAACTAATGCTGATGGTACACCTGTACCTGGAGTAGATGAAAGTGGTTCATTAGTTTACTCTGGTCTATCAGGTATAGATATTACTAAGACTGCAGAAACAGCTTATGATGTATATTCTAAAAATCAAAAGCAAGCTTTTGTTGATGCACACAATTTAATCTTTGATCAAAAAGGTATTTTAGGTTTTGCTTCAAAACTTGGATTAGATCCTGCAGAAATAGCACATGTAGCTACAGCATTACAAACAGAAATAGCTACTGATTATAATCATAAATTTACTAAAGAACAAGCAGCTGCTAGTAAAAAATTAGAAACAGCTTTACTTAATAGTCAAGGTGTTAAAACTGCAGGTATAACTAAAATAACTGGACCTGGTACATTAAGAAATGCTCTTATTGCATATTCTAGTGATTACTTATCTGAGCGTAGTAAGATAGCTGCTGATGGCTCTGACATACCTTTAACTAATACCGAGTTTGAAGCTTTGATGAGATATTCTACAGCAGTAACTAAATTAGATAGTTATAATGCTAACGAAGTTCAAAGAAAAAAACTTGTACAAGATAAACTTCAAAATGATCCTAACTATAAAGGATTATTAGTTGATGTTGGTAATGGAGAAAAAGATATAGTTGCTGCTAGTAATTTAGCACCTAAGTTTAAAAGCTCATATGACTTTGAAGATGAAGATGGTAATAAAGTTAAGTTAACAAGTGATGATTTAGCTAAAGCTTATGTTACAGGTAATATAAAAAATTATGTTCCTGGTTTTTTTCAAAGTATAGGTCAAAGTATGGGTTCAACTGTAGGTACAATTGGAACACCAACCAGTATGTATAGTGGATATACTGTTACTAAAGATGGTAAAGAGTACAGCTTATACGGTCAATATAACACTACTTTATATAACACTGGTCAAAGAATTTCAGGCAGTCCTGATGTAGATCAATTAGATAAAGTAATAACTGATTTAAATACTACGTATAAGTCTTCTCAAGATCTTGTAAAGAATCTTAAAGCTGCTCATGAGTCTGTTGTACCAGACCTTTTAATGTATAAAAACTTAACTGGTCAACAAGGTACTCTTTTTGCGTTAGTACCAAAAGGTAATAAAACTATGGCTAATGGTGATAATGCAGCATTAGCTATTTATCAAGCAGCACAATCAGGTAACTCACAAGATGTATATGATAAAGAGGGTAATCTTTTAGATGCTGATAATATAAATGCTATAAGAACATTATTGTCTAGTGAGAAGAATATTGAAGAGTATGTGTCAGGTCAGTATATTCCACAAGGCATAAATGGTAAAAGAACCGTTAGAGTTATATTTAGCAAACCTTTATCTGAAGAAACAAAAGAACAAATTGGTGGCGTAAACTTAGGGGGTATCGGTACAGAATTTAATTTTGTTCTTAAAGATAATACTTCAGGAACATACCTTGATCAGCTTCCGAGTAACACAGGATTCCAAGTTTATGATGCTTTAACTAGAGGTAAGCAAATTAAATCCGATCCTATATTAGATGCTGCTGGATTTAGTTATACTATTACACCAAATGTCATGTCAGATAATGGTTCTGCTGTTCCACAATATGTTACTGTAGATTTAAAATATAAGGTTGCAAATAACGTAAAAGATCCACAAACTGGACAATTAATTAAAAAAGTGGAAGATAAGTCGTATTTTCACACTATAAATTTACAAGGTGATGGTGCTAAATCTCCAGATGAAATTGTTTCATATCTTCAAAGTTTGTATCTTCAGAATATGAATAACAATAGAAATGTTCATTTAGAGTATCAAAAGTTTAACAGTACAAACGTTAGTGGTACTACATGGGACCCAAAAGCAGCATTAAGAGCAGCAGGTTTAGGTCATTTAATTAAGTAATTAATACATAAAGATAGATTCATGGCACTAGAAACTGGTGTAATACCTCAAGAATTACAAGGAGTTTATTCTCAAGACCCATTTCTTCCTTTACCAGAAACCAATACCAGTATGTTAGACTTACTAGCTAATCCTAGTATTTCAACACCTGTATCTTCTGGTGTAGATATTGTACAAAGTGGTCTTGATGCTTTTAGTAAAGCACCAACTAGCATGAATACATTGGCTGCTCCAAAGTTTTTTGATTATCAAGCAGCTCAGGTAGATAGATATAAAAGTTCAGATAATTTTAATGTATTAGGTTTTGATCCATCTGGTCAAACTAATAACGAATATAAGTATGGAGCTCGTCAAACTTGGGGAGATATATGGTCTAATGGTCTAAACGGTATGTTTAGATTAGCAGGTAATACTTATATTGAAGGATGGAAAGGTTGGGAAAACCTTGGTAATGCTATATGGAGTACTAGTTGGAGTGAAGCTAAACAAGATTTGTTAGGTACACCAGAACAACTTTTAGAGCAAGATAAGATTACTAAAGACATTATGAATAGATATGCTATCTATTCAACACCTGAATCTGAAGAAGGTATATTCAACCGTAAGTTTTTTGGTGACATGTTACAGCAATCTGGTTTTGCTGTAGGAGCTATTGGTCAATTTTTAACAGAAGAGCTTATTACATTTGGTTTATCTACTGAGTTTTCAGTAGCTAAGCTAGGGTTAAAAGCACCAGCTATTTTTGGTAAAGTTGTTAGTAAAGCAGACATTGCTGCAGATTTAACTAGACTTGGTAGCCCAGTATGGAAATCTCGTTCAGTTGCTGAAGGTTTAGTACAAGGTGCTAGACAACTTGTACCTCTTGGTGATACTGCTTATACATTAGCTAAATATCGTAATGCAGGTGCAGGTATTGGACAACTAGCAGCTATTGGTTTAGGTGGTGTAAGACGTGCTTTATCTGAAGCTAATATGGCTATGACAGAAGCTCGTATGGAAGCTGCTGGAACATATGGTGAATTGTATAATAAGTTATATGATGAAGAACTTCAAAGAACGGGACAAGCTCCTACTTTTGCTCTAGAAGAAAAGATGAAAGCTTCTGCACAAGCTGCAGCTCAAGATAACTTTATGGTTAATACAGGTATCTTGATGTTAAGTAACCGCTTACAGTTTGATAACTTGTTTTCTAAGTTTGGAACTAGCCGTGGATTCTTTGGTACAACCGGTGAATTTGCAGATGATGTATTAAAAGTAACTGGCAAACGTGTAGGTAAAGAAGCTGCAGAAGAGACTACTAAACTATATACAAAAGGTAAGTTAGGAACACTAGGTTTGATTGGTCAAGTAGCTAGAGACTTTGGTGGTCGTACAGCTGCATGGCAAGCAACAAAATCTTTAGGTAAGAATGTATTTAAATGGGAAGCTTCTGAAGGTCTTCAGGAATTATTCCAAGAAGGTTCTAACATAGCTTTACAAGATTACTATTATGATTTGTACCATGGATATAAGGGTACAAGTATGGATAAATCAATAGACAAAGCTATTGATGAGCAAGCTAATATTCAAGGTTTAAAGACTTTCTTAATGGGAGCTTTAACTGGAAGATTGTTATCTCCTATTAACTATACAGTTGGTAAAGCTAAAGAGTTTGCATCTACTACATCAGAACAAAGAGCTGCACGTTATAAAGATATTAATGAAGCTGTAAGAGAGGTTAATGCTTTCTATGAAAACCCTAATAAGTTTTTACCAGAGCATATAGCTAATATTAAAGTACAAAATAAGATTGCTAAGAACATGGAGGAAGCTGTTGCTAACAGAGACCAATATGTTTTTAACAACAATAAGAACTCAGGTTTTGCCAAGATGATTTCTGCTGCTATCAAAACAGATATGACAGGAGCGGTTCTTGATACATTACGTGGGTATGGTGAGACATTTAATGATGAAGAGTTTCAACAAGCTTTTGGTTTGGATAAAACTGCAGACAACATTAAATCAACCAAAGACTTTTTTAATAATATTGCAAATGATGTAGAGACATTCCATAAGAATTGGAAAGCTCTTAAAGATAAATATGGTGACTCTGTACTACTTGATATGTACAAAGAGGGTACACCAGAGCGTAAGACTGCTTTAATGGCTAAGCGTGCGTTAGATGATGCTATTGAAATAATGGCTACTAATGATTATAAAGCTCATAAAGCAGCTCAGCGTGCTGTTCAGTTACAAACTGAAATGGCAGCTACACCACAAATTGGTGCTTCTGTAGGTACAGCGTTTCGTAATCTAGGTGTTATTCAAAACACACAGAAAGAAATTGATATTCTTAAAGCTGAGATTGAAGGACTAGCTGCTAATCCTAAAAAGGATACTGCAACTAGAGAGCTTCTTAAATCTAAGAAAGAACAGTTACAGTCTTTAGAAGAGTGGTTACAACACCATCAGGATCTTAAGAGTATGGAACCTGGTCAGAAACGTAAGTTTAACAAGGCAGCTAAAAGCTTTGAGAAGTACGTTAATGCTAAGAACAAAGAAGCAGGTATTGATACTACTATAAAAGCAGATGATGTTCAGGAGATCTATAAGAATCTCACTGAATATATTGATCTTAATAATGATGTTAAAGAGTATGTAGATGCTTATAACATTATGGCTAACCCTATTCAGTTTGTAAGGGTACACCAAAGATTAATGGAATCTATTGATACTACTGGTAAGAAACTTCTAGAAGAGCATTTAGAAGAGATTAAGAACGAATTTGAAGGTAAGCCTCCAGTAGAAAGAAAAGATCCATTAGCTCCAACTGAACAGACTGAAGATGTACCAGATGGTCTTCCTGAAGGTGCTAAAGTAATAAATAAGAAAAACGGTATCTATCTTATAGAAGAAGAAGTTGAAGGTTCTAAGTTCTATTATATTCTAAATAGAAGAGGAGCTCCAGTAACAGAATTAACTTTAGATGCTAAACAGTTCCCATTATGGGAAGCTGGTAAAGCATATGACTCTTTAGAAGAAATCACAACTTATTTTGAGGCATTAGCAGAGCTTAATAAAGACGAGTATGCTGAATATCAATTTGATGGTCAAACATTAAAGTTTGGCGATATTCTTGTAGATGCTAAAGGAAGAAAGTATAGAGTAATTACAAAGACTAAACCTAAGTTAATACAAGGTAAACCTAAGATTACTATTCAACCTATGCAGGGTTCTGCAGCAACTCTTACTATTGAAAGTCTTACAGGTTATAAACTAGAAAGTGCTTTTGAAGCTGCATTACAACCAGAAAATCCTGACGCATTTAGACTAAAAAGAACTAATGAGCTTAATAGAATTTATGCTAAAAGAAATGAGAATGAAACTCAGGAGCAAGCTAATGCTAGACTAAGACAACTTATTTATACTACATCTAAAGATGCTTTTCAATCTGGCGTAACAATTAAGATTACTAAGAATCAAACTCTTGGTAATACAAGTTTAGTTGGTAGTGAAGGTGTAGATCAAAATAGACATTTACAACAAAATCCAGAACCGTACATGATTGAGATTGTATACGGTGGTGAGACTATTGGTTTTGTTACATACTACAATAGATATACATATTTAGATAATGCTGGTAAACCTATTGCTCTAGGTAATATTACTAAAGAGCAGTTTGTACAAATCTTTGATCCTCAGAAGAAAGATGTTAATGAGGAGTTTAGAAAGTTTAAAGAAAGCTATGTTTCTGGTATGAAGTTATATAGTGCTATGACTAACAAGTTGTTAGCAGGTGCTACTGAAGTTACTTTAAACAATGAAGAGGTTAACACTTTATTTAATATTGTACCATCAGCCGGTGAATATGATTTTGCAGAAGAAGGTGATACAAGAGTTACTTTAGATGACTTAGATTATAGTACAATAGCTGGCTCTACTTACATTTATGATCGTAGAACTAAGTATTTAGGAAATGGAATGTATGAAGATGTTCCCAATGCTCCTATTACAGAGTCTCTTGATACTGAAGAACTAGAAAAAAGAATTGAAGCTGCTAGATTTGAAGGTGGTGAAGATAAGCTTAGAAACTATGGTCGTTATGTAGCTGTAATAGAATTACCTAACGGCAGCATTAAGTTTATAGAATTACAACCAAGTGTTTATTCTACAGAAAGCTTTAATGACTTAGTACAAAGAATTAATGCTAAGTCTAAAGAAATTAAAGAAAACAATCTAGAAGAAAAGATTGATCCAAAAACAGATAAAACTTATTTTGCTGCAGTTGATACTTCAGCAGCAGATGATATTAATAATGAGATTAATCAAACTATCTATGTAGCTGTACCTGGCAGAAGAGGTTATAGAGTGAACATTGCTCTTAGTCCAACAGGTAATGTTAGAGTGGAGTTTGCAACATTTACAAAAGGTAGCAAGAATCCTCAGAGATCTATTATAGTATTACAGGAGTCTGAATCTGATGCTAAAAAACCTTTAAACATAAAGGACAGTACTGACTTTATAGAAAGAATCAATCGTGCTATTGTAGATCATGATGCTAAATTCCCATACAAGATTGGTAATGTAAGACTAACTAAAAATAGTTTTAAGAATACTTTTTCTGAAAGTGCTTCAGTTGATGAAGCTCGTCAAATGATTTCTGGTGTTAACCCAGGTATTGTTAAGAATGAAGGTATTTTTATATACCCTAAGAAGCAGCAGCTTTCTCCATCTAGTAATGTTGTTATTTCAGAAACAAGACCAGTAGCTCAACAAGAGGAACCTACTGATGAACAATTAGCTGGTATTAATCTTCCTCCTGCTATAGATGCAGCTCAAGCTGAAATGATTGCTAAGCGTAAAGCAGAGCAGGAAGAAAAAAAGCGTAAAGAAGAGGAAGAACTTAAAGCTAAACAACAGACTAAGAGTATTCAAGATCAGTTACAAGATCTTGAAACTCAAAAAGAAAACTTGATAAATGAAATTTCAGGTGAACTACTTAAATCTGGAATGCCTCGTATAGAAGTGAATAGGTATAAGTATGATACTGATCCACGTATAGTAGCTATTAATCAACAAATTGCTCAAATTAATAATAGTGCCGCTCTTAAAGTATCAGACAAACTTACTGGTCAAGATGTTGTACATATTGATACATTTAAAAAGTGGGCACAACAAAATCTTCCAGAGTTTATTTCTGTAGAAGAGCTAAGCAATATTGCTCGTCAAATGAAAGTGGAGGGCGTTACCGTTGGTATGTTCTACACTCATATGAATGAGTTAAATAATAAATTAGAAGGTAAGATTGCCGTAGGTAAAGACACACCGTTTAAATACCATGAAGCATTTCATGCTGTATTCCGCATGTTGCTTACTGATAGACAGATTGATAAGTATTTAAATATTGCTAAACAAGAACTTCGTCAGCAGGGTAAAAGTATTGCCAAACTTAAACAAGAGTTGTTAGCTACTAAACCTGAGTTTTATTCTAAGCTTACAGAAGAGCAGTTAGAAGAGCGTGTATATGAAGAATACTTAGCTGATAAGTTTGATGCATGGAAGTCTGATATTAAGACACCAACATCTGCAGAAAATAAAGGTTTGTTTAGAAAACTACTAGACTTCATTAAGAACTTCTTCAAGCGTCTCAAAGCTTCTCCTTTAGATGATTTATTCCAGTCTATTGAAAAAGGTAATTATAAAAATGCTTCTTTAGCAAAGAATAGATTTACTACGGGTCCTAACATTGCGGTTACTCAAAGTGCTTTAAAAGCTATCCAAATTGGATACACTGTAATAGATAATGAGGATGGTGAGAGAGAGCGTATTCCTATTTACTTAAGTCAACAAGAAGGTGATGTACTAGCTTCTACTATTGCTGCAGTATATCATAGACGTATGGCTGAAGCAGGATTGACTATTCATAATGAAGATATTATGGATGGAGTTCTTGCTGACTATGCAAATCTTTATGATAGAAGAATCAATCCATACTATGAATCTGATGAGTTTTATGATAGATTTGAAACTGCTTTAGCAGCACAAAAAGCTATTGAAAAGTTAGATCAAAAGTATAAGATATTTAGCAATCCAAGTTTATTAGAAACTCTTAAAGATTCTATTCGTGAGCATACTCGTATTATGGGTTATCAGGAAGAGATTGAATCTAATGACTTTGATGATAAGGTGGATGAGTATGGAGATAGAGTAACTACTGATAACTGGAAAGAAACTTACAGTATTGGTGGTTATGGTTCATTGTCTAAAGAACTACGTCAATACATATCTACTATTGTAGAAGAAACTACAGATGAATTTGGTAATACTAGATTTATATCTCAAGAAGGTTCTCCTACTGAGGAAGTATTAATTGAAGCTGTAAACGCAAACGTTCTTTACAATGGTATTCTTAAAGCGGTAGCTGGTTCTACAGATCAGTTTCAGATGCTTGAGCGTTTAAGAATATTTGCTGAGAATAATCCAGAAGCTAGAAAGTTCTGGACTAAGTTTTCTAATGATGTTGATCTTCAGTATGATGAAGATGGCAACTTTATAGATATTGGTAATAAGAATCAGGCTAACCTATTCCAAGCTGTTATAAAAGGCTTTAACCAATTCTCAGTAGACTACTACTTTATCAATAAAGATATTAGCAAAAAAGAAACTAGAGTTAGTGAAGCTAACCGTAAAGGTGCTGCTAGAAATCAATTCTCTATTTGGTATAATGCATATCTAAGACTTTTTGTTGATCAGTATGAGAACGTATCAAAAGATTCTGAAAGTCTTTCTAGATTCATTAAATCTAAAACAGCTGCATTAGATAAGCTTGCTACTCTTTTAAAGAAAGGTAACACTTATAAAGAAAGTGTATTAGCTACAGAAATTGATAACATTGTACTATCTCTAAAGGATGAGTTAGGTATATCATTATCTCCATTGTTTATTAAGTATAGTTATTTAGCTACAGTTGATACTAAAAAGCTAACAGCTAACGACTTAAGAATACTTAGAGCTTTTGAAGGTGTAGAGGTAATGACTGAGTCTGATGCTAGAGAGATTGCATCTTCTATTAAAAGTGGTAAGAATCCTTTTGGTACAAATATTGACCCAGACAAACTTGCAGAATCTGAAGAGCAAGTAGCTACACTCACTGCTGCAGAAGAACCAAAGGTTGTATCTGAAGAAGAGTTTGAAGAACAAACTGAAGATGTAGAGGATGATGTAGATGCAGCTATTGGTCGTTTGACTAAAATAGCTGCTGGTAATGCTGTGTTTGATGAACAAGTATCTTCTACTTCTTATAAGAATGCAGAAGGTGAGTTGGTATATTCACATCAGCTACCAACATATAACTTGGTAAGAGCTGCACAATTACAAAGTGAAGAGTTCCGTCAAGAACTTAAAAAAGATAAGTTCTTAGCCACTAACTACTTGTTAAATAATCCATTCTTTAATTATATTGCTGACGGTCTTAAAGTTGCACGTATAGATGGTATTAAATCATCTAGTCTTACAAAGAACGAAGATGGTTCTTTAGTAGAAGATAAGAGACTTAACGTAAACCAGAATGAAGGTATTACTTACGGCTCAATGTCTGACCGTGAATTCTTAATTAGTTTGTTTGATCTATATGCTAATAATAAAAAGCATGTTATTCCTGGTCAGGAAGGACAACCTACTAAGCAGTTCATGACTTCTTCAGTTTTACTAGGAGTATTGGAAGCTTCTAATACAGGTGATATGTTAAACTTACCTGTAATCAGAGCTGTAGAATACAAGAGTGGTAAGATAGTTCTTACTAAAGAAGCTAAGGATATGTTGCTCAATGAAGTTAAACGTGAGTTTGACAGAATAGCTAGAGTAACTAGTGAGATTAACACCGGCAATTATCTAAATGGTGTTATAGAAGGGTATCATAATGGTGAAGAAAGAGGTCTTAAGTTTATCAAGACTGGTAACATGCTTGGTAGTTTATTATCTACTTTAGAAGATGCTGCTAAAAACTTTGAAGAAATATCTCAATACAATGATCAGATTTTAACTGAGATTGAAAAATATTGGTTAGCAGATGGTGGTCAAGTTGATCAAATGATTACTGTTTTAAAAGAACAAAACGTAATTGGAGCAACCAAAGAAGATAAATTAGAGAACAGACTACTTACTAATTATATTTTTAGAGGTTTTAAATCTGATAATAAAACAGATAAGGATAGAAACAAGATGCTTAATATGGTTGTAGATGCACCTGAACATAATATAGCTCAGGTACTTGTCAACAACTTTATTAATACATTATCAGCTAGACAATTATTTATTGGAGATGCTGCTGAAAACTATAAGAATGACGGTGGTATTGATGAGGTTAAGCGTAATAAAGGTTTGAATGGTTCTGGAGCATCTATTTCTAGCATCATTACAGCACCTAACTTAGGTATTAACCATGCTAATACAAAGTCACATGTAGTTACAATTACTGATCCTCAGTACAAGGGTAAGTATGCAGGTAAGAATAAAGAAAAAGCAGATGCTCAAATGTGGATGTCTGTAAAAGCTTTACGCTACACTTTATTTGGACTTGGTAAACTTAATCAAGCTCAAGCTGAGTTATTAGATAAGATTGAAAGAGGTGAGAGTGTAACTACAAAAGATATATTTGGAGAAATCTATAAAGATAAAAATGGAATAGCTCGTACAAGAGGAGGTTCTGTTAGTTATAATGCTCAGACTAACTCTATCAAGCTTGTCTATAATGATGGTAAGAAGTATATCAAGACTTCAGGTATTGTACTAAGTAAACAACTTACTTCTGTTAGAGAAGGTAATACTTGGGTAGCTAGACCAGGATATGAAGAGCTACATACTTTAAGGGAAAAGCTTGAAGGATATGAGTCAGCAAATGAAACTATTACATTTGCTATACCTAAGTCTGCTTCTAAAGGATTTAAAACTAATATTGCTGCTGACCCTAATTCTATTTCAGATCAAAACTTTGTAGAGCATGATAATAACTTCTGGAGACTTCAATTAGAAAACCCTTCTAACAAGTTATTAATTACTGATCCTACTCAAGCTAAGCAGTTGATTATTGCAGAGCAATCAAGAGATCTTATAGTTAACTTCCAGGGTGAAGAGATGACTCTTGGTGAAGTAATTGATAATTACTTATCTGATACTGAACAGCGTGTTAAGAATAATTACTTTGCTGCTCGTGATGAGATGTTTGATATTGAAGGTGCATTTAAAGAACTTAAGAAGTCACTTAAACAATCTCAGATTACTCCTAAGCTTGGTAAGTTCTTAAATAAACAAGTTGAAACTCTTAAAGCTACAGGAGCTGACTCACAACTTCTTGAGTTCTTTACTCCTATAAAGAATGAGCAGACTGGTGAATATGTACCTAAGTATGATCTTAACCATCCTATCACTCTAGATAAGTTTACTCAGTTATTCTTAGCTTACTTCTCTAAAGGTGTTATGAGTGAAAAAGCTCCAGGACACTCTTTAGCGTTAGCTTCTAACTATGGTATGAAGGTTGCTAAACGTGTAACAAGATTAGATGAGAATGGTCAACCTTTAAGCTGGGAAGTTATTACTAGACGTCAGTATGAAAAAGATAAAGCTTTACTAGCTCAAATTAAAGATGCTAAGCGTTATAATAATGACTTAGATCGTGAGTTTGATGGTCTTAAAGTGGGTGATATCTATATTGATGATCTAAGACACAACGTTCCAGAGTTTGATGAACAAGGTAATATTACTGGTTACTTTACAGAGTATATGATGCCTCCTCACTTTAGAGAAGACATGAACTTATATAATGAAGATGGTTCTATTTCAGAAGCAGCTTTAAAATCTTTTGCAGTACGTATTCCTTCACAGGATAAGCACTCATTTGTAACTAGTAAGTTAGTTGATTTCTTACCTGCATTCTACGGATCTACAGCAGTGTTTCCTCATGAGTTGATTGAGATCTCTGGAGCTGACTTTGATATTGATAAGGTGTATATGCAAATTATGGACTTCTATCGTAAAGATGGAGAACGTATACCTTACGGTACAGCTAAGACTAAAGATGGTAAGTTTACTGAGTACGTAATGTACTTGCAGTCAAACAATAAGACTTTTAAAACAAAGCTTGCTCAACTTAGAGCTGAAGCTGTGAATGAAGAAACTTATGGTGATGAAGAGGGTGGTGTTTATCAAAGCTTTGAAGATTTAGCTAAAGACTTATTTAGTAGATCTGTAGACTCAATGATGATTGAGAGTGCTTTAAAAGAATTAGGATTACCTAGTAATGCAGATGAATATGCTAAAGCTGTAGAACAATATGGTGAACTTAACAATGGTGTACTTAACAACCGTATTCTTGAAGCTAAGATTAAGCTTCAAAACAATGATGGGGTTACTAAGTCTACAGAAGGAAAAGTTGCTTCTGCATTCCAAGTAGCTGAGGTACAACCACTTATAGATATTGTTAATAGCTTTATTGAAAGATTCCCAATACTAAGAGATGTATTAGTAGAAACTGGATCTGATGTTGACTCTATGATTGGTCAATACAAAGCTTTTAAAAATAATAAAGAAGGTGCTCGTAATATTGGACCAGCTGTAAACTCAATGCTAGTTTATGCCATTATGAATAGTTATGGTAAACTAACTAGAATTAGAGAAACAAATGGTAAAGGAGAAGAATTGTATGTATTAACTATAGACGGTCATAAGTTTAATAGTTATGAATACAATAAAGCTTTCCAAAAACGTACAGAAATTGGTGATGGTGGTGCAGTGACTGAGATTGAAGGGTACACAGGTGAGCGTATATTCTATCACATTTCTGCTATAGTATCAGCTATGACGGATAACGCCAAAGAACGTTTGGCTGCACGTCTTGGATTGAATATAAATGCTGTAGGTGTTGTATCTAATATGGTAGCTCTTGGTGTACCTTTAGAAACAGCACTTATGTTTAACTTACAACCATCTGTTCGTGAGTTTTATAAGCGTATCGCTGTAGCTTCTAAGAAGATTAAAACACCTCAAGAACAAGATTTAATAAAATCTAAAGTTGGTGAAGAACTTTTAGAAGAGCTTTCTAATGAATTAGTAAAAGATTCTACTTTACCTGAAATTACAACAGAACTATTAGAAAATAATATTAAGTCTGCTGGTTCTAATCCAGAAGCTAATGTTGCAATATTTAGTTCATTCTTAAATTTTTATAATCAAACAACTTACTATTCTGCTGTAGCTCAAGTGCTTAAGTTATCTAAAGGTTTAGGTACAAGTAATGAAGCTATTGATGCTATTGAAGAGAAAGAAGAAATGCTTGGTTTAAATATGGATGATACTACTTTCTCTGAAAGTAAATTACCATTTGACTTACGTCAAGTTCTTACAGGCAAAGATACTTCTAAACCTCATCATAATATTACAGCTAACTATTTAAGAATTAAGAATCAGATTAAAGATCTTCAGAAAAGTGTCTTTATAGAAAAGACATATATCTTCCAGAGATTTAAAGAAACTATTCTTAAAAATTTAAAAGTTAATTCTAAAGAAACAGAAAGTTTCAATGTTACACTAAAGCGTGATATCATTTCTTATTTAGGTATTAAAGCTTACATGCAATATCTAAAAGTAAATGGTAAGGGTGCTAAACTAGCTGGTCTAGATAACTCAATGATCTATGATGCAGAAGCAGTAGCTAGAGGAGATCAGTTTATGGATATTATTGACACTGTAAAATCTATTAGACAGCAACTTCCTAAAAACTACTTTGCTAATAAGTTTTTAAACATTGTTCCTGTAAAACTATATGATGTTAACTCAGGTCAAGAATATTTTAACGCTAAGTCAAGAGGTGGTATTAACACTGTAGAATCCAACACATGGGCTAAGCTTGGACAGCATGAACAAAGTCGTATTGAAGATAGCTTCTTAGAGATATACAGTAATCCTAAAACTAGAAGTTTAGCTTACAACTTATTTAACTATCTTATAGTTAAAGATGGTGCTCAGTTTAAGAGCGGTAGCTTTATTAAGTTTATTCCACCTGCAATGTTTAAAGAGTTGTTAGATGCTACAGGAGCAGCTCATCAACTTCTTAAGGAGGACTCTTTAGTTAATAACACTGAAAAGTATAAAGAAGTATTTGGTTCTACAGCTCCTGAAATGTTTAATGAGTTTACTTCTTTGTATACTACTAACATTAATAATACATTTAATATACCAAGAATATTTGCTGGTAAGAAACCGGATGCAAAGGCTGAAAAAAATAAACCTAAAGGTTATGTACCTGAAGTTATAATGCAGTCTGAAGATGAGAGCATACTAGCTATTGACTTGTTTGGTGGAGTTCGTAAACCTGAACTTACTTTATTAATTGATGAGTTTGGTAATGAATTCTACACTGAAGTAGTTGAAAAAGGTAAGTTTGATCAGAAAGATTTAGATAAGCTAAACTATAACAAAGAAGTTTTAAAAGCTAATGGTTTTAAACTTACTAATCGTCCTGATGAAAAAGGTAACAATAGATATTATATTGAACTACCTTATACAGTTAAGATACTTACAGGTGAAAAAGGTGTAAATGAAAGAGCTACATATTACAAACTTAGAAGTGTAGCTAAGAAAGTAAGCACTGCTACAGCTTTCTCAAGAACTACAAGAATTCTTAAAAGAGAAGATCTTCAGAAAAATCCAGGTACATTATATGTATTTGGGGATAATGATACAAGAAAAGGTTTAGGTGGGCAAGCTAAAGAGATGAGAGGTGAGCCTAATGCTATGGGTATTTCTACTAAGAAAGCTCCTAACATGGATGATTCTGCTTTCAAATCTGATGCTGAGTTTGAAGAAAATGCACGTATAATTACTCAAGACATAGATGCTATTATAGCAGTATGGAACACTGGTAAGTATAACAAGTTAACCGTGCCTCCAATTGGTGTAGGTTTAGCTAAGCTTGCTGAAAAAGCTCCAAGAACTTGGGAATATTTAAATGCTGAGCTTAAGAGATTAGAAGAAGTAGTAACTCAATCTACTCCTATAGAAGGTGTTGGGTCATTTATTAAAAATGTAGGTGATACTATAGCACTAAGTAATACAGCTGTATATGAGAAGTTTGAGCCTACTGGTTCTAGAAAACAATGGAAGGTTGGTGGACTTACAGGTGAGATGCCTACTAACTTGGTACTTAGAAATAGAAAAGTTTCTAACAATGGTAAATTTAATCTTTCTGATGCAGCTTTAGTTAAAGCACAAATTGAACTAGATAATATTATTGGAAATTTTGATCCTTTAAAATTAACTCCTGAATCTAGAGAATTACAAGAAGATTGGGGTATCACCTTCCAAATAGTAGGTAATAAACTTACTTTCTATAAAAAAGAAAACGGTAAAGATGTTAAGTATGACACTGAGATTACTGAACCAGCTGAGCTATTGCGTGTTCTAAAAGAGACTCGTCAAGAGCAGTCTGTTTCACCAAA
>Ga0222712_10002317_pt1 | contig 21949 bp, 21 predicted proteins | sample C33_657DmetaG_FD_165043 | JGI IMG/M metagenome (GOLD analysis project Ga0222712, IMG submission 165043) | Estuarine water microbial communities from San Francisco Bay, California, United States - C33_657D | ecosystem: Environmental > Aquatic > Marine > Unclassified | place: USA: California... | reverse complement strand
TAGACTTTAGTTAATTTTTCAATATTAGATTTTTCCCATCCAACTAAATTATTATTGTCACTATAAAAAGAATTGTATGTTATGGTAGTTTTAATTTTGTTAATAATCTCATTAAGTTTGTAATAAGATGAATAATCATCTTTGAAATTATGCGTCTTTAATCCTTGAGTATAGGTACTTCCAATATCATAATTTTTGAAATAAAAGAAACCTTCTTTGTCATATAAAAAAGCAAGTTCCGTAGTAAGCTTTTTTAATTTTAAAACCTCATTTTTAATTTTTGTCATCTTTTCTTCAACAATTATTTTAATGGTTTCATTTGAAATAAGATTAGATAAATTATTTTCAATTAAATAATTGAATATTTTAATATGCTTTTTTGCTAATGTTTCTAGATTTCCTTTAAAAAACTTGTCTTTAATACCTGCATCATACAGATATATAAATGTATCAGGATTATCAAGTGCAATTTTGAATAAAGTGTTATCCGATAATACATCAAGAATGTGATTATGAACCAATAGCTTCACTAGTCCAAAATCATTATTATAATAATCAATTTCTGAAAAATCATTAGATACAAAATCTAATGTTTCAGATGTCTTATCTGTAAAAGAATATAATAAATTATCTCTAAAATTACCCGTGAATGAAATTACTTCTCGATTAATTTTACTACTATCTCCATATGCCTTTAACTCAATAGATGAACCTTTAGAACTATAATTTTCAGTTTCTTTAGTATTATGAAAATAATCTCTGAAATATTTTATGTTCTGTTCTGGTTCAAAATTTTGACAATAAACCTCAATATCTAAATCAGAAATTTGACCATTTAATAACTCTTGATATAATAATTTGAATTTTCTGATATGAGCCTTGGATTTATGTTGGACTTTTTGTTTTACGGATTGGTATTTCCCAAATTTATCTTTCAATAATAATTCTTCTAGTAAATCAAGATTTATAATGTTATCTGATTTTCCTTGATTTTTTAAAAAATCCAACGCTAGCTTGTAAGACATAACAACAGTTTTTATTTATTAATTAAAAATTATCCCAATATATTTTATTATTAGTAAGGGCTGAAATCAACATATTACTCCTTGCTTTACCTAAGCCATCAAATTTAACATTGCCTGATAGATTATCAAAATTAATAATGGCAAATTTAAAAAACTGAGAATAGCTTTCAGTTGTAAATAAAACGATTAAACAAAATAATGACACTATTTTCATTTTATTGGCAAGTTTTATCTGACTTTATATTTATCACTGCTAATAATAGCATCTGCCAATGATCTATAAGTTGTGGTTGCTTTGTATTTATCCCCTGTGATAATTGCATCAACCAATGAGCGTAGCTCTGGGTTACTTACTTTATACTTATCTCTGTGTATGATTGCATCAGCAAAATCTCGAAGTGGCCCAGAAGGGGCTTTATATTTATCCCCCTTGATAATTGCCTCTGCCGTATCTCTCAAAGGTCCAGCTTGTACTTTATATTTATCCCCTTTAATTAGTGCTTCAGCAAATTCCCTTAAATTTCCAAATAACATAAAAATTATTTAATTTTTGATCTAATATTTTTTGCAGCTTGAAAATCCGGATACTTTGTAATTAACTTATCAAATATCGTCTTGGCTTGTTCTAATTTTCCATTATCATATAAATCAAGTGCTTCAGAATATATTTTTGTATCCTCTAGGCTTATATTCTTTGAATTTTCAAGTTTTACTAAATCTGCCTTTTCTTTGTCAGATATTTTTGTATCAAGATTTTTTATGATTTTCCAACTCAATTGTTTTTGTATTTTGAAAAAACTTGAAGATGCTCCATCAACTCCGTCAGATTTTAAAATTTTACCAGTCTCTACATCAATAAATCTTGCATCAATTCTAAGACTTCCCATCATTTCAAAATACCCTCCAGTCAAAATTATCTGAGCACCTAATAGTTTACCTACTTTAGCAGCAGTAGCTGGATCTACTTGTGAAGATTTACTAAGTTTTTGTTCTTTTAAAATAGCTTCCAACCTATCACGTTCAACTATATTTAACATATTTATGTTGGACAGATCTGTTATCATCATATCAGCAAGTCCCTTTTTTAATTTATTCAATGAAGCGTCATCACTTGAGTTTTCAAAATATATTATAGCAACTCTTTTTGCGTTTACATCCTTTGTTCTAGCATTTAAATCTTTAGTGGCTGTTAAGTCATCAGTACTAGACATATTTTTTAATTCAGCATCGCCACTTACAATTTCTTTAACGTCTTTCAAATCCTTTCCTATTTCACTTGTATTACCTGCTTGTTGTTGCTGAAAATATAAAATAAGAGATGTGAGTAAAATTAATACTAGCCCTCCAACAATTATATATGTATTTCTCTTCTTTATAGATGAAGTATCAGACTTAATATCAACCAAGGTCTCCTTAATAACTTCTATGTTACCAGAAATGATTTGATTATCCTGCTTGATCGTTGAAATAAATTCTTCCATATTTAACTTGGTCAAATCTAAATAAGTGTCTGGATCTACTTTTGTCTTTTGTGCATTCTTTATAATTGTAGAAATAGATTTATAATACTCATTTAATGCCTCTATTTGTATATTACTTACTTTCTTATTATGCGCAATTGAGTTTCTTATTATTCTAATATCCTCTAATATATAACGTAAAGAATCTCTTGTCGATTTTGTCAACTCTAGATTTGAAGATTTAAATATTTCCTCTATGCCCTGAAAAATATTCTTATCTAATAGGATATTTGATAACTCGCTAAATGTTGTACCACTTAAAATACCTGAATTATCAGCACTTTTTATCCATTTATCAATAACATCTTGCTTAAAGAGATCTTGTAGCTTCACTATTACATTATCTGTACCACCAAGCTGCTCAGTTATAACATCCCTTATAATTAGCTCTAAAGCCCTTACTTGCTTTATAGCAGTTTCTTCTGTTGTTAATGCTAAATCAAAAGCAAATGGAATATTTACATTCTTGGAAATCGTTTCAAGCCATAAGGAAATTCTCAAACAGCCTAGCCTTTCTTTATCTATATTATCCTGGCTAGTGTAATATTGCTTTAGTGTTTCCTCGAATTCTGCTAACATTGCTACTGATATACCAAGGTCGGCTGCTATTTTAGTACCAGAAAATCTTGACTTACACTTTTTCCAAATCTCCATATTGAATTCAGAAGCATCCTTTTCTATGATAGTAATTATACTATTTAAAGTCGCTTGTATAGTACTCTTCAATATGTTATTTGTCATTTAATTTAATTTTTAGACAGCCTAATAATAAAATTGAAGTCTTCTAGTTGTGCACTTTTACCGGTTTTATCAATATCTTGTAATCTCCATCCATCAGCATATAATTTCTTTAAGGTAGTTTCACTTAAATCGATTATACTATTTGTATTTGGATGAACTAAATAAATTGGAGAATCTTCGTTAACTAAAGAATAAGAGAAATAGACTCTATGAGTTGAATTATGCATATCATTAAGAAGCTTTGCGTCTTCTTCAGCTCTAATTCGTAATCTTTCTTTTCTTTCCTCTTCTTTTATTGCTTCAATTTTCTTTCTTTCTTCTTCTTTTATTGCTTCGGATTTCTTTCTATCTTCTTCTTGTTTAATTTGTTCCGCTTCTATCGCTGCAATTTCCTCGGGGGTTAACTTTTTTTTCTTTTTTGAAATGAAATAGATAACTGCAAATAATATTAAACCGTATATTATATTATTATTCATAATCTATTTTTCAAATATTAATAAAAAATTAAAACTTTCAAGTTGTGCTGATTGAGATGTTTTAATTGCATTAGACAATCTCCATCCATCTTTAATCATGTCTAAAGCCGAAGTAGTTGTACTTTCGTCAACAAAAGCCAATTCACCATTACCAATTATTTTATAAATTGGCGACGATTCGTTCACAAAACTGTGTGAGAAATAGATGGTAATTTCCATAAGATTATTTTTTAAGTTTATAGATTAATTATATAATAAATTTAAGACATATATTTAAAAGAAAAAAATATATAAAAAAAATATTAATATATAAAGAATTTGAATCCAGTTTAAATCCAAAATAAAATGCGAGAGTAATATTATATTATTTATTAATATAATGAGTTATTGTAAATATATTTGGTAGAGAATCGAAAATTAGGTCCTCAAAAAATTAGATGAACAGGAATTATATGATTATATAAAAAAATGAAAGAAGATTAAGTATTAGAAAACAAAAATTATAATTATGTAAGTTCAAATAATCTATAATTTTTTACAAAGAAAAACAGCAACATTTGTATTGTCGGTAATTGTTTGGTTTGTATCTAAATCAAGAATTTCAATATTAATAAAACCAACCTTATTTAGCATTACTAAAATTTCATTAATATCAAAAGAGATGTGATCTATATTGTCATCTTTACGAACATATATATTTTCATTATTTATTTTTTTAAAATAAGTATGACAAATTCTAGATATCTTAGTTTCAACTATATATTCCCCTTTGCTTATAATTAAGGAATCATGATTATCAATTATATTTAAATAGTTTGGCCAATTTTCTTCTAAATCTTTTTTAGTACAGATATCAAAAACAAAAATTCCGTTATCATGTAACATTGAAGATGCATTTTGGAAAATTAATTCCCATTGTTTTTTATCTAATAAATGATTAATTGTATCAAATAATGAAGTTATTACATCATATTTAAGATTATTATTAATGTAAGTACTAATATTATCATTAATAAAATTGCTGTTTGGATGTTTATCTGTTGCTATACTAAGCATTTCCATTGAATGATCAACACCAACATAATTATTAATGTATTTATCGTAATAATCTAATAAGATCCCAGTACCACAACCAAGATCTAGCGTACTTTTTTTTATATCAGTTGATTTGTAAACTTTATCTAGAAAATGGTTTTTAGTGCCCCAAAAATCGTCTGTAAAATCGTGATAAATTGCAGCTATATTATTATATTTATTTATATTCATGGTATGAATTTACAAAATTTTAATATAATATAACAGCATTAATAAAAAATTAAAAAATGAATGATAATATTAAAATAAGCAAGGATAGTTCTAAAATTATATCAAATATTCAAAATAAATTATTAAATGATGAATGGATTTTATTGAAATTAACTGAGATTTCAAATTATGAACCTAATCAAAAATTTGATAAAACTATTTCTTTAGAAACAAAGATTATAATACAACAATGTAAAATTAAAATTATTGAAGATTTTTGGGAACATTTTTTAAAAAATATAAATATTACAAACGATCAGTTATTATACTTTAAAGAAGAAAACGAATTAATTAATATAAGTATTGATTCGTTAGCAAAATATGATGAAGCAATTAAACTAGCAAGTAAATATGGTATAAAATATTTTGATGAGGAGCATGAAAATAAAATTGATATATTACTATCCATCGCAAATGGATTTTGGTTGGATTTAGTGAATAAAGAAATAAAAGATTATGAATCATTATTTTTAGAAAGTAGAAAATCATCAAATAAATTATATTTATTGAAAGAGCTATATGTTAAATTAGAATCATATTACCTATTTGAAAATGAAAAAGAAAGTTGGACTGGTAATCTTGAACAAGAATTTGCTCCTTTATTTAAAATTTACTTTAGAGGGATAAAATATGAAAAAGAATTAATGAATATTATAGAAATTGATGAATTTATAGGTTCCTTATATAAAACATTAAGGCATGAAGCAATAAATAATACCAATAATTTTATATTTTCAGATACTGATTTTAATGATTATAAAAATTTATGTCCTATTCATTTGAAAGAAGAAAGTATTGAATATATAAAAGCAAAACAAATTAATAATCATTATGATTCTACAATTTTAGGTTGTCCAGCAGTTTATAGTAAGATAGATATAAAATATAAACACAATCAATTATTAAAAGATATTTTTTATTGGCAAATGGATATTTATAAACAAATAATTATATCATATAGTAAATCATGAATACTTTAATAATACATCCAAAAGACGAAAGTACAGATGTACTTAAATATATATATTCAAGTGAAAATAATTACACAGTAATTAACGGTCAAATTTCTAAAATCGATTTACACAAATTAATTCAATCTCATTTTAGGACAATTTTTATTGGGCATGGGACCGGTAGAGGTTTATCTAATATAAATATGTTTAAATATAAAGGAGAATATATCATAGATTATAAATTTAAGAATGTGTTAGAAAGAAGTAATCAAAATATATATTTATGGTGTTATGCTGATAGATTTGTAAAAAATAATGCCCTAAAAGGTATATTTACAGGAATGTTTATTTCAGATTTACAAGAAGCAAAAAGATATAACATAGCAAATGTAAAAAAAATAGATATTGACGCATCAAATATTTTTTTTAGTCAAACATTGGCCAATTGTATAAATAAAAATAATAAAATGATATATAATAAATTAATATTAGAATATGCTTTATTTGCAAAAGATAACAAAATTGCCAAATTTAATGTGCAAAATATATTTATAAAACATTAAATTAAATGATTTAATAATAAATTGTCATTAAAATTTAATTTATCATTATTAGTCATCCATTGTTTTAAGTGTTTTAATTGAATTGAATAGTGATATTCAATTTCATCCGTAGTGTATTTTAATTTAAACCCAATGATATCTTTCTCTAAATCTTGGATAAAATTCTTGGCAAATTTAGTTTGAAAATCAAATTCTTTAAGTACTTTAATTCCCATTATCAACTTTACAATAATTGTAATTTGTCTTTCGTATACAAAGTCGTTTTTTGAATTAGAAATTATTTTATCAAATAATTTACAAACGTTATTGAAAACAAATACAGCATGTAGTAAACCAGAAATATGTCTTGGATCGTTTCTCCAAGGCGAATAGTAAACTTCCTCCTCAGGAACATTACCATTAAACATTTCACCATTGGCGATTACCATATTTAAAACATTATGTGAATATTCATGTACAATTGCTTCAGCTAATAGATATTCGTTACCAAAAGATAAAAGGATTGAGCCAAAATAATTTGCTGCAGTACACGATACATGCTTATCATCATATGGCGATTCAATAATATGGATATTTCTTAATGTATTAGCAATATTAAATTCCATTTCTGGCCATACATTTGATATAATCTTACAGGCATTTGAAAATAATATATAATTAGACAAAACCGCTTCTCTAGTTGTTAAATTGTAATTTGTTCCATCTGGATTTTTATATAATAAAGACCAACCACTCGTAATAAAAGGGTCTTCATTATCAAGTAGTACTTTACCGCCTGATAGCAAAAGTGAAGGTATTATATAAATATTATCATTCTCCAAATTAGTATTTATACCTCCAAGATTTGCAAAATTAATATACTTTTTTATGTTATCATATAAGATATTACCAACTTTAAAAGTGTTAGTTGAAAAATCTAATATTACTTTTTCAGATTGATTTCCATTTAAATTATTAAAAATTAAACCTAAAATTGGAATATATATTTTATTTCCTCTAATCAAACACGTAGAATTAAAATCAATTTGCGATAACATACAGGCTCCAAGAATCCATCTATTTAAATCAAGTAAGTGATAAAAAATAAAATTATCATTATCATTTAAAAAAAGCAAATGCGGTAAATCTGATTTAGGAATATTTTCATTATTAATTAATCGATTTTCAATGCACTTAGAAATATATAACCAAAAACCAAAAGATGGGTCGGAAAAAATAGCAGTTAATGCGCCAGTTGGTATTTCTTTGCTTTGTTGATATTGTAATTTAGCGAATTCAACAATACTTACATCATTAGAATTATTTATGATAAATTTCATAAATAAACTATATTTTATTAATCTTTGATTTATATTAATTTTATTGATATCTTCTATAAATTCTACTGTTTCGAAAATTTTATTTTGCATAACTAACTTTTAAAAACTTTATAAAATGAATCAAGCGAATGGGCATTGTAATTTAGTACTTCAATAGCTTGATTTAAATGTGTTAAATTTAATGTGCCAAAAATTACAGATTGAATATAGGGCGCGGATAAACAAAATGATAAGGCTTTCTGAAAATTATTAGTGCCGTAAAAGTTTTCATTAATTATGCTAGGAAAATTAATAGTCTTAATTTGTCCTTGACCAAAAGGTGCGCTAGTAATACATGAAATATTATATTTAATAGCTGCACGTACTAAACTAATAAAACTATTGTCAATAAATTGTGTCGATTTCGAAAAAGCATCAGTTTTCAGAATGTTAAATGGAAACTGAATAGCTTTAAAATTAATCATAATATTATGCTTGACTGCTAAATCAACAAAATCAATGATTTGTAAACGTTTATTTGCATCTTCGTAAAAAAATCCATCCCAGGTTGAAATGCCAAAATTTAAAATTTGTTTATTTTCAATTTTTTGCTTTAACCAAATGTAAACTGAGTTCATTTGTCTTAAAAAGGTAGATTTATCAACTCGAGCTAGTAAGTATTCTGGATTGTGTAGATAATAAAGATCTATTTTATCAACATTTAGTCTTTGTAAACTCATATTAAATTCGTGTTCTAAATATCTTGGGTCAAAGGATTGGAAATGATAAAAATCAAAAGTATCCTTATTTGCTAATGATGTATTTATATATTTTGTGTGTATATAATCTGATTCATTAATTGTTGCATCTGAAAAATCGAATGGAGCAAATCCTCCTTTTGTTGATATAAATATATTTTGGGAGTTAATATTATTTAAAGTTTTCCCTACAATGACTTCCGATCTAGTATTGCGATAATTTGGTGCGACATCAAAATTATTTATACCCATTTTTATTGCATGATCAATAACATCATAAAGATATTGATCAACTTCATCATTGTCTGCACCTTGATACAGCCCTATTGATATTTTTGAAATATTTAAAATATTATTTGACATATTCATAATCAAAATAAAATCTATCAGCATTAATTAAAATATTATCATCACCAAGATTCCATCTGTGTAATACTTTTTGTTTTAAAAGTGTAATATCAATATCGGAAAGCTTCTTAAAGTTATTAATCATAGAAATAATCCAATCTAAATTATCTTTTGGGATCCACTCAGGTGAAATTGAAATAAAAAGATGATCAAAATCGACTTTAATATTAAAATCTTCAGCTGTGATAATATTTATTTTTTTTAAATACCCTTTTCCAATATTTTGCTTTACATCATCAGTTAAAGGATTAATAAATTTAGTATTTACTATCCAGCTGTATTTAATAATCTTTTCTTCTCTAATTAATTGAAAAAAGATATTTCCTATGTCAACTTTTTTACCTCTTATATTTAGTGGATTAAGCCAAACATTATTATTTAATGCGTATAAATCATGATGAGCATCATAATTATAGATATTAAATGTAGAATCAGGATACCTATCAATTAACTGTATTATTTCATTATGATCAATCCCATAATTTATATGTTTATAAGTATAGTTTTTAAAATTATTAAGTACCTCTAAATGATTAGGAATTAATTTTTTTAAATTATTAACATAAATTGTTTCTCCGCTTTCCCAAAAAGCATCTAAATCAATACTTAATATATTTATAATATTATTCAAAAATTAATATTCTATATTTTTGTTGACACATGGTTATAAATGAGTTACCATCTTGATTATCTATTAAATATTTATCATCTGTTAAATTATTAAACAAAATATCTTTGTTGATTTTGTATGTCGTAGAGTTGGTTAAATTTATATTTATATAATTATCTTCCACATTATAGATTTTAGTTGAAATAATTAAATCTTCATTAATTAAATATAAACCAGACATATACTCCAATTGTAATTTTGCAAAACTCTTTAAATCATATTTTAAAGCTAATTCATAATATTCTTTGCTTAATTGTATAGTACCATTACAATCAAGAGAACAGGGAAAATAATCTGGAAATAAACAAAATTCGTAAACTAAATAAGATAATTTATTTGCCCATGGACTAAAAAATGTTCCTTTTGAATTATCTAAAAGTAAAGTAGACCATAATTCTCCATTTGATATTTTATCATAATTAATACAACAACAATTTGGATATTGATATAATAACCCTGCCTCCAAATTAGTTGAATCTGATTCAATAGTAAGTGCCTTATTAATAATTTTAGCATTATTTGAAATATATGCGACAAACATTTCAGTTGTATTATCTTCCCATGAAACACTTTTTAAAAAAGTATCGCCTATATCATTTGTCCAATCCACTTTTAATTTAAATGGGGTATGATTAACTATTAAGTTGTATTTTTCTCCAAAACTCTTTAAAGCTAGATATTCATTATGAAAATTTATATGAATTCTCATGACATCTTTTAAGCCATCATAAACTGCAATTAGCTCAAGTAAGTGGCGGTCCTCAATGCTTGAAATTGAATTTATTAAAATTTCTATGTCTTTTTTTATGCTCATTAGTTAAAAATACAATTAGAAATGTTTGGACTATCAAAAAATTTACTTGATTTATCTTTATAAGTAATTTTAAGACTATTTTTATTTATTATAAATATATCCTTTGCTTCAAGATAATTATTTAAACTTAATGCATTAGGTTTTAATGTGGAATGAAATGTTGTATTACTCAAATTTATAGTCTTTTTAGATTTAATAAATTTTGAATTTTCATACATATGAATGCCTTTGTATTCAGTATAAATTAAATTTTGCTTTTGAAAATGAATAGTCTTTTTTGCATGAAATGGTAAATATGCATTCAACAATTCATAAGTATTTTGAGCAAAATTAGCAGCATTTTTACAATTAAATGAACAAGGGAAGAAGCTTAGTAACGAATACCCAAAATATTGTGAAACATAATTGTTCCAAAAATTATAAGGGCCATCTCCTTTCGTATTTTCTAAAACTAATGGTACAAAATCGTTTTGCTTTTGAAAAGCCTTTTCTCTATTTCTATCATAAAAATCAATGCAACAATTTGGAATACCTAAATCTTCTCCCAGTGAAGTCTCATCTTCATTTTCATCAGCTTTCATTGAATTATACGATTTTTTCTGATTATTACTAACATATAACAACCATTCACCCAAATCTGGATTTAAATTTTCGCCTTCTAAAAACTTATTAGACCAGCCACCCTTTCCAATATCTTTTTTTAAGAATATTTTAGATTTTTTTACTTCTATATGTAAGCCAATTGAAGATAAAATATTGATTGAGTTTTTAATTTTAGCATCTGTTAATGCTATTCTAGCAACTTTATGTCCAGCCCATGCAGACAAGATTTCTCTGGTTTGTAATAATCCTATATAGTCAACTAATTTCTCTAATTGACAAATGGTATATTTATTTTTTTTTATACTTTGAATCATTGTTTAATTTGACTTTTTTGAGTGTTTAATATTACAGCATCTTCAATATGTGTAATTAATTTATACAAGTCCTCACAATAAACAGATGGATTATCAAACTCTAAAATTTTTGAATAGCGATGAGGGTAATAACCACCCCCACAAATATTAACCACTTTACAATTTTGGCATTTTGTACACAAACCATTTTTACCAGTTTGCCTATCTTTAATACCCTTTTGTAACAAAACCTCATCAAGATCATTAGTATTTATATTTAAACCTATATTTTGAGCCCCAGGGTATACAGACTTCATAGTGTCCACTTGTTCATAAGCCCCATTTGAAGAAATTGTAATTAAACCAACTTCTTCAGTACCCAAGGATTCTAAAGTACCTTTTTGACCAAATAACCTATACAAAATTTCTTCAAAAAATCTTATTCTTATATGGCTTTTATAGCCATTAAACCAATCATCAAATATTGAAATCATCCAATCTCCATATTTAACATAATCATTTTCTCCATGACTTAATGGTGGATTATCCCAATTAGCATGTGGTAATAGAAAATCAATAATTGGAGGTTCAAATTGTGTTAAATAGTGCCAAGTATCTATTGGATTTGTATTTACATCAATGACAGTTAAAATTCCTGAAAATATTTTTGAATCCTTTAATAATTCTAGAGCAACTTCAACATCTTTAGACGAACCTTTTCCATTGTGATAATAACGATTTAAATCGTTCACTTTTGGAGGACCATCGTAACTAAGTCCAACATATATCTCGTTTTCTTCAAAGTAGTTTAAAAATTCTTGATCGATTAAAGTAGCATTTGTTTGCATTCCTATGGTGTATCTATAACCATCAAGATTACTTTTTATTACGCTTATGTAATCTTTGAATTTATCAATACCAACTAAAAGTGGCTCACCACCATGTAATGAAATTGAAATATTATTAAAATCATGCTTTAATGAATGTTCTTTGATTCGATCCATTACTTTAGACATAGTTTCAATGCTCATTGTTTTAGGCATAGACTTCCAGCTATCGTCCCCCATATTATATTCATAACAATAGGAACAATTTAAATTGCATCTACTTGATATCTTAATTACAAAACCAGAAATTGGTACCATTAATTTTTATTTTTTTCTAACCAAGTGAATCTATGACTATCTACTATCTCTCCTATTGTGATTTTAGAATTATCCATAATTTCATCATGAAATTCCATAAAAAAGGGTTCTAAGTTATAAAGTTTCTTTTCGTTTACTATAGTTAAGAATTCATTATTAACCTTATTTGCATAATAATTAAATATGTTTTCTCCAGCATTTGTAAAATATGTTTCTTTAAGAGAATCATGTGCATATTTTAATTGCTTCACTAGCATTGCAAATCTTCTAAATGCGATGTCTTTTTCTTCAATTGATATATTACCTTTTTCAATTAAGTTTATCCAAAAATTTGATGCTTCTGAAAAAACAACAAAACCATGAAAAACTCCATTTATTGGTCTTGGGTCATCTCTCCATGGTGAATAAATTTTACAATCTTCCCATCCAGAACCATGTTTGTCTTTATTGATTAAAGGATCTATATCTTGTAGTCTAAATAATTTTTGATGACTATACTCGTGTATAATCATTTCTGCAACTAATAATGGACTCTTAGATACAGAATACCAATACATTGTATCTATAGATGAATTGCTACTACTTGGCAAAGCTCCTCCTGGAGGAACTAATGGGACAAAGGAATTATCAATATTTAGAAAATAATTGATTAATGATGGACAAGATATTTTTATATAATCTAATGCTTTTTCTAAAACTTCTATCTGATTGAAAAGTTCTTTATGAGGGTAGTATTTTTTATGACTATCTATAGAAGTATACCTTTCTAATTGTTCCCTGCCGTTAAAATTAATTAAAGCAACTTGTGAAAATATATCAATGGAAATTGGATACTTTTTTGAATTTGGGATTTCAAAAAAATAATCATTGCTCTTAGTATTAATAGCAAATGAGTCAATTAATACTAATTCTTCCCCATCTAACTTAAATAGTTGTATATCATTTATATTATAATCTAAATATAGATCAAATTTATTAGCAATCAAATCATCGTCATTATTCATAATATTCCATCCGTAATGTGTACCCGGAATTATTCCGGTTGGTGGAAGTTTAAAACTGCAATTTATTGATTCGTTATCCCTTAATAAAATTTTAATGCTAACTATAAACAAGTCTAACCTTGAAATTAAATACTGTAATATATTTGCAGAATCTATATTTACCCAATTTGAATAATTTTTTACAATTGGATTTGAGTCATTAAATTTTATTGCTAAATAACATAATGTTATATATTGTCTCCCTTCAGGAGATAAAAAAACTTTTCTTAAAATATCAGAATTGGTTTTTTTTATAAATTTTATCTTTTTAACAAGAGTTTCACTTTGAAATTCCTTACTGAAATGATTTAGAACCACAATCAACTCTTGTAAAAGTCTTAAATCCTTTTGGTAAATCCACTCATCATCACCAAAATCTAAATTATTAAGTTCGTTAATTTTCATATGTCTAAAATATTGAAACTACTTTTTCATTAAAATTATTATGAAATTTATCTAATGGGGGCGTATACAATATATCGAAAGCAATTGTAATTCGTTCTTCATTATTTTGAGTAGGTGTTGAATTATGTTCAATAAAAGAAGGGAAAAGTACCAAGCCTCCTTCTATATTATTGATTTCAATTTTTGTTTCGCAAAAATCTTCAACGCCTGGTATTCTAGTATCTAAGGGTAAATGATAAATTGTAGATGATTTTTTAGTTTTTACAAAATAAACACCAGAAATATAACTATAAGGACCTGCATGACTATGTCTTTTTAAAACTGCACCTTCTTTTAGTCTATTAGCCCAACTCTGATACATCAAAGAAGTGTTTTTATGGCCTAATTTTTTAAAATATTCTTTCACTTGATTTTTTATAAATATTTTAAGTGTTGATACATTTTTATTTTCAATATCTAGAAAATTATAAGAATGCCACTTTGTAGTTAATCCTTTTTCTAATCCAGCTATTTTATATGATTTTTTTGAATTAAGTCCTACATCAATATCTCTAATAACCTTTGTTAATTCATTATTTAATTTGTTTGAATTTTTAAATTCTGAATAATAAAATGGAATACTCCATAGATTGCTAAGTCCTTTCTTAATCATATTTTAAAATTTACGAAAAAAAAACGAACTTAAAAAAATTTAAGTTCGTTTTTTATAAAATTGTTAGGAATCTACTTGTCTTTATTTTCAGAGCTTTTTTTGGAAGCAGCAGATCCTGATACAAATGAACTATGACCTCTTCCTGATGAAGAACTATGTGATCCATGTGATAAGCCAACAACATCTGGTTTTGCTAAATCATTTGAAATTCTTTGTAAAACTTCGCTATTGGTATTTTCAATATCTTCTAGCGAAAGGTTGCTTTTTTTTAAAAATTCATTTTGTTTCATAATTATGAAGATTATTTGCCTACTCTTGATAGGTTTTCGGCTACCCCTGTTTTTCTAATATAAATATATGAAATATTTTAAATTCGTAAAAAAAATTATTTATGAAAATAATGTATATAACATGTTGTAAATCAATATCTTAAACAGTAATTTTAAAATTTGTCAAAATATTTATGAACTGCGTTCATCCACTTTTCACGATATAATATAACAAACTCCTGTAAATAATAAAAATTTCAAACGTTATGAAAGTCAATTAAAAAAATTATAACGATTTGACAGCTCGACAAGATCCAGTACTGAATTCAGATGCAACACTTTTGTTACCATTTTCGAAACTTTGGCCCCAAGAAACATCTACCTCCCTAAAATCATTATCTCCATCTAGAGAACTCCAATAAAAATTATCTGTAAAACCACCAATTTTTTCTTTATTTAGGTACAGCGTATTTAGTTCTTCTTTAGTTGGTAATCTCCATCCATTTCCTAGTTCAGCGCATGCAATTTTTGCATCGTCCCAAAACATCGTTTGTGAAAAATCATTTTCCGCAACTTCTAAATTTTGTATTTTAATTGCGTTACCAATAATTTCATTGATTCTAGCCATTATAAAAATTTATATTTTTTTTGTCACTATGTATTTAAATGAAAAGTGTTAATTGTAAATGTGTTAAAATATGATAAACCAAATGAAGGGGTATATTTAAAATGATCTTTTGTAATAACCTTAAATATATGTAAATTTAATAATATTTTAAAATTAATTAAATGCAAAGGATCCTATTTTACATACTGTTTACTTTAATTTCAAATTTATCGATATCACAAGCAATAAGAGTGGCAATATCAGATTTTGAAAACCTATCTGGAAACGCCAAATATGATGGATTGGGCAAGGCATTAAGTAGTATGCTAATTTCTGATATTGAAATAAATGTATCTGGGAAAAAAATACAACTTATAGAAAGAGCTCAATTAAATAAAATACTAAAAGAACAAAATTTACAAGCCGGGAAATCTTTTGATAAAAATACTGCCGTGAAAGTTGGAAAACTTCTAGGAGTGAACTTTATACTTATTGGTGATATTTTTGTGTTGAATGATGATATAGTCATTAATGCACGCTTAACTAGTATTGAAAATGGAGATATTAAATTTTCAAACAAACAAGAAGGTAAATTAACCCAATGGCTAACTGTAAAAACTAAAATCGCTAAAGATTTAAGTAATAACCTTAAAATTCCATTTACAGAACCAGTAATAGAGGATAAAGAAATAAACTTGGGTGTTTTAAATACATTTATTAATGCTATAAACGCGTCAGATGCAGGTGATTTAAATAAATCGGAATTATTAATTAATACAATAAAAGAGATTTCTTCAGAATTTAAATATGTTGACGACCTAAAATTTGAATTAGAAAAACTAAAAGAAATTGTAAAAGAACAAGGTAAAAAGATTCAAGAAGGTATTGTGAAGAATATTGAACAAGATGTTAAAATTAAAGTGGTTGAAAAATCTGGAGACAGAGTTATAAGTGCAAATTCTATTGATGAATATGAATTAAATTTAAAAAGTAAATTAACAACTAATAAAGAAAGAGAATTATTAATTATAGAAATCTTAAACAAAAAAAAATTAGATGTAAACAAAATAATTAACAACTCCGAAATATTATTTAGTTTTCATAAAGAATATTATGAATCGGAATCCACTGGTTTCTATATCTCATTGAAAAAATCTATTGAGATAATAAATAATTTAAAAATTAACTACAAAATTGTGAATGACAAAAAACTTTATTCAGAATATTTGTTAAATAAATTAAATTCACTGTTAAGATACTCAATTTTATATTATCCGAAGAAAGATGGAATACAATTTAACATGTCAGATGATGACTATATAAATATAAGAAAAATTGAGTTTGAACTTATTAATAGTATTTATGAAAATGAAAAAGAGAAAGAATACATAAAATATTTGTTTCTAAATAAATTCATAAAATCGTATTTTGAGATTGAAAATAAAATATTAATTAAAGATATCAATGAATCAACTAAAATAATATTAGAAAATCTTAACTATACATATAAGGACGTGCTTTTAAATGTTATTAATGATAATCCAAACAAAATTAAAAATTATGAACTAATTAATGATTCAAGAAGGATAATATTCTATTTATCAAAAGATTTGACTGAATTTAATAAATTTAAAAATAAATGCGGCTTAGAAGATTTAAGATTTGATGCATTCATTTATTTTGAAAATAAAGGATTATATAAAAGAGATTTAGATAAAATCACTTCCTCATTTTTTCTTCCAAGTATAACAAATTCGAATGAGTTGTATGAAAAAAATATCCCAAATTATGGAATTAATATTCATATTGAAAAACCAAGGTTAATAAACCCAAATTCTGAAATAAAAAAGCAAATAAAAATCATTGATTCTATTTCTGGAAGAAGATATTTAAGAATTATGGAGCTATTGGAGAAGATGGGCAAATCTGAGGATGCATGTTATATATCTAATAATAAAGATTATTTATTAAAAATTTCTGATAGCTTAGCTTTTACTGAAAACCTATATGTGAATAGTAGCATTTGGCCTGCTGGAATTAAAATTGAGCTTTTATATAACAATGGGGATAGCAATAAAACGGCAATAATTCTTAATGATACAATAAAGAATTCAAATAATAAGTTTGAAATTATAAAGTTTGAAAATTCAAAAGAAATTGTTACAAATTTTACAATTACATATAAAATCCATTCAAATAATTATCTTAATGAAATTAGAAAAAATGATTTAAAAGACAGGCTCGATATATATGATGAAATATGTAAAAATAAAAAAGAAAGTGATAGCAGAGACAGTATTAGCGAAAAAGAGAATGAAAAATATAGAATAAATGAAGAGAAAAAACAGCTAGAATTTAATAATACAAAAAATTATCTTTTAACTAAACTAAAAGAAAATAATTTAATTATTGATATTAATAAAATTCAGAACCTCAATAATTTAGTTCAAACTGGACATCCTAGATATCGAAATTTTTATGCTGATTCAATGTTTAAAGTTGGTTTTAATTCAATAATAGATCTTAATAACTATAATAAAATAATTTTACCTCAAAATAAATATAGTCCGGCCGAGTCTATAATTATTAATCTATATAATTCAAATAATTTTCAAAAATGGGGTAATCAAATTTACAAAAATGCTTCAATAATCAATCTAGCTCATGGATTATTGTTATGCTCAATTAAATATAAAATAAATCTTTACCAAGATGCTGCAAAATATTATAATTTAGTAATTAAAAGATATCAGTTTAATCAGAGTTTTAATAATGTCAATAGAGAAGAAATGATAATACAAGATTGGAATGATTTTGTTGCACAGAAATTGATTACTCAAAAAGAAGTTGATGAATTTAATTCAAAATATAAAATTATAGACTAAAATTTAATATAATTTAGTTTTAGTTGTTTGACAGTACTTAAATTTCTAGTAACAGTTGTTATCTACTTTTAAAAGACTGTATTTGAACGAAAACTCATTTTTGCTTTATTTTTATAAAAAACAGGTGAATCATTATAAATAGACATCTATTCCAATTTTACACCCAATTGATTTTCAATAAATACGACGGAACTAAATCCGATCAGATCTCACCTAATGCGGAATTCCCTTTATAGGATTTTTAAAAATATCAGATGCCATAGCAACCTTCATTTCAACCATGTAAAAAGATTAGGAAACGAAAAAATTAATTTAGAAAAAAATCTTAAATTTATATATTGAATTTAGATTATATTAGATAAATAAAAAACCAAAAAAACTATGAAAAAAATTATCTTTTTACTAATGCTTGGCGCAATTGGCTTTAATATGACAGCCACAGCTCAAAAAGCAATCAACTCTATTCACTTTTATGACGTAAAAAATGCAGATATGGAGAAAACATATATCGCTAGCTTGAAGGAAATTAATGCGATTATGGCTGAGATGGGATTCCCTAAGAATTATTACAGCCATTTTAAATTAGATGCATCCGATACCACTAAAACCTATAGAAATTGCACCATTGGACATTGGACTTCAGAAAAAGACTATAAAACTATTCATGACCATCCTAAATTTAAAGCATGGGCAAATAAGAATAAGGACAACAATGCTGTTTTTATAACAGGGCAATTATATAGAAAGTTTTATGCTGCAGACTAAATAATAGTAATTGATAGTAACAAATTCAATTTGCAGTATTATAATAAAAGGGTTTATGAAGTAAAATTCATAAACCCTTTTATTTATATTAAATTAGGAAATAATTCGCCTTATTTAAAAGGATCTAATTGCTCTGACTGCACCAGTGCCTGCATATCCTGCTCTGTATTCGGAAATAATTGCACCTGTATTGAAATTAATAGTCCAAGCTCCGCCATTAGCACCACATGACCCATATGAAGAAGTTGTAGAAGGCCAATTTCTGACTAATAATTTAATTCATTAATTTTTATTCCAATGTATTCATTGGGGAATTAGGAGCAACATAAACCTATTTCAATATTTGATGATTATTGATTAAAGCTGCACGTAACTCTGGGTAGGCAACTTCCTGTATTTGTACGTTTTTATCAATGGCAATACTAGCCGCTATTGCTGCAGATTGACCTAAAACCATAAACACAGGCTCCATTCGAATGGATCCATATGCAATATGAGAAGATGAAAGGCAAACGGGTATAAACAAATTAGTCGCCTCTGATTTTTTAGGGATGATTGATTTGTAGCTAATTGGAAAAGGTGCACTGACATGCGCTTCAACATTGCCTTCGTTTTTTACAAACCCATTTACATCTACGTACCTCTGCGCGGGATGGGAGTCCATCTGATATGCTCCCAGGCCGATAGCATCTTCAGCTACTGCCAATGCCTCACAATTTTTTTGGGTCATCACATAATCACTCACCATTCTTCTAGCTTCACGAATATATAATTGGTCCGTCCAACCGCTATCTGAAATAAATTCGTCTTTACATGTTCCCCATTCGGAAACCACATCACGAACTTCCTTAGGAATTCTAGGATGATAAGACAAGGTCCACATTAGGCCTTGTTGGTACTTTTTATGCAAGGCCGCAATTTTTATTCTATCATCATAACTCGCTTCAGGGTAACGATAATTTTGTCCGATAAAATCTGTTGAAAAACCCTTTTGATTATTGATATCTGTTTTTCGATTTGGCATGGGAGAATTTATCCAAGGGACTAAGGGATCTCCATAATCATACATTTTACGAATGTCACCTTTAGCCGCTTCATAATTGCGAAACAATAATTCATATTCTAATTCATTGTAACCAACAGGTTTTTTGAAAGGAATACGATTTTCAGGAAGATTGGTTAAAGTCATGCGATAACAATAAGCTTGAATTTTGTTATCGGCCTGACCATCAACTCCTGGCTTTTCAGCACTCACAAATGGCAATAATCCACTCTTTGGATCCCCCTTAACCAAGTAAGGACTCACGCCCTCTATAAAATTATGATGAATTCCATTCCTGGATAATTTCTTATGAAGTGTTAAATTAAAATTATTGGCTTGAACCCCGTTTAAAGATTCTCCATACTGACTATTTGATTCTCTGCCCACGGTATAGCTGACGCCTGATGCAGCCATCAAATCTCCTTCATAGGTGCAATCCATAAACATTTTACCTTGGTAAATTTGTCCCGTTTCCATCTGAATAGATTTTATAACTTGCTTTTCCTTTTTTATGCCTGTCTTTCGGTTTAATCGTTGATTATAAACTATATGAATATTAGATTCATTTTTAACCATTTCTTGATATACTTTTAAAGCAACGGAAGGCTCAAAAGCCCACATCGCATCCTCCTCAAAAGTATTGTAACCAACACCCTTATAGGCCTCCCTTTTTTCCCATATCCAATTTTCAGGCTTCAGATAATATGTTTTGATTTTTTGATAAAACTCACGAGATATACCTCCAATCGCTTGCTTGTTCCCAATATCCGTTTTGCCTAATCCTCCAGTGGTTAGCCCACCGATTCGATTTGTAGGTTCAATTAAAATTACTTTTTTACCCATTCGAGAACATTGGATGGCAGCAGAAACACCCGCAGAAGTACCTCCATAAATAACTACATCATACGATGAAATTATTTGAGCAGAAACATTTATTGGAAACAAAATAACGAAGTAAATAAACCCAAAGGTGATGGTATTCTTGAGGGTTGAAATAGGTTTTAAGAAAAGCATATTTTATTGAATTAATGTAGCATTAAGTTAGTTCTCATCAACAATGAAAATGTAAACGACATTATTAGGATTAGATATAAATAAGTGGGGTTAATGATAAACTTTACTTTTACTTGGCTCCAAAAAAGTATAGTCTAAGATCCAAGTTTCAATACAGCAACTACTTTTTCCATTTCAGCTACTGTACCAATGCTGATCCTTAACCAACTGCTATTTTCCTCAAAGGATCTAGCACCTATAATTTGATTTGCTAATAATAATGCGGGTATGTCTTTTTTATAAGTTGCTGTATCAAAATAAACAAAACTTGTAAATGACTTAATATGCTTTATGCCTAGTGCATCAAAGCCTTGATACAAGATGTCCTTTGCTTTTATATTTTCTTGCTTACAATAAGTGACAAAATCCTTGTCTTTGATGGCCGCCAATGCACCTTGCATGGATACTGCTGAGGGGCCTGCATTTGCCCAAGCTTGAAATTCGTTCAGGGCCTTAATGGTGTTTGGATGCGCTAACACATAACCAACTCTTGCACCAGCCATTCCAAAGGTTTTTGAAAATGTTTTAGCTATCACTAAGTTTGGATAGGCATCAATCATTTTAGACATAGATGGCGTATCATAATAATCTGTGTAAGCTTCATCTAGCAAAACAATTGTAGTACTAGCAACTTTTTTAATAAAGTTTTCTAAATC
>Ga0222712_10002316_pt1 | contig 21953 bp, 32 predicted proteins | sample C33_657DmetaG_FD_165043 | JGI IMG/M metagenome (GOLD analysis project Ga0222712, IMG submission 165043) | Estuarine water microbial communities from San Francisco Bay, California, United States - C33_657D | ecosystem: Environmental > Aquatic > Marine > Unclassified | place: USA: California... | reverse complement strand
CGGCATCCAGGCACTTACCCCTGCTTATGTGACCAACCGTCAGATCGAGTCAGCTCGTATCGCGATGACCCGTCACATCAAGCGTGGTGGAAAAGTTTGGATCAACATTTTCCCAGACCGTCCACTAACCAAGAAGCCAGCCGAAACCCGCATGGGTTCGGGTAAGGGTTCGCCGGAGTGGTGGGTCGCAAACGTCAAGCCAGGACGCGTGCTCTTTGAGCTCAGCGGTGTCTCGGAGACCATTGCTCGTGAAGCAATGACCCGCGCCATCCACAAGCTGCCTCTAAAGGCCCGCATCATCAAGCGCGAAGAAGGTGACGCATAATGGCGATCGGTTCAAAGAATCTAATGCCAATCGAACTCGACAAGATCGAGGACTCGGTGCTAATCGAAGAGCTAAAGAAGGCGAAGGAAGAACTTTTCAACCTACGCTTCCAGTCGGCTACCGGCCAGCTCGAGAGCCACGGACGTCTGCGCGCTGTAAAGCGTGACATCTCCCGTATTTACACCATCATTCGTGAGCGTGAGCTCGGCATCCGTGCAGCAGCAGTTGCACCGGCCGCCAAGCCAGCTACTAAGGCCAAGAAGGCAGAGGCCGCTGAGGCCGCTGCCACCGAGGAGGCATAACCATGGCTGAAGCAAAGAAGGCGAAGACCGTAGAGGCAGCTGCACCAGCAGAGGCACGCGGTTACCGCAAGACCCGTCGTGGACTTGTCGTCAGCGACAAGATGCAGAAGACCATCGTGGTTGAGGTAGAGAACCTTGTGAAGCACCCGCTTTACGGCAAGGTCATGCGCCGCACCAAGAAGATCAAGGCTCACGACGAGCTGAACACTGCCGGCATCGGCGACCTCGTGCTAATCAGCGAGACTCGTCCACTTTCGGCAACCAAGAACTGGCGCCTAGTCGAGATTCTCGAAAAGGCTAAGTAAACAAATCCCTAGGATGCCCGTCGGAATGGGTATTCATCAAACAAGGAGTAAGCAATGCTTCAGCAGGAGTCGCGACTCAAAGTCGCAGACAACACCGGCGCTAAAGAGCTTTTGACTATCCGTGTGCTCGGTGGCTCTGGCCGTCGTTACGCAGGATTGGGTGACGTTATCGTCGCCACCGTCAAAGACGCCATCCCAGGTGGCAGCGTAAAGAAGGGTGACGTCGTAAAGGCAGTCATCGTTCGCACCGTAAAAGAGACCCGTCGTCCAGACGGTTCATACATCAAGTTCGACGAGAACGCCGCTGTGATCATCAAGAAAGACGGCGAGCCTCAGGGCACCCGCATTTTTGGTCCAGTAGGCCGCGAGCTTCGTGACAAGAAGTACATGAAGATCGTTTCGCTAGCTCCGGAGGTTCTATAACTCATGGCTACCATCAAAAAAGGCGACCTAGTTCAGCTCATCACCGGCGGCTCGCAAGAGCGCGGCGGCGACCGTGGCAAGCAGGGAAAAGTCATTTCGATCGACAAGAAGTCGAACCGCGTAATCGTTGAGGGACTCAACCTCGTCAAGAGACACGTCAAGGTCGGCCAGACCGAGCGTGGTTCGAAGACCGGTGGCATTGAGACCGTAGAGGCCCCAATCCACATCTCAAACGTTCAGCTAGTTGACCCAAGCACCAAGAAGCCAACTCGTACCGGCGTCAAGGTGTCGACCGTCAAGAAGACCGTCGCAGGCAAGGACGTCGTAAAGACCGTTCGCACCCGCGTGGCTAAGAAGTCAGGTAAGGAACTCTAATGACCGACGCAGCAGTTAAGGCACCGAAGGCCGCCAAGGCCGCCAAGGGTGCAACTGGTCGCGCACTGCCACGCCTAAAGGCGCAGTACCGTGCAGAGATCATCGCCGCACTAACCACCGAGTTTGGTTTCACCAACCCTCACCAGGTTCCTAACCTGACCAAGATTGTTGTCAACATGGGTGTTGGCGACGCTGCGAAAGATGGCAAGCTCATCGACTTCGCAGTTCGCGACCTAACCGCAATCACCGGTCAGAAGCCACAGGTTAACCTCGCTCGCAAGTCAATCGCGCAGTTCAAGCTTCGCGAAGGCCAGGCCATTGGCGCACACGTCACTCTTCGTGGCGACCGCATGTGGGAGTTCCTAGACCGTCTACTAGCACTTGCTCTGCCACGTATCCGCGACTTCCGCGGCCTAAACAGCAAGCAGTTCGACGGAAACGGCAACTACACCTTCGGTCTAACCGAGCAGACCGTGTTCCACGAAATTAACCAGGATGCAATTGACCGCGCACGCGGCATGGACATCACCATCGTCACCACCGCAGGTAATGACGAAGAAGGCCGTGCACTCCTAACCGCACTGGGCTTCCCCTTCAAGACCAACTAATCAGGTAGGTCCGAAGGCCTGTAAGCCTTTCGGAAACCGCTGAGGAAAGTGAAATAAAAACAAATGACAATGACAGATCCGGTAGCAGACTTCCTGACCCGGCTGCGCAATGCCAACTCGGCTCACCACGAGACCGTTAGTGCGCCTTACAGCAAGCTAAAAGGCAACATTGCACAGATCCTGAAGTCTGAGGGTTACATCGCTGACTACAAGGTCACCGACGCTGAAGTGGGTAAAACCATCACCGTCGACCTAAAGTTCGGCCCAAACCGCGAGCGTTCAATCGCTGGCATCAAGCGCGTTTCAAAGCCAGGTCTTCGTGTTTACGCGAAGAGCACCGAGCTTCCTCGCGTTCTCGGCGGCCTAGGCATCGCCATCCTGTCTACTTCATCCGGTCTTCTTACTGACCGCCAAGCTGCGAAGAAGGGAGTAGGCGGAGAAGTTCTCGCCTACGTTTGGTAATCACAGATGTCGCGTATTGGTAAGTTGCCGATTCCGGTTCCAGCCGGAGTCGAAGTAAAGATTGACGGTCAGTCCGTCGAGGTTAAGGGTCCTAAGGGTACCTTGTCACTCGTCGTCGCTGAACCTATCGCAGTAGCGCTCGAGGAATCGACCGTTGTTGTCAGCCGTCCAAACGACGAGCGTCTAGCTCGTTCGCTGCACGGTCTAACTCGAACCCTGATTGCCAACAACATCCAGGGCGTAACCGAGGGCTTCACCAAGGGCCTCGAAATCGTTGGAACCGGTTACCGTGTAGCCGCCAAGGGTAACGCTCTAGAGTTCGCTCTCGGATACTCTCACCCGATCACCGTCGAGCCACCTGCTGGTATCTCGTTCTCGGTTGACGGAAACACCAAGATTACTGTTCACGGCATCGACAAGCAGGCCGTGGGCGAAGTCGCCGCCAACATTCGCAAGCTACGCAAGCCAGAGCCTTACAAGGGCAAGGGTGTTCGTTACGCTGGCGAGGTTGTGCGTCGCAAGGCCGGAAAGTCAGGTAAGTAAACATGGGACTAACTTCAAGGACTCGCGGTAAGAGCAAAGCTGCCGCCCGTGCACGTCGCCACCTACGTCTTCGCAAGAAGATCAGCGGTGACGCAATGCGTCCACGTCTAGTGGTAACGCGTTCAGCACGCCACGTATTCGTTCAGGTTGTCGACGACACCAAGGGCATCACCTTGGTATCTGCCTCGACCATGGAAGCCGACCTGCGCAAGCACGCCGGCGACAAGTCAGACAAGTCGAAGGCTGTCGGTCTGCTAGTAGCAGAGCGCGCCAAGAAGGCTGGCATCACCGAGGTCATCTTCGACCGCGGTGGTAACAAGTACGCCGGTCGCGTTGCCGCGATCGCAGACGGTGCACGTGAAGGTGGACTGAGCCTGTGAGCGAACCAATCAAGGAGCAAGAGTTGTCAACTGAAGCAACCGCAACCGAAACCGCAGCCGCACCTGCTCAGCAGGTTGAGGCTGGCGAGCGTGAAGCACGCCGTGGCAGCCGCGAACGTGGCCCACGTGGCGAGCGTCGCGACCGCGAAGAGACCAAGAGCCAGTTCCTGGAGCGCGTTGTCACCATCAACCGCGTTTCAAAGGTGGTTCAGGGTGGTCGTCGTTTCTCGTTCACCGCACTAGTTGTGGTCGGAGACGGCAACGGCATGGTCGGCGTCGGCTACGGCAAGGCTAAAGAAGTTCCAGCAGCCATCGCTAAGGGTGTAGAAGAAGCCAAGAAGAGCTTCTTCCGCGTTCCTCGCGTTGGTAACACCATTCCTCACCCTGTTCAGGGCGAGGCAGCTGCCGGTGTTGTACTTCTTCGCCCGGCATCTGCTGGTACCGGTGTTATCGCCGGTGGTCCAGTTCGCGCCGTTCTAGAGTGTGCCGGAATCCACGACGTGCTTAGCAAGTCGCTCGGATCTTCGAACACCATCAACATCGTTCACGCAACCGTAGACGCTCTAAAGCGTCTTGAAGAGCCAGCAGCAGTGGCCGGTCGTCGTGGTCTACCAGTCGAGGATGTCGTTCCGGCGAATATCCTTCGTGAGCAGAACAAGGCAGGTGCCTAATGGCTAAGCGTCTAAAGGTAACCCAGGTAAAGAGCAAAATCGGTGGCAAGCCAAACCAGCGCGAAACCTTGCGCACCCTCGGATTGAAGCGCATCGGCGACATCATTGTCAAAGATGACTCGCCTTCGGTTCGCGGCATGGTTAACACAGTTGCACACCTAGTAAAGGTTGAGGAGATCGACTAATGGCTGAAGAAAAGAAGCCAGCTGCCGCTAAGGCAGCACCGAAGGCTGCTGCAAAGCCAGCCGCCGCAAAGGCAGCCCCAAAGGCCGCCGCTAAGCCTGCTGCTGAGAAAGCTGCTCCGAAGGCCGCTGCCGCTAAGGCCGCACCTAAGGCAGAAGCTGCCGAGCCAAAGACTGCTGCTCCGAAGGCTGCTGCTAAGCCAGCTGCTAAGAAGCCAGCCGAGGTAAAGCCAAAGAGCAACCTGCTGAAGCTACACCACCTTCGTCCGGCTGACGGCTCGAAGAAAGACCGCACTCGTGTCGGTCGTGGTGAAGGTTCGAAGGGTAAGACCTCGGGTCGCGGTACCAAGGGTACTAAGGCTCGCTACCAGGTTCGTCCGGGCTTCGAAGGTGGTGGTGTTCGTCTAGTAATGCGTACCCCTAAGCTTCGCGGTTTCAAGAACCCAGCCAAGGTTTATTTCCAGGTTGTCAACGTTGCTCAGCTCGAAGAGCTTTACCCTAAGGGTGGCAACGTGACCGTAGCCGATCTAGTAGCCAAGGGCGCCGTTCGCAAGAACGAAGCGGTCAAGGTTCTAGGCAACGGTGACATCTCAGTTAAACTGAACGTCAGTGTCGACAAGGTCTCGCGCTCTGCAGCCGAGAAGATTGTTGCCGCTGGTGGTTCGGTAACCGAGTAACCACCAACTTAGCTACCAGGAGGCTGACAGTTGTTTAGCGCCATCGTTCGCATTTTCCGCTCTGTGGATCTTCGAAACAAACTGCTGTTCACACTTGCGATCGTCGCAATCTTCCGTCTGGGCTCGTTCATCCCTGCCCCGAACGTAGATTACGAAAACGTTCAGAAGTGTATTGCGGCGAATGCAAACACCAGTGGTTTGTATGAGCTCGTCAACATGTTCAGTGGTGGCGCTTTGCTACAGCTATCGATCTTTGCTCTGGGCATCATGCCCTACATCACCGCATCGATCATCACCCAGCTTCTTCGTGTAGTTATTCCACGCTTCGAAGCCCTCCACAAAGAGGGTGCCTCCGGTCAGGCGAAGTTGACTCAGTACACCCGCTATCTAACGATCGCTCTAGGTGTTCTGCAGTCAACCACCCTGATTTCGGTGGCGCGTATGCCAGGTGCCCTTTTCGGTAACACCTGTCAGAGCCAGCTTCTAATCGACACCAACTGGCCGACCATCGTTCTGATGATCTTGGCCATGACCGCCGGTACCGGCCTAATCATGTGGATGGGCGAGCTCATCACCGATAAGGGCATCGGAAACGGTATGTCGCTTCTGATCTTCACCTCGATCGCTGCCAAGTTCCCATCGTCATTGCTAGGCATTCAGTCGAGCAAGGGCTGGGAAACCCTAGCCGCAGTTATCTTCGTCGGTGTGTTCGTAGTGGCACTCGTCATCATGGTCGAGCAGTCGCAGCGCCGCATCCCAGTTCAATACGCCAAGCGCATGGTTGGCAAGCGCACCTACGGCGGCCAGGCAACCTACATTCCGATCAAGGTCAACATGGCCGGTGTTGTGCCGGTTATCTTCGCCTCGTCGCTGCTTTACTTGCCAGCGCTGATCGCTCAGTTCAACCGCCCAGACGCCGAAGGAAACGTGGCCCCTTGGGTTACCTTCGTGTCTGACTACCTAACCAACGGCGACCACCCGTTCTACATGGCGCTGTACTTCTTGCTAATCGTAGGTTTCACCTACTTCTATGTCGCGATTACCTTCAACCCTGAAGAGGTTGCCGACAACATGAAGCAGTACGGTGGCTTCATTCCGGGCATCCGTGCTGGTCGCCCGACCACCGAATACCTCGAATACGTGCTCTCGCGCATCACCTTGCCGGGTTCGATCTACCTAGGTTTGATCGCTCTGGTTCCGCTGATTGCATTCACCTTCTTGAACGCAAGCCAAGACTTCCCATTCGGTGGAACATCGATTCTGATCATCGTTGGTGTGGGTCTTGAAACCGTCAAGCAGATCAACGCACAGCTCGAGCAGCGCAACTACGAAGGTCTTCTGAAGTGAGCCGGTTTCTCTTGATCGGCCCTCCGGGTGCCGGCAAGGGAACCCAGGCCGCTCGCCTAGCCGAGTCCTACGGCATCCCTGCTATTTCAACCGGTGACATTTTTCGCTTCAACGTGAAGAATGAGACCGAGTTGGGCAAGCTTGCCAAGTCGTTCATGGACCGTGGCGAATATGTGCCAGACAGTGTGACCAACGACCTTGTTCGCGACCGTTTGAACATGGATGATGCGGCTGCCGGCTTTCTTCTCGACGGTTACCCACGCACCGCCGACCAGGTCAGCGAACTCGATTCGATTCTCGACGAGCATGACACTTCTCTCGACGCGGTCATCTTGCTAACCGCAGACACCGACGAAATTGTTCGTCGCCTGCTAAACCGTGCCATCGAACAGGGCCGAACCGACGACACCGAAGATGTCATTCGTCGCCGCCTCGAAGTTTATGAAGCCGAAACCGCACCGCTAACCAGCGTCTACGCCTCGCGCGGGCTGGTCATCATGGTTGACGGCCTCGGAGCCATCGATGAGGTCACCGGCCGAATCGTTGAAGCGCTTGACGCTCGCGGTTACGCAAACTAGGTTCGAGTAACTTGTCTCGTTCTGCCTACACAATCAAAACCAACGCCGAAATTATTCGCATGTGCGAGGCCGGCGAAATCACCGCCGCTGCCCTGGCCGAGGTGCGCAAGGCCATCAAGCCGGGCGTAACCACTGTCGAGCTCGATGCCATCGCCGAGGCCGAAATCGTTCGTCGCGGTGCCCACTCAAACTTCAAGCTGGTGCCTGGCTACCATCACACGATTTGCGCGAGCGTGAACGATGAGGTTGTGCACGGCATTCCGGGCGACCGCGTGCTTCAGGCCGGCGACATCATCTCGATCGACTGCGGTGCCGAAACCTCGGATGGCTGGAACGGCGACAGTGCCATCACCGTGATCGTTCCGGGTGGCGAGGCCGCCGGCGTCGACCCAAAGGTTTTAGCCGACCGCGCCAAGCTCAGCGAAGTTACCGAAGGCGCACTCTGGACGGGTATCGCAGCACTGGCCACCGCCAAAAAGCTCAACCAGGTTGGCGAGGCCATCGAAAAATTCATTCGCTCGGCCGGCCGCTATGGAATTCTCGAAGACTACATCGGTCACGGAATCGGCCGCTCGATGCACGAAGACCCACCGGTATTCAACTACAAAACCCGTTTTTCGGGGCCAGAAGTGGTGCCGGGCCTCTGCATCGCTATCGAGCCGATGGTCACAATTGGCAGCCCGAAGGTCAAGATTCTTGATGATGAGTGGACGATCAGCACCAAAGATGGCTCAGATTCCTCGCAATGGGAGCACAGCGTAGCGGTGCACGAACGCGGCATCTGGGTGTTAACCGCAGCCGATGGCGGTGCATCCGGCCTCGCACCTTTCGGCGTAACCCCGGTTGACCCCCGTAGTTAGTTCAGCGGCTCCATGCGCAGCAGGTCTGCGACGTCATTGAAATTTCCGGTGAGTTCATGGTTTGGGTTCAAATCTGTGACGGAACCGTCATCTGCAACTTCTAGCAACCAACCAAGTGAGATGGCCTCAACCCCCGCTTTGTCGGTTGATAGCGCTCCACCAACGGCCAGAACGCGTTGCCCAACGTAAATTCTCGAGAGGTCAGGCATGTTCTCAGAGTTCGCAAAGAGCCGCACTAGGTAAGTTTCATTGCCGAGCTTAGGGTCTGACTGCTCAACCCGAATCTTTATCGGCACCCACGGTGAAGTTTCAGTGGAGTTAACCTGTAGCACTACCGGATTAAGGACGTCGACTACGGTCCCGATAATTCGCTGGCTTTGGCTCTGGGCTGAACTACCAAATTTTGCTATGAATTCGAGATCTCCATTCAATGAAAAGCCATCGACTTTGCCAAAGTTCTTCATCTCTTGGATCTCTTCAGCAGAGATCGTCATACCCTCACTCTCGCTCGTTGATTGACACCCCGTCAGAGTTGCAGTGGCGAAAACTATTGCCAGAAATGCTGCTAGATATTTCTTGTTCATTGTTTCTCTTTTCCTAGTAGATTGCGGCTAGCCCGAGAATGTCGTCGGGTTTCGGGACTCGTCTTGTTGTAAAGGTCACGTTCATCACACTGGCATTTTCTTCGGCAGTCATTGTGTAGCCTGGATATTTCTGCCACGGATGTCCAAGCCCGTGCGCATGACCAAGTTCGTGGACGAGAACAGTTTCAAGGTCTAGCGTGTAGTACTCGAGAAGCCAATTGTTCCCGAACGAGAAGTTGCTGTTGAACTTGATAATCGCCTCATTGGATCCTTGAGTGGTTAAAGTCGTAAAGTCAGAGCAATCGTTTATGACACGGCACGTAATCGCGGGGTACTCGATTCCATAGGGCCAGGTGCTTGCAGAGAGTTTTTGAACTTTGAACCTAGCACTTGCAAATGTTGACGATGTGCTGGTGAAGGTAGCACCAGAGATGTTGAGCGAAGACCCCGGGAGGTTGTCCCACCGCATCGCTCCTGAAGGGAAAGCGGGGGCTTGAGTTGTGTTCCAGGCTGGATCCCAAACTACCAAATGCCTGCTAGCTGAAGGGTTAGTCCAAGTGGCACCCCAAGCCCAGTATGCCTGGGCTCCAGAAGCCGTGGCCGTAAGCAGTAGTGTCGTAACCCCCAAGATGGCAATGTGCCTAAAACGAATCATTCGATTCCCCCAATCGTTAAGACAACAGTACGGGCACACCTTCTACGTGTCAACTAAGACCGAACGAACCTGTGAGGAGATTTAATTAGCAAATTACGGCAGATATCCGTAAGATTGAACTTCGGTGTGTTTGCACGCAATCCCTATTCCAAGGTTTGGGTGTTTTGCGTGCGTTTAAGCCCACCAACCGAGCAACGTAGATAAGTGAGTTTATGGCCAACAAAGACGGTGTCATCGAGATCGAGGGCACAGTAGTTGAGGCTCTGCCGAACGCAATGTTCCGTGTAGAGCTGACCAATGGTCACAAGGTCCTTGCGCACATCTCAGGCAAGATGCGCCAGCACTACATTCGTATCCTCCCAGAGGACCGCGTAATCGTAGAGCTCAGCACCTATGACCTGACCCGTGGGCGCATTATCTACCGCTACAAGTAAAGACTTGAAAACCGGTTCGCAAGAACCCCAAAAGAAATAAGAGACATGAAGGTTAACCCAAGCGTCAAGAAGATTTGCGACAAGTGCAAGGTCATTCGTCGCCACGGTCGCGTCATGGTGATCTGCGAAAACCCGCGCCACAAACAGCGCCAGGGCTAAGCACTCCTCACAGCTTTACAACTGAATAGCAAAACAAGGTAACGCAACATTCGAGTTCTAAACAAAGATGTCACCTCCCGAGAAGGCGGGAGCCGAGAGAGTCAAATCTCACGGATGCGCTGCCACAGACCTTCTAAACAACAAGGAGAAATCCAATGGCACGTGTTGCCGGAGCAGATATTCCAGACGCAAAACGCGTTGAAATCGCCCTAACTTATGTCTACGGCATTGGCCGTACTCGCTCGGTTCAGATTCTGGCCGAAACCAAGATCGACAAGAACATCCGCGTCAAAGACTTGACCGATGACCAGCTTGTCGCAATTCGTGACTTCATCGAAGGCAACTACAAGGTTGAGGGTGACCTTCGCCGCGACGTTGCAGCCGACATTCGCCGCAAGGTTGAAATCGGTTCATACGAAGGTATCCGTCACCGCAAGGGACTCCCAGTGCGCGGTCAGCGCACCAAGACCAACGCTCGTACTCGCAAGGGTCCAAAGCGCACCGTAGCCGGCAAGAAGAAGGTGGCACGCTAGTAGCCGCGGCTAAAGCGTCCATCATCCAAGTAAGAATTTAGGAGACAGCACTCATGGCAGCACCTAAGGCAAAAGCCGGTACCGCAGCTCGCAAGCCACGTCGTAAAGAGAAGAAGAACATCACCGTAGGTCAGGCTCACATCAAGTCGACCTTCAACAACACCATTGTGTCGATTACCGACTCAACCGGTGCGGTTATTTCGTGGTCTTCGTCTGGTGACGTCGGTTACAAGGGTTCACGTAAGTCAACCCCGTTCGCAGCCCAGCTAGCAGCCGAGTCGGCCGCTCGCAAGGCCCAGGAGCACGGCCTAAAGAAGGTCGACGTGTTCGTAAAGGGTCCAGGCTCGGGTAAAGACACCGCTATTCGTTCACTTGCAGCTGCAGGCCTCGAGGTTGGTTCGATCACCGACGTGACCCCACAGGCTCACAACGGATGTCGTCCACCAAAGCGTCGCCGCATCTAACGCGCATCCGCTAGCTTTTCAAGTTTCAAAACCCAACTGAATAAATCTCGCAGTGGCCACTGCGAGAAAACCCTAAAAAATAGACATCAAATAGTGGATGTCTACGAAAGGAACAAACAGTGCTAATTGCACAGCGTCCAACCCTTCACGAAGAGAAAATCTCTGACACCCGTTCGCGCTTTACCCTTGAGCCACTAGAGCCTGGCTTTGGTTACACACTAGGTAACTCGCTACGTCGCACCCTGCTTTCGTCGATTCCTGGCGCAGCTGTGACCCACGTTCGTTTTGCTGGCGCTCTTCACGAGTTCAGCACCATCGAGGGTGTTAAAGAGGATGTCACCGAGATCATCCTGAACCTAAAAGAGTTAGTTGTTTCGTCTGACAACGACGAGCCAGTTGTTGCTCGCCTAACCAAGACCGGTGCCGGCTCTGCAACTGCCGCTGACATCGTTGCTCCTGCAGGCGTTGAAATTCACAACCCAGAGCTAGCAATCGCAACCTTGAACACCAAGTCAAAGTTCGATGTCGAACTCATCATCGAGCGTGGCCGCGGTTACGTTCAGGCTTCACAGAACCGCAGCACCGGCGAAGAGGCTGGCCTAATCGCCGTTGACTCGATCTACTCGCCAGTTCTAAAGGTTGCATACCGCGTTGAGGCAACTCGTGCCGGTGAGTTCACCAACTTCGACAAGCTAATCGTCGACGTTGAGTCAAAGCCTTCGATCAGCCCACGCGACGCAGTCGCATCGGCCGGAAGCACTTTGGTTGAGCTATTCGGTCTAGCCAAGGAGCTGAACGCAGCTGCCGAAGGTATCGAGATCGGCCCTGCTCCAACCGAAGCAACCCTGAGCCCAGAGCTTGCTATGCCAATTGAAGAGCTAGACCTAACCGTTCGCTCTTACAACTGCCTAAAGCGCGAAGGCATCAACACCGTATCCGAGCTAATCGGCCTAACCGAAGACCAGCTGATGAACATCCGCAACTTCGGCTCGAAGTCGGTTGACGAGGTTCGCGACAAGCTCACTTCGATGGGCCTAAAGTTCAAAGACAGCATGCCTGGCTTTGAAGCCGCTTACTTCAGCACCGGCGAAGACTTCGCCGCCGACTTTGACGACGTAGACCAGGCCTAAGCCGCTACTTAGAAATCCAAGGAGAATCAAATGCCTACCCCAACAAAGGGACCACGTCTAGGTGGCGGACCAGCTCACGAGCGTCTAATGCTTCGCAACCTGGCTACCTCGCTAATCAACCACGGTCGCATCGAGACCACCGAGACCAAGGCCAAGCGTCTTCGTCCGGTAGCCGAGCGTCTAGTTAGCTTCGCAAAGCGCGGCGACCTAGCCTCTCGTCGTCGTGTCATGATGCAGATCACCGACAAGTCGGCCGTTCACAAGCTATTCGCTGAGGTTGCACCTCTAGTTGCAGACCGTCAGGGTGGCTACACTCGCATCACCAAGCTTGGCTTCCGCAAGGGTGACAACGCTCCGATGTGTGTGATCGAGCTAGTTCTTGAGCCGGTATCACCAAAGGCCGTCAACAAGAAGCCAAAGCTTGAAAACAGCGTCAAGGCATCTGCTGCTGCAGTCGTCGAGGCTATCGAGACCGAAGAGGCCGTCGAAGCCGTTGCTGAAGAAGTTGCAGTTGAAGACGCAGTAGCCGAAGAAGTTGCAGCGCCAGCTGCCGCTGAAGAGGTTGTTGCCGACGCCGCTGCTGAAGAAGCTCCTGCAGCGGAGGAAGCTCCTGCCGCCGAGGCCGAAGCCGAAGCTGAGCCAGAAGCTCCAGCTGAAGAAGCCAAGTAGCCTTTCTAGAACCATGAGCCAACCCGTCAGCCACAAGGTTGACGGGTTGACTCGTTTTCGGGTCGATTTTGCCTACGACGGCACCGATTACACCGGTTGGGCCAAGCAGCCCGGCTTAAAAACGGTTCAAGGCGATTTGCTTGCCGCAATGACCACCATTTTCGGGCCGACCGAGAATGATTTCGGGATGCGCATCGCAGGTCGCACCGACGCCGGCGTGCACGCGGCCAACCAGGTTGCCCACGTCGATCTGTCGGCGGCGCAGCTGAAGCGTTTGGGTCGCAACCCCAACGTGGTGGCTCGGCTGAACCAGATGATGAGCGAAGCGATTCGCATTCACGATTTCAAGCCGGCTGCACCCGGTTTTGACGCGAGATACTCGGCAATTTATCGCCGCTACCGCTACAAAATCTCAGACAATTTCGCGCAAAAAGATCCGCAGCAAATGCGTTTCGTGCTCAACCTCACCTATGCGCTCGACCCGGTCTCCATGAACGAGGCCGCTCAGCTGCTGCTTGGACTCAACGACTTCGCTTCATTCTGCAAAAGCCGTGCGGGGGCTACCACGATTCGCGACCTCAAGAGCATCAAGGTTCGCCGCAACGCCCAGAACATCATCGAAATTGAGCTCAAGGCCGACGCCTTTTGTCACAACATGGTGCGCTCTATCGTCGGTGCGTTGATCGCGGTCGGTGCGGGCAAGGCCAACCAGGATGACCTCAAGCGCACCCTCGAGCGAGCCAAACGAGTCGAGACTTATAAGACCGTCGAACCCAAGGGACTCACCCTGATCGAGATTGGTTACCCCGCCGATTCGCGACTGGGCATTCAAGCCGAACGGTCTCGAGCACGAAGAACTCTTGACGAAGCTTGAGCCGAGCCGAGCATCCGCGTTAAAAGTTAAATAGGGTTTGACCGAACGCCCCTGTTCGGGCTAGACTTGACCCTTGTTGCTGGTATTCAACCAGCGTTAAACCTGAACCTCATGAAGTTAGTTTCTTCTGTTGCGGGTTCATGTCGTAAAAAGACAAAAAGTAGAAGGCAATTTAGCGTGCGTACTTACTCACCAAAGGCTTCCGAGCTGAAGAACGAGTGGCTTGTCATTGACGCCACCGACGTAGTTCTCGGCCGTCTCGCAACCCACGCCGCAACTCTGTTGCGCGGCAAGCACAAGGCAACCTTTGCTCCACACATGGACAACGGCGACTTCGTGATCATCATCAACGCCGAGAAGGTAGCCCTTACCGGTGCCAAGCTGGCTCAGAAGAAGGCCTACAGCCACTCTGGTTACCCAGGCGGCCTTACTGCCACCACTTACTCAGAGCTTCTAGAGAAGAACCCAGAGAAGGCCGTTGAGAAGGCCATCCGCGGAATGATTCCAAAGACCAAGCTCGGTGCTTCACAGATTGGCAAGCTCAAGGTTTACCGCGGTGCCGAGCACCCACACGCTGCACAGCAGCCAAAGCCTTTCATCATCGACCAAGTCGCTCAGTAGTCGACCCAAACCAACAAGGACACATTCGTGGCAAAGACTGAAGCAGTAGAGACCCCAACCGAGTACTCAACCGAGACCCCGGCAGCTGCGGTTGCTGAAAAGGCTCCAAAGGCACGCGGCCCACTAACCGTTCCAGGCGCAGGCCTAGGCCGTCGCAAGCAGGCAATCGCCCGCGTTCGCATCATGCCAGGTACCGGCGTTATCAAGGTAAACGGCCGCGAACTTGCAGAATATTTTCCAAACAAGCTTCACCAGCAGTTGATTCAAGACCCGTTCACCGTTCTTGACCTTTCGGGTCAGTACGACGTGATCGCTCGAATCACCGGTGGTGGCGTTGCTGGTCAGGCTGGCGCACTTCGTCTCGGCATCTCGCGTGCACTAAACGAGATCGACCGCGACAACAACCGCCCAGCACTCAAGAAGGCCGGATTCCTGAGCCGTGACGCACGTGTTATTGAGCGCAAGAAGGCTGGTCTCAAGAAGGCCCGCAAGGCGTCTCAGTACTCGAAGCGCTAAACCTTCGGGTTCAATCAGCTGTATTTCGGCTAGCCTCTAAAGCATGGCTCGACTCTTCGGCACCGACGGCGTTCGCGGACTCGCGAATCGCGATCTCACCGCAGAACTAGCACTTTCGCTTGCTCAAGCCGCCGCACTCGTGCTTGGTGAAGAATCTCGCTCAATCGGTGTTCGACCAAAAGCAGTCATCGCTCGCGACCCCCGCATTTCTGGCGAGTTTCTCGCCGCCTCGGTGGCAGCCGGTTTGGCTTCTTCGGGTGTCGACGTTTATGACGCCGGCGTGCTACCAACTCCAGGTGCCGCATTTCTAACCGCAGACATCAACGCCGACTTTGGCGTGATGATTTCGGCCTCGCACAACCCAGCCCCAGACAACGGCATCAAGATTTTTGCTCGCGGCGGCCACAAACTGGCCGACTCGGTCGAAGATCAAATTCAAGCCGCCATGGATGCGCAGGCTCTAGCCCCAATCGGTGGCGCGGTTGGGCACATCAAGCGCATGGCCGATGCCGAAGACCGCTACTTGGTTCACCTGCTGACCGCGCTTCCTAACAGCCTCGCTGGCGTGAAGGTGGTGCTCGATTGCGCCCACGGTGCTGCCTCGGCAGTTTCGCCTGATGCCTTCAGGGATGCCGGAGCAGAAGTCATCGTGATCGGCAACGACCCAGACGGAATCAACATCAACGACGGCTATGGCTCGACCCACCTGAGCGCTCTACAGGCCGCTGTGCTCGAGCACGGTGCCGATGCGGGAATCGCCCACGACGGCGATGCAGATCGTTGCCTAGCCGTTGATCACACCGGAGCGATCGTCGACGGCGACCAGATCATGGCGGTTCTAGCAGTTGCCGCGAAGGCGGCCGGTGAACTGGCTCGCAATACCCTCGTGGCCACCGTGATGTCGAACCTAGGTTTGCGTTTGGCTATGAAAGAGAACGACATCAACCTGATCGAAACAGCGGTTGGCGATCGAAATGTTCTCGAGGCAATTCGCGAGGGCGGTTACACCCTCGGCGGCGAGCAGTCTGGCCACGTGATTTTCACCCAGTGGGCAACAACCGGTGACGGCGTATTGACCGGGCTGCGTTTGATGGCCGAAGTGGCCCGCACCAAAAAGTCGCTTGCCGAGCTCACCTCGGTGATGAAGGTTTATCCACAAGTTTTGGTAAACGTGCGCGGTGTCGACAAAACCAAGGTTGACTCGAACCCTGCGCTGGCTGCGATCGTGGCCGAGGCGGAGGCCGAGTTGGCTGACACAGGCCGAGTGCTGCTGCGTGCATCCGGCACCGAGCCGCTGGTTCGCGTGATGGTCGAGGCTGCCGATGAAGGTTCGGCACAGAGCTGGGCCGACCGCATCGCTCGCGTGGTGCAGCAAGAGCTCGCGCTCTAGGTTTCAAACCGGCGCGCTTTAGAGCTTGCGCAACAACACCGAGTCGACGCGGTGGTTTACACCCTTACGAAGCACCAGGTTCGCGCGACCGCGGGTTGGCAAAATGTTCTCGCGCAGGTTTGGCAGGTTGATGGTCGACCAAATCAACTTGGCTGTTTCGAGCGCTGCCTCAAAAGGCACCTCGGCATAACGGTGAAAGTATGACTGCGGGTTGGTGAAGGCCGATTCACGCAGCTTTTTGAAGCGGTCGAGAAACCATTCGGTGATGTTCTCGGTCTCAGCATCCACGAAAATTTTGAAGTCAAAGTAATCGCTCAGCGAAACCTCTTGGCCGGCACTCGGTGGCTGCAAAACGTTCAAACCCTCGATGATCAAAACATCTGGCGACTCAACCACAATCGATTCGCCCGCGACAATGTCATAAACCAGGTGCGAATAAACCGGCGCAGAAACTGCCGGCTCGCCGCTTTTAATGTCGGCCACAAACTTGATCAGCGCGAGGCGGTCGTATGACTCGGGAAAACCCTTGCGAGTCATGATACCGCGGCGTTCGAGCTCTGAGTTCGGGTAAAGAAACCCGTCGGTGGTCACCAGGGCCACCTTTGGGGTTCCATCCCAGCGCGAAAGCAGTTCTTTGAGCAGACGCGAAACCGTCGACTTGCCAACCGCAACAGAGCCGGCGATACCGATTACGAATGGCACCTTTTTCGCTCGTTCGCCCAAAAATTGCGAGGATGCTTCGTGCAGCGCCTGCGTCTGTTGAACGTATAGGTTCAGCAGTCGACTCAGCGGCAAAAACACGTCGGCCACTTCTTGCAGGTCAAGAAAGTCGCCCAAACCGCGAATTTGGTTTAGTTCAGCTTCGGTGAGCGGAGTGGCGGTGTTGGTACCAAGAGCGGCCCAATCGGCTCGAGAAATTTCGACGAACGGTGTCGGTTCTGGCAACACAGAAGCCTGGGGGTCTTTAGGAACGCTCACAAAGAGCCATTCTGCCCTAAATTAGAACCTATGTGTGGAATCGTCGGCTATGTAGGCCCGAAGTCAACCCTCGAGGTTTTGATCGGCGGGCTTCGTCGACTCGAGTACCGAGGCTACGACTCAGCCGGCGTTTCGATCATCGCCAACGGTCAGTTAGAGACCCGCAAAAAGGCTGGAAAGCTCAATAATTTGGTGGCTGAAATCGAAGCACACCCGCTACCTACCGCCCACATCGGCATTGGCCACACTCGCTGGGCAACCCACGGCGCACCCACCGACGGCAATGCCCACCCTCACCTTGGTGGCCAGACATCCAGGCTGTCTTTGATTCACAACGGCATCATCGAAAATTTCGCCGAACTCAAGGCTGAACTGCTTGCCTCCGGCACCAAATTTTCCAGCGAAACCGATTCTGAGGTTGCCGCGCACCTGATTGCGAAGGCATTCGAGCGCACCGGCGAGCTGGTTGCCGCTTTCACCGAAGTGGTCAACCGTCTGCACGGCGCTTTCACGATTTTGGTGATTGACCAAGACCAGCCAGACGTGGTTGTGGCCGCCCGCCGCAACGCACCTTTGGTAATCGGTCTGGGCGAGCACGAAAACTTCTTGGGCTCAGATGTGGCCGCATTCGTAGAGCACACCAAGCGTGCCATCGCCGTTGGTCAAGACCAGATTGTCATCTTGCGCGCCGAGTCGGTCGAGGTCATCGGCTTTGACGGCAAGCCTGCCGTAACTGAAGAATTTGAAGTCGACTGGGATGCCTCGGCGGCGTCTAAGGGCGGATGGCCGTCGTTCATGGCCAAAGAGATTGCCGACCAACCGCAGTCGATCGCCGACACCCTGATGGGCCGCTTGTCGCACGATGGTCACGTATCGTTGGGCGACTTGGCCGAGCTATCGCCCGAATACATCAAGAACATCGACCGCCTCGTGATAGTTGCCTGTGGCACCGCATCGTATGCCGGTGACGTTGGCAAGTACGCGATCGAGAAGTGGGCGCGCATCCCCGTTTCGGTCGAGCTGTCGCACGAGTTCCGTTACCGCAACCCGATCATCACCCCGAACACTCTTGTGGTTGCGATCTCGCAGTCGGGTGAAACCATGGACACCCTGATGGCCACGCGATACGCCCGTGAACTTGGCGCAAAGGTGATTTCGATTTGCAATACCCAGGGCGCAACTTTGGCACGTGAATCGGATGCGACGCTCTACACCCACGCAGGCCCCGAAGTTGCGGTTGCCTCAACCAAAGCGCTAACCTCGCAGATCACTGCCACCTACCTGCTTGCTCTGATGCTGGCCGAGGCTCGCGGAACTCTAGATGCCGGTGAGTCGGCTCGACTTGGTAAAGAACTGCTGAAACTGCCGGCCAAGGTCACCAAAGTAATCGAGAACCTTCCGCAGGCCATGGCACTCGGCACCGCCCACGCCGACGCCAGCTCGGTTCTGTTCTTGGGGCGCAATGTTGGTTTTCCGGTGGCCATGGAAGGTGCGCTCAAACTCAAGGAGCTCGCCTACATTCACGCCGAAGGTTTTGCAGCCGGTGAACTGAAGCACGGGCCGATTGCACTTATCGAAGAGGGCCAGCCGGTGATCGTGATTGTGCCGAGCCCGCGCGATGCCGACAGCCTGCACCCGAAAATCATCAGCAATATTCAAGAAATTCGCGCCCGCGGCGCAAAGGTGATTGCCATTGCCGAGCAGGGCGACGCCTCGGTTGGCGACTATGCCGAATCGGTCATCTTTGTTCCACAAACCGAGCCAATTTTCTCGGCCGTTCTTTCGGTGATTCCACTTCAGGCGTTCGCCCTTGCGCTTTCAACTGCCAAGGGTCTCGATGTTGATCAGCCGCGTAACCTGGCCAAGTCGGTGACCGTCGAGTAGGCGCATCCATGATTATTGGTGTCGGCGTTGACCTGGTAGACCTCGAGAGGTTCGAAAAGGCAATATCTGGCACGCCCGCGCTGATCGAGCGTTTGTTCGCCGAGTCAGAGCGTGAGGCCAGCAGCCGCACACTGGCCGGTCGGTTTGCTGCTAAAGAAGCGCTGGTAAAAGCTGTTGGTGACCCACGCGGTTTGCGCTGGCACGAGGTCGAAATCGTCAAGGATGCTCTGGGCAAACCGTCTATCGTGACAAGCGGCACTACGGCAGACTTTATAAAGGGTGCCGGCATCGAAAACCTGCACTTGTCGATAAGCCACGATGGCGGGAAAGCCATCGCCATGGTCGTTGCCGAAGGAGGTGCGTGATGCGTGAGTTAGTCATTGACCTTGCCGCAGTTGTGCACAACCTCGAAGTGATGCGCTCGCGAGCCGGTGGTGCGATGGTAATGGGTGTGGTGAAGGCCAACGGCTATGGCCACGGCATGGTCGAGATCGCCAAAACTCTCGAGTCGGCCGGCGTCGACTACCTCGGCGTGGCAGACAACGAAGAGGCTCTCGCGCTTCGTGAAGCTGGCGTCACCGTGCCGGTGCTCACCTGGCTTCAGCATCCAGAAGACGATTTCAAAGCAGCCGTTTCGGCCAACATCGATTTGGGGCTCTCGAGCATCGAGCAACTCGAGCGGGTTGCCGAGGCTGCCGAGTCACTTGGCACTCGTGCGAATGTTCACCTGAAGGTAGACACCGGTTTGGGCCGCAACGGCGCCGCGCAAATCGACTGGCACAAGGTTTTTAAGCTCGCGGCTCAGTTGCAAGCCAACGAAATGATCGATGTGGTTGGCATGTTCACTCACCTATCGAGCACGAGCGAGCACGACGACATGGCTCAGATCGGCAAGTTCGAGGCGGCCGTGGGTGAGGCGCGCGATGCAGGCTTGAGCCCGCGCATCCGCCACCTGACCGCATCAGACGGTTCACTTTCTTACCCAGATGCTCACTACGAGATGGTTCGCGTTGGCGCAGCGCTTTATGGTCTCGACCCGTTCTCGGCGGGGCGCGCCGGCGAGTGGGGACTTCGCCCGGTGATGACCGCCAAGAGCTCGGTCGTTCAGGTGAAGCGAGTTGAAGCGGGGCAGGGCGTCTCATACGGCTACCTGCACAAGACCGAGCGGGCCACCACTTTGGCTTTGGTTCCGGTCGGTTATGCCGAGGGCTTGCCTCGCGACGCCACCCGCCACGTTCGAGTGCTACTCAACAACCGCCTCTACCCAATTCTGGCCCGCATCGCGATGGACCAGTTCGTGCTCGATGTTGGCGACGATCTGGTCGAAGTTGGCGACGAAGTGGTTTTGTTCGGCGACCCACGCACCGGCGCAAGCTCGGTCGACGACTTCGCCGCAGCCTGCTCGACCATCAACTACGAAATCGTTACGCGCATGGGCGGCCGCTTCAAACGCGTTTACGTCGGAGGCGAATAGGTGTCGCTTGGCGTCACGCTTGCCAGCATCAAAGTCATCGACGAGCTAGCAATGCATCAACTTGGCCTCAACCTGGCTCGCCTGCTCGATGCCGGCGACATGGTTCTGCTCACCGGTCCGCTAGGTGCCGGTAAAACCACAATGACTCGCGGGGTCGGTGAGGGCCTTGGCGTAATCGGCACGGTTTCGAGCCCGACCTTCGTAATCGCCCGCACCCACAAAAGAGCATCCAGCCCCGTCGCCCTCGTGCACGTCGACGCCTACCGCCTCGGCAGCCCGGCCGAGTTCGACGACCTAGACATCGACCTCGCGCGTTCGATCGTGCTGGTCGAATGGGGCCGCGGTTTCGCCGAGGGTCTCACCACCAACTTTCTCGACATCGAAATCGAGCGCGACCACACCGGCGAGTCAGAGGTTCGTCAGGTGACCGTACTCGGTTTTGGCGAACGTTTTGAAAGCGCGGATGCTCGCGAGCACTTTGCGGCACTTGCAACTGGCCTCGACCAGAGCGCCGACCCCGGCCAGGGTGCTAACCCCCGTTCGGAGGCCGCCGAGTGAACGCCTTTCTAGCCATTGACACCACCACCGGCACCAGCGTCGCGGTGGTCGCCGGCGATCGCGTGCTTGCCGAAATCAACGTGGATGACCGCATGGGCCACTCCGAAAACATCGGCTCTGCGCTCGCCGAGGTTCTAAAGCGCGCGGATGTTCGTGCCAGCGACCTAACCGCCGTGGTCGCCGGGCGTGGCCCGGCTCCGTTCACCGGCCTGCGCGTCGGCATTGCAGCCGCCGTGGCTTTCGCCGAAGGCATCGGCCGACCTCTGTTCGGGGTGGTAAGCCACGACGCGATGGCGTTGGCCGCGTTTGATGCAGGTTTGCAGGCGACGGCGGAGCATCCGCTATTAATCACCACCGACGCTCGTCGCAGCGAGGTTTATTTCACTCTCTATTCGGGGCTTGATTCGCACGGCATTCCAACGCGCATGACCGAACCGGCGGTGGCCAAGCCGGCCGACCTCGAGGCCTTGCTTCAAGAGCGCGGCATTACCGCGCAAACCAACGACGTAACCATGAGCGCAGCGGCGTTGGGTCGCGTCGCCCAATCGCAGTTGCTGGTCGGTTTGGTGAGCGACGACGTGACCGCGCTTTACCTGCGCGCCCCCGATGCCGTCGAACCAAAGGCTCGCGGCCGCATCGGCAAGGCGGTGAGCTGATGGATTTCGCGATGAGACCTGCCGTCGAGGCTGACCTCGACGAGATTTATGCCATCGAGCACGCTTCGTTTGGTTCAACCGCGTGGCCAAAGCAGATGATGGCAACCGAGCTGTCGCCGAACCCGAATCGCAATTACTTTGTGGCGATCGAGGGCGACCGAATTGTTGGTTATGCCGGTATCGGTGTTGTCGATGGCAACCATGCCGACGTGATGACCATTGCGGTGACGGCAGACCAACGCGGCAAGGGGCTTGGTCGCGCGCTCATGAGCCGCCTCATCGCCGTTGCCGCCAAGCGTGGCGCTAGCGAAATGTTTCTTGAGGTTCGTGCCGATA
>Ga0222712_10002315_pt1 | contig 21954 bp, 35 predicted proteins | sample C33_657DmetaG_FD_165043 | JGI IMG/M metagenome (GOLD analysis project Ga0222712, IMG submission 165043) | Estuarine water microbial communities from San Francisco Bay, California, United States - C33_657D | ecosystem: Environmental > Aquatic > Marine > Unclassified | place: USA: California... | reverse complement strand
GGTGGGGTGGGGGGTGGCGGGTGGGGGGGGGGGGGGGGGGGGGGGGGGGGGGGGGGGGGGGGGGGGTCGCGCGCGTCCGCGTGGGCGGCGGCGCGTGGCGACAGGCCAACGGCGGCGGCGCTTTCAATCAATTACCAGTTTCCGGTCGGCGCGCCGTGGCGGCGAGCGCTCCCGCGCGCGGCCGATGTCTTATGGTTCATAATTGTATTATATGATTATAGGTCAGAAGGCCGCACGATCCAGGACGCGCGAAGGGCGGACGCGATCCAGGGCGCACCAGTCCGCTCATGCACCCGCGCGCGTAGGCCGCGAAGACAGGCCAATGGCAACGGCCGCGCGAACCGGACAAGCAAGGCCGCGCGCAAGGCCGCGCGCAAGGCCGCGCTGGCAGTCCTGGATGAAAAAAAAAATAAAAAAAACAATTGGGGCGGGGGGACTCCAGGGGGATTGTCAAGGACATTGTGCAAACCCTGTTGAAAAAAAATAAAAGATTTTGCTCGCCCCTAAGGGGACATGGGGAAGGATTGGAGACGCACATCACACCTATGGCATTCAAAACCACCCGCACGGACATTAAGAACATCATCGCGCAGATCAACGAGCGCGGCGCGCTCTGCTCCCCTCCCCTTAAAAAATTTGAGGAGATTCGCTTCCAGGGCCGGGGATATCAGTTGTGCCTCATCGACGCCAACGGCTGGCACAAGTTCCCGAAGGACGATGTCACCTGCCGACCCGCTCGCGAATTCTACGCGATGCTCGTTGGTATGCTCGCCATGATTCCCCCTGCTGGTAAGTAACCTTTCACCCAGACACCACAATGACCACGACCACCGCCCGCCCCGCCTGGATGCCCACCATCAAGGCCGAACCCACCGCCGAGATCCTGCGCTCGGTCATCGCCTACAAGGTCGCCAAGGCCAAGTGGGAAGACGCGATCCAGGACATCCCGAAGACCAAGACCGGAAACATCCGCCCGAAGGATGAACACCTCCAGGTCGAGGCCGACAGGATCTTCTTCCAGGACGGCCACGAACACTACCGCCGCGTCCGCGATTGGGCGCGCAACCTTGTCGGCGTCCATTACCGCGCCGTGACGCTCGCGCGCTACCGCGAGTTTGTCTATATGATTCACGGATCGGCTAACTACGGCGCGGCCTATCAGTCCAATCTCTTCAGAGCCATCAAGGAGCGCGCCGACCGGGGAGACATCTTCTTCGCCCTGGATAGCGGCCGCCTCGACTACATCGACTTCAGCGCTTACGGAGATGTGATGATGACCGCCGAGATTGATATCAATGACCGCGACATCCAGGCGATCAAGTTGCACCGCTGGGAGAATGGCAAGCGCTACATCTTCTGGCCGTGCATCTCGGCCAAGACCGAGGGACGCGAATGGTCTGACAAGGATGGTCTGACGCCGTGCCACGGCATCGTTGATGCCAAGAACCAGACCATCGACCCCCTCGACGCTCGCGGCTACGGATCGCTTTTCGGCGTCATGTCCGAATTCGCCGAAGCGATGGCGCACTTCAACAACCAGATCCAGGGCGCTTTCAACTGGCGCGAAGAGATGGAGGACGCGATCAACAACGCGCTCGGAATCGAGGCTTATGGCCGCGTCTGGAATGATTGCGAATTGGAAGAACCCGAAAACCCGGACGAGACCAAGTAACCTTTCACCCACACCACACACCATGAGCCACAACAAAGACGCCGCCGAAAGGGCGGCAAGCATCGCCGCCGCTGGAGACCATCTGGTCAAGGCGCTCTATCCGGCGCGGGGCTACAGCCCTGGAACCATCGGCAAACAGTTCGCGGACGCCATCATGCGCGCCGTCAACCAGTCCGACATCGAGGAGGATCTCGGCCACGAATGCTCCGAGATGATCCTCTCGGCCGCCATCGAGCGCCTTAACGAACATTACGAGCGCATCAACAGGAAGGCCAGCGAACAGATGGATCGCGCCAACAAGAAGAAGTAACGAACATGGACAAAGAAGAAAACCACCGCTCCACGGACATCCACGACCTTGAAGAGGTCGAGAACGGCGCACAGGTGCTGGCAAGCGCCATTGAGGATGCCATCGAATGGGCGAAGAGGGCGCAGGACACCCTTGATGTCAGATCCAGGGAAACGGCCGAAGACCGCCAGCACTACTTGAACCGGGCGGGCGAAGCCAGAGACCGCGCCATGAGCGCCGCCAGAGACATCGATGGTATGCTCACCCGCCTCCGCTACCTCCGAGACTGACATGGCAACCGCGATCCAGCCGAGGGACATTCTGGCGATGATGTCCGGTCGCGCGGAGATTGACTTCTCCCGCGCCATTGAGATCCTCCAGGCCGTTGAAGCCGATCCTGACCTGTATCTGACCACAGGGTCGTCCTGTGCGTCCTATGAGGTCATTAAGGATTGGGTGGAGGGAGGGCGCTCCCATGAGTGACCTAGACCCCTTGAGCGCGGCCTATGTGTTCGTCCAGGTGTGGGGTGAGCCTGTCCCGGCCGCAGGGGTAGGCAACTACACCCGCAAGCGCCTGGATCAGTCCAAGGCCGAATTCATCCTTGCCACCGCCCACCTTTACCCGAATCGTAAGACCGACGACCTATCCCTCCTCTCGCAAGCGCGCGAGATTGTGGACGGCGTCTTCATCTCCTAAGCCACCAAATGAAAAAGAAAAAAACGAAGCCGACCCCTCCGGGGGAGGAAAACCCGATTCGCACGCTTGGCCTCCACATCGCTGGCCTCCGCGCTGGCATCATGGATCACAAGCCCCAGCCCAACAGCCCCGCCCATCGCGTGGCCGACTTGCTGGCCGAGGCCGCTTACATCCTCCTTACCCCTCCCGAAAAGAAATGAGCAACCCCATCGCCCTTATCTCCTATGTCGGCGCGGCGTTCCTTGCTGGCAAGGACGATGCCTACCGATCCACGATGGCGCACTACCACCTCGTCCAGGCTGTCGGGCAGGTGGAGAGCGGGATGAACCACTACGCGACCGGGGACGGCGGTGCGGCCGTGGGCGCGTGGCAGATGCACGCCTTGGCATGGATCGACGGCAACCGCCAATTGAAAAAAGAAGGCCAGAAGATGTACCCCCGCGGGGACTACATGAACCCCAAGGCGGCGCGCGCGGTAGCCTCCGCATACCTCCGCCTGTGCGGCGCTCGCCTCCGTGATGCTGGCATCTCCAACCCTTCGCCCCAGCAGTACTACCTCTGCTTCGCGATGGGATTCCAGGCGTTCAAGGACGCTGGTTTCGACCCTGCCCGATGCCCCAAGTACAAGGTTGACGCGGCCATCCGGGTCGGGCATCTCTTTGCGAATGCCACGCAGTAACGAATATCACTTCCGTCTTTTAGAAGACCAAAACAACGAATTAGAACATATGTGTTCCCTACAGGCACAGGAGATGGAGAAACTTCAGGACGAACTATTGGCATATAAAAAGAAACTCGCCGCGACCAAGAGGGCGGGGGAGCGTCTTCATGCATTCATCGACGAATTGATTTGCGCCGACCTCGTCCACGATGAGTTGCTCGACAAGGCCAACAAGGTTTCGGACAACTGGGAAATCAAAGGCCGATGAAGACCTACATCGCCATCGATCCAGGCGCATCCGGTGGCATCGCGTTCCTCCGCCAGAGCGGAGATGTCGATGCGTTTCCCCTTCCTAGCCTTACGGCCGATGCGTTGTTTGACATCACCGAGCGCGGCGTCGAGGACGCATTCAATATGTTCACAGTCGTCATCGAGGATGTCCCCAAGTTCGCTGGACGCATGATCCCCTCGTCCTCTACGGCGACCCTTCACTTCGGCTACGGCTACCTGTGCGGTCACTATGAGGCGCGCGGCTACCGGGTCATCAAAGTCCCTCCCCAATCGTGGCAGAAGACCATTGGCATCGGAAAGAAGGGTGACCTCACTTCCGCCCAATGGAAACGGAAACTCCGTGACGAAGCCCAGCGCCGCTACCCCGCGCTCAAGGTTACCCTTGACACGGCTGACGCGCTCTTGCTTCTTGACCACGCACGGCAACATAATCTTTAATCACAAGACATATGCTAAAGAAACTAACCAAACAGCCCGCTACGAAGATCGTGGCGTCCATCCCCGACAGCAACTATATGGTCTCCAAGGACGGCCGTATCTTCCGCGAGTTGAAGCCGACTGTGATCCAGGAGCGCCATTACTACAATGTCGTCCTTGAGGGCGTCCTGCGCCGCGTCTCCAAGAAGGAACTCATTGAGGTCGCTTCCAATGTCTGACGAAATCGTTCCAGTCCCGGCCGCGAGCCTCGATGTCTACGACAGGATTAACGACCCTCTCGCCGCGATCAAGACCCTAGGGGGGGCTATTTTCAAGTCTGGTATCTTCGGCCTGGACAAGCCCGAACAGGGCGAAGTGCTGGCGATGCAATGCCTTGCGGAGCGCAAGTCTCCGCTGGAGTTGGCCCGCACCTACCACTTCATCCAGGGCCAGTTGGCGATCCGTTCGGACGCCCTGCTCGCCAAGTTTCACCAAGCCGGGGGAAGCGTTACCTGGACCACCCGCTCGGACACCGAGGTTGTAGCGTCGTTCAAGCGCGGCACATCGGCCGCGAACATCGTTGCCACGATTGACGAGTACATCGCCAACGGAACGGCGACCAAGGCCGACGGCAAGACACTCAAGGACAACTGGCGAAAGTGGCCGCGCCGGATGTTGACCGCCCGCGCGATCAGCGAAGGTGTCCGCCTCATCGCGCCCGAATGTTGCTTTGGCGTATATGTCGCCGAGGAAATCGAATCCAAGCCGCTTGAAGTCGTTCCGACTACCCTTGCGGATATCATCCCTCCAGGCAAGATGAGCCAAGCCATCGCGCTACTAGTTAAGGCTGGTCATCTTACCGATGGTGACACCTTGGACGATGTGTCCGCTGATACTGTCGCCTCCATCCTCAAGAAACCCCAAGCCTTCATCGACGCGATCAACAAATCTCTATGAGCCACGAAGAATATAATAATATTGTTGCACTTAATTACAGCGGTTGCAAAGCCCTGTTGCGCTCACCCGGTCACTATAAGGCTTGGCTGACTGAGGATAAAAAAGACAGCCCTGCCATGCAACTGGGGCGGGTAGTTCACATCGCCGCGCTTCAGCCCGAAGTCCTCTTCGACCGGGTCGCAGTACTGCCGCAGATGGATCGCCGCACCAAGGAAGGCAAGGCCGCTTATGAGGCCGCTATGGCTTCAGTCAAGGAGGGGCAGGAGGTCGTCAGCCAAGACTTGTTCGACGATGCCATGAAGATTACCACGGCGGCGCGTGAAGCCATCAAGACCTTGAATTACGACATCTGCGAAGCAGAGCAGACCTTCGTCAAGGAATGGGGTGTCGTTAAGATCAAGGGGCGCGTTGACCTTCTCGCCTGGGACAGCAACAACGAGACCTTCGTCATCGACCTCAAGACCACGCAGGATGCCAGCCCTGCCGCCTTCGCTCGCGATGTGGTCAACTTCAAGTACCACCTTCAGGCCGCTTGGTATATGCGTCTGACCGGGGCGAAGAAGTTCGTCATCGTGGCGCAGGAGAAGGAGGCGCCTTACGCCAACAGGATCTATACCCTTGACGAGGCGGCCATCGCCGAAGGTAATCGCTTGATGGACGAAGGCATCGCGCTGTATACCCAATGCGTCACCTTCGACTCTTGGCCGTCCTATCCCAAAGATCAGTCCGTCCTATCCCTCCCCAAGTGGGCTTTTTCCAACAACCAGTAACCACCCAATAACACACCACCATGTCGTTTAAGTTCAACCCCAACGCCGCTGAAGAAAAGAAGTACATCAGCAAACCCGGCACCTACGAGGTCGTCGTGAAGTCGTTCACCGCGCAGTATATGCCGCCGCGCGCCGACTTCTACGCTCGCATCGCGCTCGCCAACGCCGAAGGCGAAGTCGTCTTCGCCGACATCTTCTCCAAGCCGGAGAAGAACGGCGAGTACAACCGCCTCAATGAGTATGTCGCCGCCACCGCCTCCAAGGAGGAAATCGACGGCTACATCTCTCGCGGCGAGTTCGACATCGACGAGGAGTGGGTCAAGTCCGTTGTCGAGCGCTCCATCGGCCGTCGCCTCAAGGTGAAGGTCACCGAGCGCAAGTACATCAAGAAGGACGGCACGGAAGGCGTGGCCTACCAAGGCTCGTTCTTCGTGCGCCTACCCAGCGGCCCCGAAGGCAACCCCTTCTAAACCAGATGTCGGCTCCTGCCACCCAGCCGACCCTGCGTCCGTATCAAGAGCAAGCCGTCACGGCTTGCGTTGATGCGTTGTCCAAGGCAGTCAACCCGCTACTGGTTGCTCCAACCGGGGCGGGCAAGACTGTGATGGCTTGCGAACTGATGCGCCGTTGGCAGACGGCCACAGGTCGCGAGTGCTACTTCTTCGCCCACCGCGAAGAACTACTTTCCCAGGCGCAAGCCGCTATGGATCGTTTCGGCGTCCGTGGCAAGGCTCTCTCCGTATTCAAGAAGCAGTTCGACGAGCATTCAGGTCGAGAGGACGCCCTGTGCGTCTTTGATGAAGCCCACCACGCCGTGGCCTCGTCCTGGAAGAATGTGTCCACGCACTTCCCCGGCCCGAAGGTCGCCATCACGGCCACCCCAGACCGATTGGACAACCAGCGCCTAGAGGGCGCAGGGTTCACCCAAGTCCACCAGATTGAGATCCAGCGGCTCATCAAGGACGGCTACCTCGTCCGTCCGCTCGCCCAGAAACTCCCAATCTCGGTTTGCGATAACATCATTGAGAACTACGACGATGCCATCGAAGCCGTGGCACGATCCGTGGTAGAGGAGTTTGTCCGTTTCAACCGCCAGCGCGCAATGGTCTTCCTGCCCAGCGTTGACTCGTCCAGGCGCTTTAGCGCCGAACTCCGTAAGTTGGGCTACGACTCATCGCACCTGGACGGAACATCTGGCAAGTTACGCGGGATGTCCGTTGAGGATTTCAAGTCTGGCCTAACCAAGTTTATGTGCAATGTGGCCTTGTTCACCGAGGGCTTCGATTGCCCAGAGGTGGACTGCGTTGTCCTGCTACGCGAGACCAAGTCCCGCGCCTTGTGGTCGCAGATGATCGGCCGAGGTCTTCGCACGGCACCGGGCAAGGTTGATTGCCTCATCCTCGACCCGATGTGGGTAAGCGGTACGCATACCCTTGCTCCAGGCGACGCCTTTACCCAGCACCCAGAATCCCGGTGCAGTCAACGCATTGGCCTGTCAGACCCCCTAGGGGATGCTGAAGCCACGGACAGCGATGCCGAGCGCAAACTCCTAGAGAAGATCAAGCGCATCGAGCGCCAACAGGCAAAGGAGGACGCCAAGAATCGCGGCCTCCTAGACCTGTCCGTAGTTACCCCGCTCTTCGGCTTCACGCCGCCTCCCACCGAGTCCACGGAGCAGATGACTCCCAACCAGAAGGCCACCCTGGAGCGCTTCCAGATTTACGCTTCCTATGATCTGCCGATGGAACACGCCCGCTACATCATCCAGAAGATGGAGGAGCGCCAGCGCCTCGGCCTAGCCACGGCGAAGCAAGTCCGCAAGTTGCGCCAGTTCGGCCACCGCAAGGCCAACACCTACTCAATCGACCAAGCCAGCAAGGCCATTGGGTCTGACTGGCGTATCACCGGGCGCACCCGCGCTCGCAATGTTTTCCGATGAACAACGACGAAGATTTGCTGGACATCATCACGCGACAGCGGCTGACTATCTATCACCAAGAGCGCCGCATCGAATCTCTAGAACTTTCACTTTCCAAAGCCACCCAAATGAACCCAAACGACATCATCAACCAGGCGTTCACGCAGTTGCAGACGAGCAACGCGCTGACCGCCTCCAAGTTCCGCATCGAGCAACTGGAGAAGGAGAATTCCCTTCTCAAGGCTCGCGGCGGCGTCCTGTGCCAGATCGTTATGGATCTGTCCAACTACGCCCCAGCCAACGCCACCACGGAAGCCGTGGTAAAGGAGGCGCTGAAGAAGTGGAGTGAGGCCAATGTCTGACGAGAACATCACCATTCCCTACGCCCACTTCGAGAATCTCAACAGGAATGTCCTGCGCCTTGGTGCAGAGGTTCGTGACCTGTCTGAGAAACTCAAGAAGGCTGAACGCCGTGCCGAGTCCCTGCGTGAAGCCGGGGACGAGGTCTGGTACTGCTACCGCCACCGCGAGCCGCTGAACGACGCCATCAACGACTGGATCGAAGCCCGTGACGGCCTCAAAGACTAACCTATGAGACTCGATATCGAACAGATCAATCGCCTCGGATTTGATGCCTGGGCTGACAATGTCATCATTAATATCCTTGAGGATATGAAGGGTAATGACTTTGAACGGATGGCGATTGAAGCCCAGGACTACGAAGCCTTGATTGCCAAGGATGCTTATCATTGCACCTATATCGTGCGTGCCTATGTTGAAGGGGAAGGGTGGAAAGCGCGAGAACACTCAATCAAGATTGGAGGCCAGCCGTGAGCGAGCAAGTTCGCAGGAAACTCAAGGCGGCTATGCAGGAGAACGCCCGGCTCAAGGCCGAGAACGAGAAGTATCGGAGGTGCTTCCAAGGGGAAAAAGACTGGGTCTTGATGGAGCCGGGTGAACACGCCCGCCTCAAGGCCGAGGTCGAGCGGCTGAAGGCTGAACCAGATGCCCTCACCGCCTATCTCTACGCCGACACGCTACGCCGTGAAGACATCAAGACGCTGAAAGCACATATCGAGTTGCTGACCTATGTCGGCGATGCGATGGCTATGATGGTAGGCCATATTGAGGTTAAAGGTGACGCTCACCGAATGATGCTTGAATTTTCAAACGAATGGAACGCCGCCAAGGAGGGCAAGCAGTCGTGAGCGATATGTACGAAGACCTGTTTGAAAAGGTTGTACTCCTGGAGGCCGAGAACGAGCGCCTCAAGGCCGAACTCAAGTTCGCCGAACATCGGATGATCTCCCTTGCCGAGGCTCTGGCCGACACCCGCCTTGGCTTTCAGAAGAAGATTGAAGTCCTCCAGGAAGGTCTTTCCAATCCCAAGCGTGACCAAGCCACGATTCAAAAGGATAACAAAGGAAAACCTTCCAGACCTGGAGGAAAGGGCGAAATCGTTAGGGATAAGCCTAGAAAAGGCCGAGGAACTTATTAATGTCCCAACCTTCATCTGCCCCGAACCTAAGCCGGGAGAGCGCCGTATCGCACCGAAAGACCGACGGCTTGCCAGCCCTAGGGAGGGCGATCATGGCGGCGAAGAAGGGCAATCACTCCTTCGTGATGATGAGCCTTAAAGCCGCCCAGGCTATTCACGATATTACCAAGGTTATTCACAAGAACGATTACCAGCGAACATACCAGAAGCGCTACCGGGCGTTCAAGAAGGCTAGACTCAAGGCCAAGGTATGAAGTCCATCACGCAAGGCTCTGGCTGGCGGCGGTTTATGGCTGTGGGTTGTTCCCACGGCATCTACGCCGATCCGAAAGCCATCGCCGCCGTCCTTGCGTTCAAGAAGGAATACCGCCCCCATACTGTCATTCACCTAGGTGACTTCACGGATATGTCCGCTCATATGGGCGGCTCCGATGGAGAGGGTGATGCCATCAAACCAGACCTAGACGGCGGCCTAGAATTTATCCGTGAACTAGGCGCCAAGGTTGTCATCGAGGGCAACCACGAAGCCCGCCTACGCCGCGACCTTAGATCAAGCAACCAACTTAGGGTACGAGCGGCCGAGACCTCCCTAGAGGCCATCCAGGCTACCTGTTTAAAACAAGATGCTATGTACATCCCCTACACCGGGGTATGGCAAGTCTACAAGTTGGGTAACTACACCTTTACCCACGGCACTATCTACAACGAGAACTCAGCCCGCGATATGGCCGAGATGTATGGCAATGTGATCTTCGCCCATACGCACAAGACAATGCAACAGGTAGGACGCCGCATCGATTCTCCGATAGGCATCAGCGTTGGAACCCTCACCCGCAGGGGGGCTATGGATTACGCCAACACCCGGCGTTCTACGCTTGGCTGGAGCCAAGGATTCGTCTTTGGTGAGTACAACGACAACTCACTTCACCCGACGCTCCACACCCACGACAACGGCGAACAATGGCATCTTCCAAATCAGAAGCGCAAAGACTCCTAGACCAGATCCACAAAGAGCGGCTGTCTGAATCCCATAAGGTAGAGCCTGGATTCAAGAGCATCAGCGAGTGGGCCAAGGAGTGGAAGTGCGCTAGGTCATCGGCCGAAAGGTATGTGATGATTGGCATACAAAAAGGATTGATGGAGAAGAAGTTTTTTAGGGTTGCCAACAAGCGCCGCTATAACAGGGTTGGTTACTACAGAGCCATTAAATGAAACCCATCTGCTTTAAGATCAGGGGCGGCGTAGAGCGTGAAGACGGCTCTCGCGGTTCCACCAACATCGGCAAGATGGCCGGGAAGGGATACCTCGGTGCAGAAGACCGAGCCTTCACTATCGCCACCGCACAAGATCAATACCTTTTCGCTGGACAGGGCGATGGGTCTTACACATACCCTTTTAACAAGCCACCCATGACCCCAAAGAAACTCAACTACCTTTCGCTCTTCAGCGGCATTGAGGCCGCGAGCGTAGCCTGGACTCCCCTCGGATGGGATTGCAAAGGCTTCGCTGAAATCGAAGAGTTCCCTTCCGCCGTTCTGGCGCACCATTACCCAACGACTAAAAACTATGGCGACATCACCAAATGGAAAGACTGGGGACTCGTCCCCGGATCAGTTAACCTTGTTTGCGCTGGAAGCCCCTGCCAAGCATTCTCCACAGCAGGACTCAGAAAAGGACTGGACGACCCTCGTGGCAATCTGGCCCTTGTCACCCTTGGACTTGTTGAACACTTGCAACCCAAGTGGTTCATTTGGGAAAATGTCCCCGGCGTCCTTACATCGAACGGAGGAAGAGATTTTGCGTCCCTCCTCACAGCGCTGGGGGACATCGGGTATGGGTGGGCCTACCGGGTCATTGACGCTGTCCACTTCGGTGTCGCCCAGCGGAGGCGGCGTGTCTGGCTCGTTGCGTGCCGTGCTGGAGACTGGCAATCTGCCGCCGCAGTACTATTTGACTCCCAAAGCCTGTGCTGGAATCCTGCGTCGGTCAAAGGTAAGGGGAAGGCCGATTCCGGCGATGCTGGAAAAGGCGTTGATAAAGATGGTCTCCACCGATATGTCGGAGCAATCTGCGCTGACAGCCATCCTGGAGCGTATTCCGGACAAGACGCCTACACAGGAAGGTTGATTCCTCAGATTGAGCCTGTGGTCATTGATCGCGCCGCCTACAACCAAGGCATCAACGCGGCCTACGAACCGCACATCAAACAGGAAGACCATATGGCTACCCTCATCTCAAAGGGGCCGCACGCCGTTGGTCAGCCCATTCCCATTAACACGATGGCGGCTACCCGCCCCGAAGGATCGGAAAAGAACCGACAGACCTTCGGGGTCGGTAAGGCTGGCGATCCACAGTTCACCATTACGGCACAGCACCCCCATGCTGTAGGCCAAGAAGATGAGTACGAGATGCGCGTCCGAAGGCTCACAGAGCGGGAATGCGAGCGGCTCCAGGGGTTCCCCGATGACTACACCAAGATTGCCTGGAATGGCAAGCCAGCCGACAAGTGTCCCGCTGGTCTTCGCTACAAGGCCATCGGTAACTCTTGGGCAGTCCCTTGCGCCCGGTGGATCGGAGAACGCATCCAACTTGTCGAATCAATCCAAGATGAAGTCCAGAAAGAAAAAGACCAAAGAACTGGCAAGGCTTGAACCGCGCAAGTCCTTTGATAAAGCCATCGTAGGCAAAATGCCAAATGGGACACTCATCTACAGTTTCCACGAACTCATCAGAATCTTCCGCGATATCAACAAGGATTGGGATGATGAGACCGCTAGGGATTGGATTGACTACAATGTTGCTTGTCTGCCGCTGGTGATCAACTACTACAAGTAGCCACAATGACAGCCCAAGACCGAGTCAAGGGGGCGAGAGCCTACCTTGCCAAACTACCTCACGCCGTTTCTGGACAGGGTGGACACCCTGCCACCTACCGGGCGGCCAGCATCCTCGCCCACGGATTTGAACTGGGTTGGGATGATGCGTGGTCTCTGCTCCAGGAGTGGAACCTTTCGCATTGCGCCCCGCCCTGGGGAGAGAAGGATCTGCGTCACAAGTTGAACGACGCCTATGTGAAGCCGCACGAACGCCCGAAGGGTTGGCTTGGCAAGACCGAGCGCGCCGTCGGCTCCAATGGCCGTATGATGTTCGACCCGAAGCGCGTGGCCGAGATTGCCTTTGGCTCAGTACCTATCGGCACGGCCGACCTCCTGCTCGCCGCCTTTAAGGATGACGAGGTGGTATGCATCACGAATGAGGCTGGACAGAACGAGGACGGCAAGTACTTCCCGGCCTCCAAGGGAAACTTCCTTACGCGAGCCGAGTGGATCGCCCGCTTCTTCAGCCCAGATGCCAAGGGCAAGAAGCACTACCAGCAGTCCGAGCAGGGCGCCTGGATTCGCATCAACCCCTTCAAGGTGGATGACTTCAATGGCACGGACAACTCCGTATCGACATATCGCCATGTACTTGTCGAATTTGATAAGAAAAATAGAGATGAGCAGATTGCCATCTTCCATCAGTCGAACCTCCCTATCACGGCTCTCATTGAGTCGGGCGGCAAGTCCGTCCACGCCTGGGTGAAGGTGGATGCGGAGACTAAGGAGCAATGGGAGGAGCGTCGTAATACTGTGTATGACTTCCTCACCGACCACGAACCCGACCCGCAGAACAAGAACCCTTCCCGCTGGTCTCGCCTGGGCGGCGTGATGCGCGGGGAGAAGGAGCAGAAGGTTCTGGCGCTCAAGGTAGGCGCCGAGGACTGGGACTCTTGGGTCATCTGGAAGGACGGCCAAGACCTCCCTGATGAACTCCGTACCGACTTCCTAGAGACCTACGATACCCAGCACGACCCGAACCACATGATCGGCCACGGCCGCTGGCTGTGCAAGGGCGGCTCCCTCCTCATCACCGGGCAGTCGGGCATCGGCAAGTCCTCCTTCACGATGCAAACCGCCTGTTCGTGGGCGCTCGGCCGCGAGTTGTTCGGCATCCCAGTCAAGCGAGCGCTCAAGGTTGGCGTCATTCAGGCTGAGTGCGATGTCGGCGACTTGGCCGAGTCCTACCAAGGGGTGACCTCGGCGATGAACCTGTCCAGGGAGGACAAGGCGCTCCTGCGCGAGAACCTCCGCTTCTTCACCGAGACCACCAAGACAGGCAAGGACTTCGCCGACCTCGTCCGCAAGATTGTGGTTCGGATGCAACTTGATGTCATCTTCTGCGATCCACTTCTTTCGTATGTAGGTGGGGATCTCTCCAAACAGGAGGTTGCCTCCCACTTCCTCCGCAACCTTATCCAGCCTATCCTCAAGGACACCGGGTGTATCATCGTTTTCACCCACCACGAAGGTAAGCCCAAGCCCAAGGAGGTCACGGAAGGCCAGACCATTAGCGATATGGCATATTCTGGCCTGGGAAGTTCAGAACTCGTAAACTGGGCAAGGGCGATTATCAATGTCCGTCGGGAGTCCAAGGATTACCCGATCTTCTCCTTCAACCTCACCAAGCGCGGCAAGTTGGCCGGGATGCGGATGCCCGACGGCAAGCCCACCCTGTCCATCAAGTTGCGCCACGCCGAGGGCAAGGTGCTGTGGGAGGTTGCGCCCCTGTCCTCCAAGTTTGAACTCCTCAAGGTCGGGGAGCAGTACGCTCACTTCGCCTCCAAGCCCTGCACCTCCAGGGGGGCTATGCTCAAGGAACTGGAAACGGACTACGGCCTCAACCAAGATCAAGCCGCCGCCCTCATCAAGGCGATGGTCACTAATGGCATCCTAAGCCCCAAAAAGGTGGGAGCCGCCCTGTTTTACACCGGGACTACCCCCTCAGAATGACAAAAACCGACCGCCAAGGCGTTTTGGTAGACTGGTTGGTATCTACCTATTCCCCTTTTGCCCCCAAAGTCGCCAAGCCAGAGCCGCGCCCATCATCAGAGAGGCTACGCCCAGGGCAACGGCGATGTCGCGGGAAGCGCAAAGGGCGAGAGTCGCCTCCGACAACTGACGCTCGGTCTTGAGGTCATCGGACTTGATACCACTATCGGTGATCAGCATGACCATCGCCTCACTTGACTCAAAGGCGCCGAGGACTGCTGTGACCACCATCCCGGTGTAGACCGAGCAGAGGCCCGCGATGCCCAGGATAATCCCTGCGGCGATTAGCAGATTGTTATCGGCGCTTCTTGGCGGGCTTTCTTTTGGCATTGGGAACTCCCTTCTTGACTGCGGCGATTTCCTTTTCACCTCTGGCTTTGAGGTAGGCCAGTAGATAGTCCAGTACTTCTGGGGCGGCGTAGCCAGATGCGCCTACGGCGGCGAAGCGCAGGGGGATGGATTGGATATGATCGGTCACAGCCCAGCCCACGAAGGCGGCGGTGATGGCGGCGGCGAAGATCCGTCGGATGACCCAGCCCAGGGAGACTGGCTCGGTACTGAGGAGGAGGCGGGCCACCATAGCGGCCGAGCCTAGGGAAGAGGCAATCACCCCATCCTTGACCACCTGTTGGTAGTCTTCCGGGTTACTCGCTGGGGGAGGGGGGGACATCGTTTTTGACGGAGTCCCTAACCTTGTCGAACAGCCAGTAGATGCCCAGGCCGCATACGGCAACGAGCGTGACTCCAGCGATGTACTCAAAGTAGGGGGAATCGATAATGAAAGGAACGGCGGCGGCGAATGCGCCAGTCAGCAGAATGGGGATGCCGATACGGATGGAGGCAAAGGCACAGGCAAGGCCACCCACGACAACCAGCCCTGCCCCGGTGAGGCTCCAGATGTTATTACTGGCATCCTTCTTAACGCGAACAATCTCCTGCGTTAGTTCCTTGATCTTGGCGTCCTTGAGGTCAGAGACCCGCTTGGCCTCTGCCTGGTCTTTCTCCATCTTCGACCAGTCGGTGTTGATCTTGGCTAGGAGTTTCTTGCCGTACTCCTCGGCGGCCTTGTAGTCCTTTTGGTCGGCCTTGGCGGCGCGTTGTCTGGCGAAGGCTAGGTCACCTTCGCTAGGGGCCGGGAGATAGGAAGAGGCAACGCCGAGTTCAGCGCGGACTACGGCTGGCTTCTCGGCGTTCTCGCTGGCAACGGCAACGGCGGCGCTTACCCGGCCGTCAGCCTTGTCCTGCACCTTTCCAACCTCCTGGACGATGGGCGTGACAGGAGCGTCGGGTTGCTTCGGTAGATCACCCTTGGTGGCGCACCCAACCAGCAGGACGACTGGAAGAGTGCGCCACATCGGATTACTCCTTGGACTTGAGAGCGGACAGCAGTTCCTTGCCCTTGGCGAGTTTGGAACTGTTGGCGTTCTTGACGCCAGCGTAGAAGCCGCCAGCGAAGCCGAGAATGAGGGAGATGAGTGCGATGATCATAGGATTAAGCGGGACGAAGGCCGATGCGGTAATTGACGCCGTTGATAGTGACGATTGCGTCTAGGGTATCAGTACCGCCAGTATGTGCGGCCGTGCTGTTGATTGAGAATGTAGGGCCAGAGCCTGTGGACAGGGTGGTAGCCTTAACATTTCCAACAACCTCAACCTTTGATGTGGAGGTGTAGCCAGTTGCGACGCCGACGCCAACATTACCAGAAGCATCCACAACTAGTGCGGAAGTGTCTGGGGTGGTAGAGTCCTCAACCAGCAGAGCGTTGCCAGACCCTCGCTGAGTGACTCGCAGGGCAGGAAGGACATTACTCGCATCAACAGCCTGGGGCTGGTTAAAGGTATTTCCAGAAGTAGTAGAAGCACACACCCTAGCAATTCCGTTGCCGTCACGGAAATTAAGATTTGTTCCTGCGGTCGGAATCCAAAGGTCGCCGTTGACTGTAGCGTCTACGGATGTACCGCCAATGCCGATGTTGAGTCCAGCCTGTCCATTGACGGAAGTGAAGTTTGTCTTACCAGAGAAAGTAACTCCAGCATTGACCCAAGAACGGCTTGCGATGGTTTCAGTTCCATATGAGCCAGACTGATAAAGAAAGTTCTGACCATCGTACCAAAAATCTCCGTATACAGGAAGGTATGGCGATGTTGCTCCAAAGTTAAGACGAGCGGATGTTTCTCCTCCCGGCCCTCCGTAACCATCAATTAAAAGGCGTCCTGCTTGGCTATTAATATCCCACGAGATATCGCTGGTTAGGTTTTGTAAACTTGAAATGTAACCTTGTGACTGAACCCAGTTCTCTGAGGCAAATGAGGCAGGGTTTCCTTCAAGCGGATAAAAGTTATCAGTAACCCAAGTCTCAGTAGCATATCCAGAAATACTCCCAAGATCGCTGATCGTGGCGAAAGGATTTGCCGCCGAAGGGGAGTCGGCTCCATTGAGAGCGCCGACCACATCCGAGCCGATGGTCTCGACGCCTAGGTTCTGCCAGATGACATCCTGCGTGGCGGCGTCTGGGTTCTGGTCAATGTCGCGACGAACAAAGCGAGCATTGGCAACCTGTTCGGAGAGGGCCACTCCAAGCGGGAGTGGGGTGAGGACGCCGTCGGAGATGACATCAGCAAAGACTTGGCAACCAGTCTGAAGAATGGTGTAGCGTTTGTCATCAACGCTCATCGAGACTTCCAGGGTGGTATTCTTCGATTCGCCTCCAGCAAGGAACTGGTGGCACTCGGCGGTAGCAAAGTTGATCGTGCCGCTATAGCCGTTATAGCCGATAAGATTACCGCTGGCGAGAAGGGCGGTGTCTTCTGCAATGGCGATATCCCATTGGTACTGCCCGGTGGCGAAAACCTGTGCCTCAAGGGCAACAGCAATCGTGGTGGCAGAAGAGGCCACATCGATGGTGGCGGTCTTCGTGCCATACGAAAGGGTCATCGTCCCGGCCTTGGGCTGGGGGTAGATAGTGACTCGCCAGATGACGGAAGATCCATCCCAAGCCTTGACTAGGGAAGTGGTGATGGACGGCTGTGGGAGAGGCGTCCAGATGGTACTCAGAGCAATCGGATTCTGGCGCAGTTCAACAAAAACAATCTGCCGATGTTCGGTACTACCAGTCTGGACGAGGCTGATGGACTCGTAGGATGATGGGGTGAGGGTATCGGAACCGATGCCGATGGTGGGCTTGAGGCCATAGGTGTTCCAGGTGATGGTATAGCCTTCACCAGTCTTGGAGACGCTGACGCCGCCAGCGGACGAAACGGAGGCTAGGGCGTTGAGAGCGGCGGCCACCTGGGCGGTGGTGGCGTTATAGGGCATCGGGGCGGTCTCAACGCCATCTACGGACAGTTCCCAAGATCCACCAGTAGGATAGGCATTGGTGTCACCAACGGCTACGCTGATCTCCGCGCCAGCCGGGAAGGGAATCTCAATGGGGGTGACGCCAACACCAGCGGACGCGACCATATGGAGTTCAAGGTTGGCTACATTGCCCTGGTAGAAGGCAGGGGCGTTAGCCTGGATGAACGAGGTCTGATTAGCCAACAGACGATTAGAGTCCGTCGCCATCCAAAAGCGGTAGGTGTTAATAGCCATAGTCCTATGCCTAGCCCCCTGTCAAAAGGGGGTAAAGGTCAAAATGCGGTCAATTTCCTAGCAGGAGTGGCTAGGGTTAGACAGGGGTCATTTTACCAACCTCGTAGACTGGCCCATTGTAAGGGCCATCGTACTCGCCTGGGAGTTCCTGACCTGAAGTAAACGCCTCAACCTCAATCTGGAAGATAGCCGAGTCAATCAGCACCTCTTGTCCAAGTAGTTCATTTTGGACTTCTGGCGTAAACCCTGCGGCAAAAAACTCTCGGTATCCTTCCCCCTGAAAATAGAACAGGTCAGAGAAAGCGAACACAGGGAAAAAGGCATTGTATGGGCTTGGTGGCAGATCAAAACCAAAGTTCCCACGAAGAAAGCCGCTTCCCTTTTTTGTCCTGAACCAAGGTGCTACTTCATGGCTGTAATAGACTGTGTTGTGGATCTCGTTTACATCAGGAAGAATCCGTCCAACCCACTCCTGTGTCTCGTAGTCATAGTAATTCTGCGTGGCAAGGCGACGGCACTTTCCCCAAGTCCCGAAATACTCCGTCTCGCCTACGACATAGCCCATCAGAGTCGCGCCCAGAAGTATTGAGCCGTGGAGTTACCCATCTTGATGCGGTCAACCCAGAGTGAACCGCTGATCATCTGGTCGATGGTGAAGTTCTCCGGGTCACCGATGTTACGCGCAACGCCAATCATCAGGTAGCAGAAGAGGTCATCGTCCTGTGGGATTTGGTCGTACTGATCTTCAAAGAAGATAAGGATGGTCGGGTAAAGTTCAGAACTGTCGTCTTCAACCGGGAACACAGGAGTGTCCGTGTCGTGACCTTCGGTTCCGAGACGGAGGTAGACGCGGGCCTCGGAGACGCCTGGACCTCCGTAGCCAAAGTCGATGGTTGTTGGCAGTTTCACCTTGCTTGGGCCGGGTCTGTTCCAGGGGATAAGGTTGTTGACCATACCAGCGCAGACATTGGCTCGGTAAAGGATTACTGGGCCTTCTGGTGAGGCCACAGTCAGTTCTCTTGGCTTCATTTGGAATGGGAACAGACACGATTCGCCGTCGTCCTGATTCGCGCAGGAGGCCGGGATAAGGTAACTGTAGTTGTACGAAGTCCAGTCAGCAGGGCCGACTCTCATGTCATACCAATCGGTAGTTACGGCTTCAAGTTCGTTCATCTCCGTCAGCGTGTCAGAGTTGACGATATCCGACCAAGCGGGGTCTGCGTCCTTGTTCAGATTGTAGGGGTCATTGGCCTCATTGAGGTCAGTCTGGTTGCAGAGGGTAGATCCGTTAAAGTGAACAGGGATGCTCAAGTCAATTGGGCCAACGCAGTCCTGGTCAATCGTAAGGACGAGTGATGTGCTTCCTTCTTGGGTGGATGCCGTGACTGTGCCGATGACCTTTACGCAGTAACCCCACTTTACCGGGTTGAAGTAAGTGGTATGGCAATTACCCCAGTCTCCAGACAGGTTGGTATTGCTTTGGCTGTACCCATCCATCTTCTGCATATTCATCTTGTTGACATACTCCGAAGGCCCGGTCTCGGAGAAGATGATGGACTCAATTGGATCACCAGACTTGAAGATAGACACCCAGGGGACTTCCTCATTGAGCAACGAGGATTCCGTGTCGTCGTTTGTAGAAGTGATGTCGAACTTACTGATCGTAACCCAGTATACACCTGGAGATGTGATATTATAGTATCCACCGCTCTCCATGAAGAGTTTGCTGGCAATACCAGAAGGGATGCCTTGGGTAGCCGTGATGCCATTACCAAGTACAGCCGTTTTGCGAATCCAGGCTTGGCATTGATTGTAGTGGGCGCCGAGCCTGACGCGGGGCATATTGCTCTGCGTGAATTGGGCAGTCCCCTTGGCTAGTCGGAGTTTGTTGACGAAGACATTGGGAGAAACCTCAACGCTGACTGTGGACAATTCAAACTGTTGAGCAGTCAGGGTTGGCTCAACGGCAGTATCCGTGAGGTCGTCGTTACGCTCGGCCGGGAAATACATCGCCATGCCGCCGTTCGTACTCTGGAAGATGGCGTTAGGGCTTGGGCCGACTTGCGCCTTGTCGGCATTGGCCGCAAGGTTGTTGAACGACTTTGCGAACAGCGGATCTCCAGGTGAAGTACCACCAGAGGAGTTGTTGGTGAATCCCTGTAGTCCCATGTTATTGGCTTTCGGCCGGGTAAATGTCCTTATCCCATCCGATGAATCCAGACATCATAAGGTCGGCTTGGATCTTGTATAGGCCACCATAGACCTCGACTGATGCGCTGGTGCATAGGTAGTTCCTGTTAACCCCAGGATTGCCAACGAAGACAATGGGGAGATCCTGGTCTGCTTTCTCAAGCAGGGTGTCGTAGGGAGGCGGTAGGATGATGGCGCCGAATCGTCCCTTGTTGCTCCAACCAACCCGACGGACAGTCAACTGTGCCAGTTCAGCGGAGTTCGTATAGACAAGGCAACGAAGGGTTACGGAAGGCTTGAAGTAAGACTTAACGCCAGCCTTGATGTTGATGATGTCTCCCTGCTTCTGAGCCGGGAGAAAGCCAGCGAAGGCGTAGACCACAACCTGTTTGGAAGTGGACTTCTGCAAGGCGAAGTGGGCGCGATTAGGATTGATGGTCAGATTCTCCTCATTGTCAGCGATGAACTTAGCGGGGCCAGCAAGCGGCTTCTGGCTGATACGAGGCGATACAACTTCCGTGAAGTTGGGGTGCGTCTCAATCGCTTCCTGCCCGGTGGCGCTGTTGACCTGGACTTGGCAAGTGGTGACAGGTTGGTTGCCTTCGATGCCGCAGTACTCGGCGTTCACAGTAAGGACTCCCTGGTTGGTGGAAGAGGAGACCTTGTAAAGGGTCAAGTACTCGTAACCAGGGATGGGGGGCTTATCGCCTCGTTTAAAGTCGGTGACTACTTCCTTGGCTTTCCAGGCGTCGGCCGTGAACTTGAACTGAGCCGTGACGAGGCCGAAGCCATCGTGCGAGATGCTGTAGTTCTGGTCGAGCGCATAGGCGTTGACAAGATCAACGCCGAAGGACTGGACAGTACGAGGGAGGGGTCTTTGGGGTGTGACAGGCATTATCTTACGATGATATCGGTTGGTGTTGCGGGAGCCGGGGTGCCAGAGGAGGAGCCGCCTGGGCCGTTTGCCATCTGCTCAAGTGCATTGGCAGAACGCTCGGTGGCATTCTTGATTGCGTCAAGACTATCTACGCGGGAAATAGCGGAAAGGATGTCACCACCGCCAGACTGTTGCAAGGTCGAGGCGGTCTGAAAGATGCCCTTCTGAAGATCCATCTTTCCTTCGGCGGCGATGCGCTTGTCGAACTCGGCGATAATGGCTTTCTGTCGGTCAGTCCACCCCTTTTCATCACCGAACTGTTCAGCGACCTTATTGCGGACATCCTGCGTCGTTTCACCGATGCCCTTAACGCCATGAGGATCTAGAGGATTGCTCAATCCGCTCCCAGTCGGGTCTAGAATGTTAGACAAGGCAAACCACCAACTTCTGTTTGCTGGCCTCATCAGTTTGTCAACACTTTGCTTGGCGTCCGCTCCACCAAAGAAACCACCTTCGCCTTCGCGCGAGATTTTAGAAACATCCTCCTGGAGGAATCCAGTAACTGATGCGGCGGCATTGGTGGTGATCCAATCCCAAGTGCCAGTTGCAACCTTGCCAGCATCGGCGGCGGCGCTGACAGCGGCACCACTAATGACCGGGGCGGCCTTCTTGTACTCCTCAATGCCTTCGCGTCCCTGGCGTAGCATCGGGATCATCTGCTTGAAAGAGTCTCCGAAGAGTTCCGCACCAAGGGCGGCCATTTCGGCCGTCTCCGCGTTCTTCTTGTAGGCATCGGCCATCTTCATCAAGACATCGGTGGACTTGACTGTGCCGTTTCGGATGCCCTCAATGCTGACGCCAAGGCGACGAAGCGCGACGATGCTTCCACCGCCTTCAAGAGCCATTCTGCCAAGCGCCTTATTGCCAGAGGAAATAGACTGAACGAACTCACTAAACGAAATGCCAGACATCTTGGCGGCATAGCCAAGTTCTTGAATTTCCCTAGTGGATAGTCCAGTCATGCGCGAAGCCTTCTGAATCTCTTCGCCCTTCTTGATACCATCCATTACGGCCTTTACGCCGAACTCAATCGCCGTGGATAGAAGGTTGAAGCCAGACAGCATCTCCCCGGCCTTCTGGCGAAGATCAACCTGGAACTCTTGACTCCATCCATTCTGCCAAGGTAGCGCGGGAGGAGGAGGCCGGTTGCGCGGCGGCTGGGGAGGGGGCGGCGGCTGGGGAGGGGGCGGCGGCTGG
>Ga0222712_10002313_pt1 | contig 21968 bp, 26 predicted proteins | sample C33_657DmetaG_FD_165043 | JGI IMG/M metagenome (GOLD analysis project Ga0222712, IMG submission 165043) | Estuarine water microbial communities from San Francisco Bay, California, United States - C33_657D | ecosystem: Environmental > Aquatic > Marine > Unclassified | place: USA: California... | reverse complement strand
GTTTAGCAAATTCATGAATATGAGGAATTAAACCTCTATAGATTCTATGATTTCTTGAATTGAATAATCTAATCTTTCCATCCCACACTTTGTTTTTGAATGCGGGCATGTGCTTTGCACCAGGAACCATAAATGTGAAATGTTCAGAAAGTTCCATTGCAATAGAGCGTTCACAATGAATTTTTATGTAAACGCTATCAACAATTTCAAGAGAGAGTTTTTCGTAGTCTGTCATAATCCTTGTGTGAACTTAACCCAATCTACGGCTGTTTTAATTTGGAATCCTCTATTTGATAGAGATTTAATAATAGATTCGAGAAGTTCAAGTTTGACTTCTTGTAAATCAATTTTTTGTTTTTGTGCAACAATATCTTGATCACCATTAATGTACATTGGAATATCAGCTCTTAAAATTTTAAGGGCCTGTGGCTCCCAACCAAGCTCCGTCAAAGATTCTTCGCTGATAGTTCCTGCATAATATTCATATTTGACTTTGTAAAGTCTGTTGTATTCGTGCTGCAAGTGAGAATACCGTGTTTTCTCTTCACAGTATATTTTAAAATATTTTGAATGCAGCTGAGGAACTTTGAGGCTTTCGTCGCCTAGCTCAGTTTTATCTATCCTGCTATCAACAACCCACTCATTTTGAATTTGATCTAACTTCATTATGCCTCCATTTCAAAATTCTATATTACCTGCATCACGCCCGGAGGTCAACGGGATTACAACGATTCTATTGTATATTTTTGATATGCAAAAGTTACAGTGGAAGTCAAGTAGTTAACATCTGAATCTGTTGCTGTAAATTCAAGCTCAGATAGCGATGTAGGGAATGCGTTCAAAAATGTAATGTTGTGGACTGGATTCATTGCGCTAGAAAGAATTGTCAACGTTGCATCAGAATAAACACCTAAACCGCTCATTGGCTGGACAGTTCCCGTGTTTCTACTTCTTCTGTATTCGTCGACAACCTTGTATTGATCAAACGAATCAGGAAATCCTATTGCTACCATCCAGTTGTAAATTTCCAAGTAGTTTTTAAGATCTTCATCCACTTTGTATGTTACAGTAAGTTCCCCAAAATCGATGTGGTCGCCAGCAATAGGAAGTTTAACAAATGGTGTAGGAATATCAGTCCTATTGAGTGTAATAGACGGCAAACTAACAGCCTGCACAAAATAATTAATGTGAGGTGTCTTCTTGATTACAAATTTGAAACCAAGAGGAGACAAGAAACTTTTTGTTGATGGTTGATTGTCTATAGCTGACATATTATAATACCTTTAGATTGTCTGCTAGTATTTATCCAGACGAAAAAAGAGGGGGTCCGAAGACCCCCTCAATTAACCACGTAATATTATTATAATTATAGAATATTACAGGATGTTGTCGACAAGAACGCGACGGTAGTAAACGTTGCTGTCCTTTGTCAGTGCACCAGCACCAGCTGTTGTACCCTCAGCGAATGGGTTTGCAACCATTCCGTAGCGGGTCTTAAAGCCAATTTTTGGCTGGAAGCTGTCTTGATCAACAGCACGAACCATTTGCAGTGGAACGTATGGGCAGTAGAACAGGCCAGCATCGAATGCGCTAGAACCTTTGTAGCCCATAACGAAGTAGTTACCACCAGCATATGGATCGATGTAAACGCGGATACGACCGTTCAGAACACCAGCGAATGTGTTGCCTGTGTCATCAACGTTCAGTGCGTTTGAGTTAAGAGCAGGTGTGTAATCAAGAACACCAGCCATCTGCAGAGCGGATGCTACATCGCTTGAGCAGATAACGATGTTACCTTTACCACGACGTGTTTCTTTAGCAATTGTGTTAGCTTCACGCTCGAGTTGGAACATCAGGCCCTTGAACTTCTCAACTGACCAACGGCCGTTTGCGTCAACATCGAGGTCAAAACGACCAGCTGTTGTTGTACCGCTTGAAGCACCCTGTTTAGCTGTCACAGCGATTGTGCGAACAACTTCACGGTTGATCTCAGCAAGAATTTCTGAGGTCAGGATGTTTGAAAGCTCGGTTTCTGCGTCAAGACCGTGGATTGCTTTCAGGTCTTGTGCAAGTTCCATTGTGTATTCAGCTTTCAGAGCACGTGACTTAGCTGTAACAGAAACTTTCTCGATTGAGAAAGCCATCTGTGGGATAGCTGTGTTGCTTGTTGTGCCCAGTGCTTCAGCTTGTGCTGTTGACATACCTGAACCGAAGTTGTAGATACCATCTTCTGCCAGGTTGGCTGTGCCAGTTGTTGTGTTACCTGGGTAGGTACCAACGTTCTTCTGACCCAGTGTGTTAGCACCAGAAACAACTGTACCAAACGCAGTGTTAACTTCGTTGTAGAATGTTTCTGTGTGGGTCTGGTTAGCGTAACGAGCACGCATTGCGAAAATCAGGCCTGTTGGGCCAGTCATTGGCTGAACGCCGCAGATGTCATAAGCGATCAGGTTTGGCATTGCACGGCGAACCAGGCTGATAAGCACTGGGTCAAACGTGTCAACGGAACCATCACCAGCTGTTGATGAAGAAGCTGCCATTGCGTTAACAGGCAGGCCACCTTCTGACAACAGTGATTGACGTGTGTACTGTGAGCCTTCGCGAAGAGCACGCTCTGTGTTCTCGAGAAGGACAGCAGTTACACCACGACGGTGTGAATCTTTAATTCCTGGCAGATCTTCATGCTCAAGAATTGGCTTCCATTTTTGTTGTAGTTCTTCAGCTAGATACATATGTTTCTCCTTGTAGAGGGTTTAATACTATTTATAACTATTTACTTTTTGATTGTTCTTCCGATTGCGCTGGCATAGCGAGCCATTGGGCCAGACAGGGTCTGAACCTCTTCTGCTTGCTCTTCATCCACCTGCTCCGCAATCATTTGAGCTGGTTTTTTATCTGCTGGAAAGTAGTTTTCTTTGATAATTGAAAGCTTCTTTTCAAAACTCTCAGCATCATCAAAAATTACGCCTTCTGACAGACTTTCAAATTTTTCAACCTGTGTAGCTGCAAGACCTTCTGAAACTTTTGTGAAAATTGCTTGCTTTTCTACTTCGTTGGTGATTTTTTTCAGCTCAATGTTTTCGTTGATCTGATCATTGAGTTTGCCTTCAAGCTCCTCAACACGTGCTGCAAGCTCTTCAACAACATCAATTTTGTCTTCTGGTACTTCGATGTTGTGCTCAACAAACAGCTGTTTGAGATCGGAAATAAATTCTTCAGTAATTTCTGAGCGCAGAGAAGACTCAATTGCAACTTTGTTTTCTTCCATCCACTGCTCAACAACATATCCGAGATACTCGTCAACTTTTGTGCTGACTTCTTGCTCGATGTCTTGTTTAGCTTGTTCGAAAGCATTGTTGTACTGCTCTTCGAGTTCAGCCTTTGTTGTCTCAACGCGTGCGTTGACTGCTGCCTCGAAAATCACTGTTGCTTTCTCTTTGAACTCTTCAGAAAGTTCTTGGCCGGCAAACATTGCATCAACATCTTCTTTCATTGAAACAGAAGCTTTGTTCTTTGCAGATGCATCACCAGTTGGCATTGTATTGTTTTGCGGATCTGTTTCTTGCATATCGCCCTCTAGTTTCTGTGATGCAAGATCACCCTGGGTTTTTGAATTGCCAGGAGCTTGCGCTTTTTTAACACCTGAAGAGTCAGGACCGATAGATTGACCTGTTTGGCCACCTCCGGTCATAACCTTCTCGTCTAGTGCTACCTTTTGTTTAGCTGCCATAAAAATCTCCTTATTATATTGCTATTTAGTTAAATTACTTTTTAGAGAGTGAGTTAATAAATGACTCGAATATTTTAATCTGGTCTGTTTCTAATGTTTTTCTTTTTGCAGACTCGTTAATTTGTCTTTTAGCCGCTTCAAGTTGTTGAGCCTTAAGAATGCCGTTATCCCAAATCCACTCAACACCTTCCATAATTCCCTGAACAAAAGCATTAGGAGCTGACGGGTCTGCAACAATATCACCAGCAGTTGCAAGATGGAAATCGTTTTGTACTTCCATTACACCGTTTCTCTCAACTAAAGAACCCATACCTCTTGAAGAAACACCAAGGGAAGCACCTTCAGCAATCAGATTTTTTACAATGTTGCCCATTGGTGTTTCCATGATTTTTGCGCGGCCAATAACCTGCTTACCTTCGATGCGAAGATTTTTAATCATGTGAGAAACACGATCGAGATTGATTGAAGGACCACTTGGATGGCCAAGTTCACCATAAGCACGGTTTGTATTGACACTCTCTTCAATATACTTTTCAACAACAGGACGTGTCCATTCAGACTTGTAGACTCTATTGTTGCGGTTCTTGGTGTCCATTTCCATGAACACACCTTCGATGAAAAAATTCTTTTTTCCCTCGTCTTCTTCAACGAGATACTTAACATCTTCCGAAAGTTCGCAGAATAGTTTCATATTAGTAGTATCCTATTGCCGTTGCTTTAATTGTTGTACCAGTTGTGTTTGATTCAACCGTGTCTGAAGGTGTTTTGATGATGTATTCAACGCCGTAGGCTGAATCGTGAGGACCGAGAGTGAAAGAGCCCAACACATCATTTGCTGAATTTCTTACAGTGATCAAAGCAAAGTTTGTTGCCTCAGTGCTAATCAGTCTCAAATATGTTGCACTTGAAACTGTGCTTGGTGTTGAATTAACTACCTGTTCTTGTGCTTGTACTTTTAGATCTGGCATAGTTATTCCTTCACGTGCTTGACTTTGAGATAGCCGTCATCTTGGCCTTGCTCAAGTTCAGTAGCAGCAACAGATTCACCTTTTTTAAAACGAGATGAATCAGATGATTTGACAACAACGTGCTGACCTTTTTTCTCAGGATGTGGTTTCACGTGAAGTGTCACCATTGCTTCGAGAATTTGTTTCAATGTGCGTGGTTGAAGATCAGTTTCTTCGCGGTTCAACGCAATTGCAATTGCTTGCTTTCTGCTTGTAACAACAGGGCCTGTTTTTGATCCGGAGTGGAGTTTACCTTTTTTAAACTCGCGCATTGTTTTTGCAACTTTTTCTGGGCTTGCTTTTTCCTCAACCTGTTCAACATCTTCTTTAACTGCAATTGGGGCAGCATACTCACCTTGCATAGCCATTCTGTCGTGAAGATCTTGGAGTTGATTTGCAAACGAACTCATATCACCAACATGACCGTAGTGAGAATTGCCCTGTACGTTGGCTTTGTGGGTATCTGCAGCAGAACCAATTTTCTTTAGAAGGTCTTTAACACGAGCATGATGTTGTTTGTAAAGAGCATCAGAGGTTTTGGATTCGTTCATCTCTTCTTTATCATCTTTTTGTTTTGACCCACCATAAGCCTTGCCAGCAACAAAACGTTTGAGAGATTTCTTCTGCTCGGGTTCTTTCATTGTCTTACCAGCAGCTTTTGCTTTGTTACGAGCTGCTTCAAGGCGGTCTTCGATTCCCTCTTTTACAGAAGCAGCTTTTACAGCCATGTCTCGGTGTTCAGCAGCTGCTTCCATGTCTCCATTTTCATAGGCCTTCATTGCTTTTTTAATGTGTGGTCCGGCCTTTGGATGACCTTTCAGGTCATGATATGTGTCTGCAAGATCAGCACCAAATCCTTCATCAGAAGACTCGGCAACAACTTCTTCGTATACTTTCTCATCGCTGCCGTCAGGATTGTAGCCGTGTTCTTTTTCACGATCAATTGTTTTAACATTTGTTGCCTGGAACAGTTGATCATCTTCGGTAGCTTTGCCACCAAGATTCTTATGCTTTTCTACTTTATGCTTATCAGCGAACTTTTTTTCATCCCCAGCTTTGGGGGTGTAAAGCTCAAGCATCTGTTTGAGTGTTTTCATCCTGTTCTTCCTCGTTGTCTTCGTCGTTCTGTTGATCATTGGTTTCATCTGCTATTTCATCAGTCTCTTCCTGATCTGTTGTTTCTTCAGTATCACCTTCTTCAGCCGCATCGAACATTGATTGTGCGAGTTCTTGTTTTCTTGTAGAAACCGCATCTACAACTTTTTGCATAACAAGATTGTTGAAAACATCCCCCATTTTTGTTGGGTTGTCCTCAAGAGCATAATTAATTAAATCTACTGATGTTACAGATGTTTCTTCCATGATTCCTCCATTGTTTATTTATCATTCACTGTTGTTGACCACCCTCTAAACCGGCGTCAACTTGTCTTTTCTGTTCAAATTGCTGTGCAGAACCGTCTTCCATCATTTCTTGGTTCATTTCTTCAATTTCCTCTTCAGTCTGTCTTAACACTTTACGCTTGACAAACTCCTGGGAGAAATACCGACCAACGTACGGGTCAATCAATTGAAGAACAGCAAGTCTTTCTTTTTCAACTTCAATATCTTTCAGTTCAGAAAAGAAGTTATCGCGGGCATAATTATATTTAATTTTGTTGTTGATACCCTTCCAGTCATCAACTGTCACTATGCCTTTCAGAATTAATTGTTTTTCAAGAGCCTTTGTAAACAGCTGAGAAAAACGAACACGCAATCTGTCTATGAATTTAGAAAACTTAATTTCATCACGCGAAATTTCCGATGCACGCCCAAGATTGAATGAATTGTCTGGCTGCATTCTTGAAACCGGGACATTCAGTGAACGGAACAATTTGTCTTGAAAATACTTAATATCATCAATCTCACCAAGATTCTGGCCACCAGGAAGAGTTGTAATTTCTGTTCCCTTTCCTCCCTCACGACGTGGAAGCCAAAAATCTTCAAGCATCGTCATAAACTTTCTGTCGTCTCGAATTTCACCCGTTGAAATATCGTAGACAATTTTGTTTTTGTGACGTGTCATCATGTCACGGAGGTATTGTTCTGCTTTCATCTTTGGAAGATTGCCAACATCAATGTAAAAAATACGACGCTCTGGAGCACGAGACAGTCTGTATATTACTGAGGCATCTTCAATCGACTTTAATTGGTTAAGTGGCTTTATTGCTTTATGCAAGTATGAAAGAACAAGAGTTGATTTTGCATCAACAAGACCAGAGGTTATGTGAATAATAGAATCTTTCGCAATTCTAAAACCAGACGTCTGAGTTGATGTTGAAGCTGAAGGTGTTGCAAAACCTTTTTCGCTATAAATGTAATATTCTTTCGACACATCTTTAACAAAAAGATTTGGATCGGAGTTGTTTTTAATCCTCTTGTTTTTAACTTCTTTAATCTTACGAATTTTACGAGGATCAATATAGCGAAGTTCTTGTATGCCACCAGCAGGATTTGTTTTGTCTATCACAGCTTGATAGTAAAGACGTCCATCTACGTACCAACGTCTGAAAATTTCATAACCCTGTTGGTTAAAATTAAGAAGATCAAAAATGTACTCAAACTCATTCTCAATCATCTTTTTGATATTTGGTGAAAGAGTGTCTACTGAATCTAACACTATTTCGACAATGCGATCTATTTCTGAATTAATTGCTTCGTTAATAATGTCATCAATAGCTGCTTCGCACTCAGGAAAAAGAGCCATCTCACGGTAGCGGGTTACAAGCTCTCCCTCCGTCTTTGCACTACCTTCAATATCAACATACATCCCATATGAACCACCAGCAGCAACAACTAACGCACCATCATCTGAAAGATCAGGTGTCAGTGCATCTAAGTTTTGTTTTAATTCCTCTTCTGCTTTGCGGCGGATTTCAAAACCGAAAAATTCCATAATATCTCCTAAAAGTTGGGGAGGGGTTTTATCCCCTCCCCCTACTTATTAGCTTTTAATTACGATCCACCAGCATTACCAGTAATGCCACCTGATACTTCCCAATAGTCATACTGGAATGTTACTGTAAACTCTTCAATCTGGTCTGTTGCATTCCAATCAAGATCAATCGGTGAAACACTTGAAGGGAAAATTCCGTTGAACGTGTATGTTCTGATCGGAACACCAGTTTTCGAAAACTGAGTAACTTGAGCGTTAGCTTTGTACAGCAATGGGCTTGCTGCACCAAACTGACGCAGATTACCTTGAAGAGAATTGATCTTGTTAGACCACTCTTCCATTGCGTTACGAACCAAAAAGTCCTCATCGTTAATTACTGTCACAGTCCAGTCACCAAACACACGGTCACCAGCAAGCTTGATTCTGCGACCGAAGTACGGAACTTCGATCACACCCAGATCCGATGAAGGAATCTGGGCTGTACGAACCATGAAAGGAACTTTAATATCAGCAACTGAGTTAGCAGGGTTTTGGATCTGCACTTGAAAGAGCGACTGACGTGCTCCTCCAAGTGTTAGCTGACTTCTAATTTCGTTAATGTTAAATGCCATATTTACTATCTCCTATTGTCGTTGATATTTATTAGAACTGTCCAACCACTTCGGAGAATTCAACACCCGTTCTCACTGCAACAAAGTTCAACTGGATGAAGTTGATTGAGCGAGCAGGTTTGATGTAGATATCACCAACAAACTCGTTACGATCAATTACTTCACCAGTGTTGTTTGTATCATCGCAAACAACTTTGAAGTCGTAAATACCACGACGACCTTGAACATCACGCAGGAATGGCTCAACAAGGTTTTTGAACTGTGCACGTGTAAATTCATCGTTGAATTCAAACAATGTGAATTTAGCAGCAGTTGCAATTGCTTTCTCAAGAACAATGAACAAGCGACGCACGTTGATGCGATCAAACGCTGATGGCTTAGAAAGCATAGTCTTATCACCAAACAGAACTGTACCTTGACCAGGGAAAGTTACAACTGGGTTGATACCGTTCTTGTAGAGAATGTCGCGATTAGCTTTGTTTGGATTGTAAGCTAGTTTGATAATGTTCTTGATCTGACCGCGGTTAAGACCGGCTGGTGAATACCAAGGATCGCGTGTTTCATCTGTGCGAACAGCAAGACCTGCCATATCTCCATTCAGAGGAATGTAGCGATACACGTCATTGTATTTGTCGTATTGGTATTTGTAACCAGAATCAATCACAGCATAAGATGTTGAACGGCTTGAGTTTCTGAAAGCCACAATATCATCTGCTTCATCGCCAATGTTTGAAACAACGTCAGCACGATCTGGAGAAATAAATGCTACGCAATCCTTTCTCACTTCGCAGATATTATCAATAATGTAGTTTGCAAGCTGTTCGCCATTTGTGCCACCGCGTGCTTTGCCTTGAAGAATCAACGAAACATCAACTTCTTCTGCTGAAGCAAACTTGTCGTATGCAGCCGTCAGAATGTTGATTGGGCATGATGTTTCATCTTGACCTTCTTTACCACCAACAAACGAACCAGAGAATGGTTTTGTGTTTGTTGAAGAAGCTACGAGAAGAGCTGTTGCTGATGCGGCATTTCCACGATCGTTTGTAAACCAAACGTATTGTGAATTTTGGTTAATTACATCTTTGTAATAGATTGTAGCACCATCAGCTGATTTAGCGTTTGTTGCACGTGAAAGACCTTCGTAAACCTCGAGGATGGTACCAGGAACTCCAGTAAACTGGCCATCTTCGTCTGCAACAATAACATGGATTTCATCTTTTGCAGCGGTGTTGCCGTTAGCTGCAACAAACTCTGATGTATCAATTGTCTTATCAACGCTGTTGAAATATTCCCAGTTTCTTGTTACTGACGTTGCTGAGAAGTTGGTTGACAAAGCATACAGATCCTCAAGACCCACTTGAACGATAGAGTGTGTAGCGTTTGTTGTCAGTGAACCGATAGATGTAATGCTTGATGTCTGCTTACCGATTGATGTGTTACCCAAAGTAAGAACATCACCAACAGTCAAGCTGTCAATGATATTTGTTACAGCTGTGTTTGAAGCAGCGTTAGCACCTACAACAGCAATTGTTACTGTGTTTGAGCCAACAGACACAACAATGTTTCCATTAGCAGTGATTGTTGATTCAAAAGCTTCGCTAGAATCGCAAACAGAAATTTTCAACGAATTGCCGATTGATCCTGAATATTTTGCAGCGTAAAGAGTATCGCTATCTGCTGCAAAATCACCAGCATCATCTTTTGTGTTGTAATCATCATCGTTTTTAATAATAAAGCTGTTGATATCAGCAGCAAGACCAGATGAAACAACTGCATTTCTATAAACAGTTGGATCTTCCGTTACTGCAGTAACTTGAGCTGTATTTGCACCGTCTGTTAGTTGAAGTGATGTGTTAGATCCCACATACTTTTCAAAAAAACCTTCCATCGATGCAACATTAATTGTCAAAGTTGTTGTGTTTGCAAGAACAATCGTGCCAACAGCAATGTTTGCACCAGACGAATCTCTTTGGTAAACAGTTGAATTGTTAGCAAAAAGCGTCGACGCTACAGCATTGACGGTGAGAATTGTGTTTACTGAGCTTGTTGTGTTGGCTGCACGTGATACATACAGTTTGTTACCGTATGAAAGAAAATTTGCAGCTGTGAAAAAAGTTTCAGCGTTGAAAGATGTAGGTTTTCCAAAGCGGGCAGCAAGTTCTTGTTCAGAACTAATCAGCGTTCTTTCGCCAACAGGACCCCATCTAAACACGCCACCAATCGCACCTTCAGTTGTTGAAACTGCTGGAACAACTGTGGTTAGGTCGATTTCTGATACGTTTACACCAGGACTAACTTGAAATGGCATATCATTTCTCCTCAAAAAGCGTTGTATTACTAGAGTTTAAGAATACTCGTATTATTTATAAATTTGCAGATTTATGAGGAAAAACTACGGGAATGATAACCACTTATCATTGTTGACAGCTACAACTACGTCGCTATCAAGCTCTGGTTCTTCAATAGAAGATATAAAAGAAACAATTTCATCCTCAATTTGCGTTTTATTTTCGCTAACAAGAACCTTTCTAAGATCAATGTTTGTCATGTCTTTAAACAATTGCTGCTGTGTCATCCATGCAAACAGCACACAACACATCACTGTATCGTCGTTTCCATCTTCTGCTTGATACGAATTTTTGACTGCAACAAAGCGCATCAACTCATAAATTGTTGTATCGTCCCGAATTAATAGTTTGTGGTTTTCAACAAGAGATTTTAAATTTGAACATCCAAACCGTTTGGATTGTTGAGTTGTTCGAACACCGAGTTTTGTTGATTGACCAAACCCCCCAGAAAGGATTTGAACCCCTGATTTATCCTCTGTAGCCGTTGTTAAAACGTTTTCATATTCGAGGTCGTAGTGGAGAATATCAACAACTTGCTGACCAATATCGTTTGTTTCAACAAGAACAAAACAACTGTTGTATTTTGTTGCTGCTGATAGTATAATATTTGGGTACAAGAGTGGGGATATAGTATTACATCTATACGTTGCAACAATCTTGTATGGCATTTCCGTTGCATCAAAAATAGTGAAAGCGGAATAGTCGTTACCTAAACCACGTGCCGTATCGACAACCATAAAGTAAATTCTATCTTTCTGTGGTTGCTCGTATATTTTAAGATCATTATTGAAAGAGATTGGGTTATCAATAACAAGCATTCTTAAAATATCCGGATGGATCAACGTCGAAGAAGAGCCAACAAACTCTGTCTCAAATTCAACACGAAATTGATCTGCACTGGTGTTTCTGATTGTCTCTTCTTTCCATTTCTCATCACGGCCAGGTGTATCGGACCAATGAATCGAGATTCTTTCATATTCGTTTCGCTTCAACTCCGAATCACGCCACAGCTTGTAAAAGAGATTCAAACCGTTTGGTGTAGAAGTGATTAACACTTTCGTTGTTTGACCCGAAGAAATGACGGGGTAAGTAGAACTAAAAAACTTCTCTTGGATGTTATTTGGAACGAAGGCAAATTCATCAAGATATACGAGATTGTAAGATCCGCCACGAGCACCACTTGACGTTGTCGACGATGCAATAATTTTTGAACCGTTCTCAAGTTCAATGTTTCGTTTATTCCACTCAATAACCCCCTGTTGTAGCCATTTAGGAAGATTCTCGTATGCGAGTTGAATTCTCGACATGATCTCTTGAGCTTGTGTCAGTTTATGAGCAAGAATTGCAATTGAATATTCTTCGTTAAAAAGAATGTACCAAAGCATCAAACCAACAATAGCCGTTGTCTTTCCACACTGACGAGGCATTTTGCAAATAACAAAACGATTCTCAACAGATGTTGTGATAATCTTTTTTTGATATTCATAAGGATCAAAAAGAACAAGACCTTTGTCAACGTTGACAATCTTAACGTATGTTTGAATAAAATAAATTGGATCACGCGAGCATTTTACAAATTCTTTAAGCTGCTCAGCGGAATATTGAATTAAAACGTCTGTTTTTTTGAGATGTCGATTACCGTGGTAAGCTAGTTTATCCATCTTTTTCTTGCTTTTTTAACAAAGAAAGAAGTTCTGCTGAGCTCCCAACAAACAAATTATTGTTGACGGTTTTAGGGCCACCACTTTCAATCTCGAGTTCTTTCTTCTGCTTCATTAACTCGAGAAGATCTTTATTTGTCTGTGCAAGAGTTTTAACAAGATCAGAAACAACCTCATACGCACGCGCCGTCTGTGATTGTTGAGCAAGATTCAACGCATCATCGAGCGCTTCAGAACCTTTTTCAATGATTGTAATCATCTGCCCACGAGCATACTCGTAATCTGTTTCAACAGGCGTTTGTTGTATAACAACAGGTTTTTGCTGCTCAGGTTCTAAAGGAGCTACACCAAGGGACTGCGCTATTTTGTCATTCATGTTATTGTTTTAATGTATCCATAATTATCATTTGCACTAATTTGATTACGATCAACCGAGAGCGATGCGTTCGATGTTGGCTGCCCGTTTGCAGTTAAACCAGGCTTAATCTCAATTTCTTCAAGTGTTGGTGCCACACTAACAGCGGTATCTATATTATCGTATAAGGTAGCATCCATAAAATTCACATCTGAAAGCGTAATAACGCCCGTTTTTGTAACAGGACCAAACAAATAACCCTTCATTAAAAAGTTCAGTGTCCAAATTAATGATCTACGTTCTTCAAAATTACCTTCGTACCTATCCTCAGAAATCACATCGAGAAGAACAACGGGAATGTCCATGGAAATTGACATTTCAGGTATTACGTTGATTGTGGGGGTCCACTCTGGGGTAAAGAAAGGTAATATTTGTTCGAGGATTCTTGTACCATCTTCAGCGTTTTTAACCATTATAGATAGCGTGAACATGAAATCATATGGCACAGGCATATACTGTGCTTTTACACGCTTGCTTATATTTCCATCAACACTAACATTTCTGTTAATTGTTGGTAGTTTTCTGTTCGCGTCATAGTTAATGTTGGTCAGCTCAAAAGCCATACGTGGTAGCGAGACAGCATACTTTCTGTTGAGGTTTGGATCCTGATCTAACCTAGCAAGAACTTTCTCTTTTGGTCCATATGCAAGTGGCACACGAATAGATTGGTAAATGCTTCCTGTTGAGGATAAACGGTCTATTTCAATGTCGTTAAACAGTGTACCAAACAACGTCACATATTTGCGAATTGAACCGTGATAAAATTTGTGTCCAAACATAATTAGAACCTACCGCTTTCACTAAAAGGATTGGCTTCTGAAAAGTCGAGGAAGTCGTCAGCTTCTGTTTGTATTGACTCATTGTCAGCAGCAGGATCGATTGCCTCAAGCTCATCACCTTCAGTTGTAAGAGTGTCACCAGCTTCTGTTTTGAGATATGTTTCATAACGATCGTCAGTGATAAGAATATCTTGTACAGGTTTACCAAGAAAGTTATTTTCATACAACGAATCAATTTCTGGATCACCAGTTTCAAAATATTCTGAATTATACTCAAATAGCTCACATTTCAAATCATACATCTGCAAAGAGCCCATTTGATAAAATACAGATTCGTGCTCTACGAACTTAATCTCAAACATTTTTCGATTGAGAGGGAAATAAACCAGATCCCCTTCACGAGGCCTATCTAGATCAATGTAGTTACCAACCTCGTTATTAAATGCGCGGCGTGCCAGCGTAAATGTAATCTGGTCGCGAATTTCAAGATTAAATTTAGAAAGAAAATCACCCTCTCCAGCAAATCCCTCTACATTTTTAATGTACATTTCTACTTCTACTGCTTGGATATATTTTGAGGTTTGTTTATCCTCACCGTAAATTTTATCTTTATCTTGAATTATTCTTTTAATATACTTGACGTCGTGTCCATATATTTTAATTGATTCAATAACAAGATCTTCAATCAGGACCTGTTCTTGGCTTGATTGGAAGTTGTTGAAATAAAAATTTGTTGCCACTTATCAACCCACCATATCCATTACTGGGAGACTGTATGAGCGAATCATTTCTTCTTCCATCTTGTCAAGTTGCTCTTGGGCATCGTTGTATATTTTTTCGCCGTTAAACTGAACGCCACCAGGAAGCTGCATACCAGTGAATTTGGTTAAGTTCGTGCCCCACTGTCTTTTAATCAGCTGGGAACAATAGTTTTGCAACCAGCGATCGCCCCACATATCTGTATACGTTGTAGGGTCCACAACTTGATATGCTTGAACAAGCAAATAATCGCCAACGTTGACTTTATCCCAATCCATATCACAATGAAGAATATTTCTGTGTCTGTTGTAGCGAATTGGCTGTTTACCAACAAGCATTTCTTGTAATAACGAAATGTGTTCCATTGCCATGTAGTATGGAATCATTGAAACTGATGTGAGCGTGTATAAATCGTTTAGAGCAATCTGATATCTGATGTTAAACATGTCATCAGAAGAGACAGCAGGATCACCAACTGGAAACAAATGAACAACACCAATAATGTTATCTGGCATTGTAATATACTTGTCTGATTTATTTTGGCTGGTTATCTGATGCTTGTAGTACACCATTTCGGTGCCGTCAAAGTGGTAATCCCAGTAATATTTGATTGCTTCGTCGATTCTATCTTCAACTTGATCATCATCGACATTGATTTCAATCACCGGTTTTCCCAGCTTTCTTAGGCAATACTCTTTGAAATCTGCTCTTGTTGCTGGAATAGCCATAAAAACTCCCGTATCTACGTGTTTGTAGATTATTTATATTACCTAGAGTCTGGTTAAATCTTTAAAACTCCGGGGATTCTTTCCATTCCATCTTTAATAGCAACAAGCCATGCTGTTGTGACACAAACATTGAGATTTTTCAACCAGTCATTAGGAAACCACGTTTGTTTTCTGTGTTCTTGAAATCTGATTGTTTTGTTATCAATAAAATTAGCAAGATAAGCGTCTGTGTAGTACAAAAAGCTGTTTTCATTCCAATAGCTGACGTGGGTTGGATCTTGGAATGCTCCTCGACCATCAGTGCTTGGAACCTCAATGAATGCCCAGCCACCTGGTGCTAGAACGCGATGAATCTCGGACATAATTTTATTTTTGTCATGCAAGTGCTCAATAATATGACTTGCGTTCAACACACCAACACTGTTCTCAGGTAAAGGAATACCGTCGTTCAAATCGTGAACAATATCAGCATCCTTCCGTAAGTCGATAGCAAGATACCCAGGATATGGATTTAAACCACCGCCAATATCGACAGCAAGAAGACCCTTTAATTGTGCATCACGTTCTGCGAGTTTTTGAGCATAATGATGAAACAACTCAACAGTTTTTGTTTGAATTGCCTGGTTTCTTTCAAGCCACGTATTATCACCTGTCACTCTGTAGATGTAGAGTACTTTTGGAATACGAACCATTTTTGTGTTCAAATATGTTCTTATACACAATTCATGATCATCACAAATCGAGAGATCTTTGTTGTGCCCACCAATCTCTTTATATACGCTTGTTCTCCATGACCTAACATGATCAGGTGCATACCAAATTAATCTCATGCTATGGCTTGACGGTTCAAAGCTGTGCATTTGGATTAATTTGCGACCATGCCAATCAAATGTTGTGTGATTCCAACCATACCCAGAGTCATATGGAACAAATTGATCTTGCATATGGAGAACGGCATTGTCGCTATACACGAAACCCACTGTTGGATCCTGATATGCTTTATACAACTCCTCAAGACAATCAGGTGTGAGTATATCATCGTGGTCCATTTCAACAAGAACATCTCCCGTACCACAATGAAACGCGGCGTGTTTTATTGCTCCAACGTTTGTATTAACTTCTTTTTGAGGTACAACTACAACTCGATTGTTGTCTCGAATAAAATCAGGAACGTTTTGGGGGGTAAACTCGCCGTTAGTGTATATCACCCACTCCCAGTTTGTATACGTTTGATCTTGTATTGATTTGTACAGTTCAATCAAAAAAGGAATATTTGCCTTTTTGTGTTCAGGCGTAATCAAGCTAAATTTCATAATTTATCAATCAAAAAAGAACAGGTGTGTCAATCTTCCTGTTGGTTTGTCATACCCAAAATAGGGGCCAGCAGAATGAATGCATTTAGCATCCATAATTGCAAGTCTATTATAAACATTTCCTACATCATCAACTGTATCAAATTTTGTGCCATCATAAAAACCACCAGCAAACGATCCACAGAAATTAGGATCTGCCAAATGACGTGCTCCTGTCAATTTCGAACTATGTAATCTAGTCCCACTTTGAAAAGGAGCATTAGGTGTCAGATATATCATCGCAGCCCAACGTTGCTCATCATTGTGATATACCTGAGGGTCTTCAGCTGTGCAGATTTGGAAACAACCGTTGTTTCCGTAATCCCACACATTGATTTTTTCCCCAATTATCGATTCAAAAACTTCTTTTAAACCAGGTGGTCTAAACGATGTTGTGCTTCGAAGTCCTTTGAAATATCTCAAATCGGAAATGTAATCCACCCCTAGAGCAAAATTTCTTATTTCATCAGGGTTGTAATAAAAATTGTCAACAACAAAAAGTTTTTTGGTAGTAATTTTATTAATATAGAAAGGCGGCACAATATTACTCACAATCACCTCCACTTAGGACCATCAAACCATATAGCTAAAGAATGTCGTGTTCCCCTCGTAACAGGTGTTACTGCATGCGGAACAAAAGAGGGAAAGAAAATAATCGATCCTTGATTTTTAATATGTTCAGGATTAGGATTTTCGCCAACATCGAACAGCTGTAACTCTCCCCCCTCGTAATCTGTAGGATCAGAAAGCTGAACAACAGCGGAAATCTTTCTGTGATATTTGGGGTCGCCATTCATCCAAAAAACATCACGATGACGTTTATATTCGCCTTGTTGCTGTTCATTATATTCTGCTAGTTGAATGTAGTCTAGTTTGGAGATGTGGATGTTAAACCACTGATCGTTAATTGGTGTAACAACCCTCCACAGTTCATTAAAAAGAAACTCAAAGCTAGAGTCTCTTTTATCAATGAATCTCACGTTGCTTCGCCTGTAGGATGTATCAGATCTTGAGTCTAACCCGTCAACACCCACTGCGGCAGGTTGCGATGATAGAGTTGAACCTAAATCTAAAACTTTTTTACAAAAACTAGAGGAGAAACATTTGTCAATATAACACCATTCGCCGTTCATATTTTATTTAACGAGCTTTGAGGAGAGTGGTCCTTGAGGTGCGTTTTGTGCTTGTTGCGACTGTTGTTCCAGTTGTTCCCTCAATTTTCCGTAAACATTGAAACCAACCTTGCCGGGCAGTTCCATAATTCCAGCAATAATAATATTTACTTCTTCATTTGTCAAATCAGATAATGTATATTTCACGTCCATTGTATATCTCCTTTAAATTAAACAGGTGCTATAGGTGTTGTGTTTGCTTCAGGTGGTGCCCAGGGCAACGATTGTTCAGTTACAGGATTAATTTTTTCGTTAATTTGTTCTTGAATTTTACCAGTTACATGTTCTTCATATGAACCAACGACAACAGTTTTAATCCAGTCCAGAACATCTTCCTCTGTCAAATCTGCAAAAGGAATGAACGGACCAGAATCGTCATTTGGATCTAATGTAAAGGGTGTTGCTCCGCTAAATGTGCCTTGATTACCGTTTTCATCTGTACCGATTTTTTGCCAGTATGTTTGAACAACGGCACTTGGTCTTGCATCTGAAACATCTTTAACTTTAAGACTTGTTACTTTCCACGTGTATGTAATTGCCATTTCTTTTCTCCTAAAATAGTGGCTTTATTATAGATCAATCTTTTTACAGCCAATATAAATATCCATGTGTTATTTATATGTATAAATACATGGGAGTTAAATTAAAGGAGAACTTTGTATGAAAACAACTATTAACTGGGTTATTGCACACGAACCTATTGAGTTATTTCTGAGGGCAGCAAACAAATTCTCAGAAAAGTTAAGTGACATGACAGACGGGCAATTGAACGTTAAAGTTTATACATTAAGCCAATACAACAGCATGATCGACTTCTCTCAAAAGCCCCTTACACACAACGATGTGCTGGGTGAGGTTGAGAACGGTCATATTGAAATGACACAGTGTTATACACCACAATTAGGCAAATACTTAAAAGATATGCACGTTCTTGACTTGCCATTTTTATTTAAAGATCACGACCATGCCAAAAAAATTCTCGATGGTGAGATTGGTATGGATCTTTTGAAACGATTAAACGAGCAAAGTGCTGTTCGTGGTTTAGCGTTTACTTACTCAGGTGGATTCAGAATTATTCCATCAACACAAGCAATCAACGCCGTAGAAGATTTCAAGGGTATGAAACTACGAGTAAGCGAGAAGTCTCCAATCGCATACGACACATTTGAAGCCGTTGGTGCAATTCCTGTACCAATGGTAATTGAGAACATCCCCCAGGAAGTTCGTTCAGGAGTCATTGAAGGCGGTGAAAGCACTTATCCGAGAGTTTATGGCATGAATCAAAATGAGGTGTGTGGATACATTAATAATACAGAACACAGCCTTTTTTTAACTGGAATTATTATCAATGAAAACTTCTGGAATTCGTTATCAAAACAACACCAAGAAGCCATTAAAGTTTCTGCATATGAAGCAGCACAAGCAGAACGTGTTGAAGCTGTCGAAGATGTTGAATTGGTAAAGCAGCGTTGTATTGCTGATGGAATTAAAGTAATTGATTTACCAAAAGCGGAACAAGAAAAATTTAAATCAATTACTGAGAAGGTATATACAAAATATCAAAATTATTTTACACCAGGACTGGTTGATAGCATTAAACAGGCAGCTTAAATTATTAAAGGATATATTATGTTTAAAAAACCTAAGTGGAATGAGAGAATTCCTAGAAGTGTTGCAAAAGTTATTTCATGGAGAATTACTGTCACAGCAAGTAATTTTTTAGGTGCATGGTGGACAAGTGGTAGTTGGAAAGCTGGTTTGGCTTTTGCTGGATTTGCAATAGTAGCAAATAGTATTTTGTATTTTATTCACGAACGTTCATGGAATAAAGCAGATTGGGCAAAGGAAATAAATGAAAATTAAACTAACAAGTACAGCAATAAAATCAACGGACGCTGAATTTGTGAATGTAAATTTTTACGTTGATGATCAGTTTACTGCATATCTGCAAACAAATTATGTTGATACTAAAAAAATTGAAAACAAACAAATGATCAATGACACAATTATCTTCGAATCAAAACAATATTCAAGAAGAACAACAACAATGACTTTTGTTTCAGAGGAAGTGTGGGAAGAATACAAGAATGATGCTACTGTTAAAAACTATCAATCACAACGAAGAACTTACAACTTTGAAAACAACATAAAGAATCAAACAGTTATAGAGATGCTTGCTGAAACACCAACTTAGAACTTAATATATTATTACTATTAATGATATTAAAATTGTTATTGTGATCAGTGTGTATTATTAAAGGTTTATCAAACGAGTAAACTGGAAAATTTGAATTTGAATTGAGTTTGGTATAATACTCAAGATAATAACTATTATTGTCAAACTCAAAAATGTAATTTTTCAATGGCATTTTATAATCAATATGTGTTTTAATATGATTTGGTTCTATTACATCTTTACACATGGCCCACTTTTGAAAATCAACAGTATTAAAAAAGTTTATACCATTTTCCATAACTGATTTTATTGTATTAGTATTAATATCATTATACGATAACCGACTTATAATCTTATTAAAACATTTTACTGACCATCTGTTATCAAAATTTATCCACCAGAAAAAATCCATAACAGTATTAACTGGAACATTTTTATTGGTAAAATTTTCTATTTGATTGTTGATTAACCAATCATTATCCAACACATCCTTTATCTTATCTAAATTGTTTTTCCAATCCTTATAAACATAATCACCATATTTTGGCATGAATTTATTTAAACAAAACTCCGAACCAAAAAGAAAATCACCAGGCTCACCATCAACAAAAATATAATCACTATCTAAACTATATTTTTTTGATACTGAATCCACCTTTAGTTTCCCTTTAATATATTTCAAATAAAACATTGGATTCTCAACAATAGAAAAATAATTCAAACAAACTACAACTCTCTCCAATGCTTCTGATTTAAAATTTTTCAAAATAGAAACAAGAACTGCTGTTGAATCAATACCACCTGACCACATAACATACAATTCTTTATTTGATGACAGCAACTTGTCTTGTATTTCCAATGCTCTTTCATCACAAATGGTGCTTATTTTTTTATTGAAATTGTTATCATAATCAGGCATAAGCTGATCATCTAAAAAGTATCTTTCAAAACAATTGTTGCTTAAATTAGTTCGTGAGCAAAAATCACTAACAATAGATATATCTTTTTTAATGTTAAATGTATTTTTTAGATTTTGATTGTTTTCTTTATAAGCAGAAAACCAAGAAAAATTTAAATCCCTTTCTACTGTTCTTTCAAACTCGCCATAATTAAAGTATAGAATTTTCATTCCTGTTGGCCTTGTAACACCTGTTGGCCCTGTAGCGCCAGCTGTTCTCTGAGCACCCGTTGGTCCTGTTGGCTTCGTAGCACCTGTTGGCCCTGTAGCGCCAGCTGTTCCTTGTCGACTCTGTGGTCCCGTTATTCCCGTTGGACCCTGTGGTCCCGTGGAATTAATCTCAATATCGTTCATTAAAACAATCTTCTCAATTGGATAATCTTGTGCTAGACATTGATCGTTATTTGCAAAATATTCAGCCAAATCATAATATTCTTCTTTAGAATTTGCTATAAACATTATTCGCTCTAACATATCTAAAAAATAATTTTTTTTATTTAAATCATCATTTAAAACATTGTTTATATTATTGTCATCTGATACACCTGTCTTATACAAGAAATTAATGGTTTCCTGTGCATATTTGTCATCATACTGAATGTTCATGTTATAAAAAAATTGATGTGTTTTTTCTAGAACACTTCCACAAAACAACATGTATTCTTTTAACTTTTGAATATCTTCTATGCTTTTAGAAGAAATATTATTTGGTTCTATTTTGCACAAGCAGTTGTCAAAATTAGAAATGATAATAGTAGGGCCGTAAGGAGATTCTTTATCAAATTTGAGACCGTATTTAATACAATCGGTATTGTCTAGATTTGTATTATAATTGTCACAGGACACCAACAAATTAACCAAACACAATCTCATCTTTGAAAAGAATATGTGCTGTAATTTCTTTAACAATTCGTATCTATAATCAACGACAATAATTGAATTTATTGTTGGTGTATACAAGGCTAAAAAATTTTTTTTGCTTTCTTTATGACCAAATAAAAAATCACTTTTCATTATAAATTATTCACCCCACCGTGTACCGTAAAATTGAGAAAACGATATTGCACCACTAGTAGGTATACTGCCATAGATGATTGTTGTGTATGGAGGCGGCGTGTTGTTTGCCGGTGACACCCAGGTTCCGCCTCTATAAAACTCACTCATGGAATGTGGAGCAGTGTCGTAATTTCCGGAGAGGCCTCTCCACTCATTCCTTATATCTAAAAGACTAATTGCTCCTGAACTCTGTAATGTCATTTTTGTTTAATTTGTGGGTTAAATAATTATATATGATTGTTGTAGAAATGATACAAGATTTACTGTCATTTGTCGGTTATCAG
>Ga0222712_10002312_pt1 | contig 21970 bp, 23 predicted proteins | sample C33_657DmetaG_FD_165043 | JGI IMG/M metagenome (GOLD analysis project Ga0222712, IMG submission 165043) | Estuarine water microbial communities from San Francisco Bay, California, United States - C33_657D | ecosystem: Environmental > Aquatic > Marine > Unclassified | place: USA: California... | reverse complement strand
CAAAGGAAATGTTTTTGTAATTTTTCATTGATGATACGTGCATCATCTTCATTCCTGGTAAAGGTAAAAACGGATGGTCCTGAACCTGAGATGCCAAAGCTCAACGCACCATTTTCCATCGCAATTTCGCGAAGTTTATAAAAATCAGGAATCAGAATCGACCGAACAGGTTCAACGATCACATCTTTCATGCTTCTAGCAATCAGATCAATATCTTTGGTATATAATCCGGCAACCAGACCGGCAACATTGCCCCATTGCACAACAGCATCTTTAAGCAGGATCTTACTACGAATAATCTGTCGGGCATCACGTGTGGGTACATCGATCTGTGGGAATACAATAGAACAGTAAAGCTCTTCAGGGTAAGGAAGTTTTATAATATCAAGCGGCTCATAGCTTCTAACCAGTACAAATCCACCAAGCAAGGCAGGAGCCACATTATCAGCATGACCATATCCGCAGGCCATTTCTTCGCCTTTCATCGCAAAAGGAACAAGCTCCATTTTACTTAATGGATTATCCATTAGCGTATTTATTGCAAACAATCCAGCTACTGTACTAGCAGAGCTTGATCCCAAGCCACTGCCAATAGGCATTTTCTTAAATAATTCAATCTCTACTCCTACATCTGGCCGACCAATATGATTGAGATAATGTTGTACACTTAAACTAACTGTATTTTTTGCAGGGTCGTAGGGTAAACGTCCTTCATCGCCACTAATTTTGGTAATGATCACACCAGGCTCATCTCTAAGTCGCATGATCACCTCATCACCTGGCGCATTCACTGCAAAGCCCAGAACATCATATCCACAAACAACGTTGGCTACCGTGGCGGGAGCAAAAACATTAACTGATCTCTTCATATTAATTTATCACCTGAGTACCCTGCTAAAAACACCCTAACCAAAATTATTAAAATTCATTCCACTACTAAAATTTCTGTGCCCCTACATTCACGATATCTGCAAAAACACCTGCTGCGGTAACTTCGGCACCAGCACCGGGGCCTTTCACTACCATTGGTCTTTCTCTGTATCTTTCAGTTGTGAATGAAATAATATTATCACTACCAGACAAGGCATAAAAAGGATGTGTATCGTCTACCATTTGGAGACTGATCTTCACTTTACCATTCTCCAATTTACCAATATACCGCAATACTTTTTTATCCTCTTCAGCTTGTTTTTTCATCGTATCGAAAAAATTATTTTCAGCTTTTAGAGCCAGGTAAAAATCATCAACAGATTTAGCATCAAGACAGGATTGGGGAAGCATACTTTCAATATCAATATCTTCTGTTTCAAGCTCATAACCAGCATCACGGGCCAGAATAAGCATTTTTCGCATAAAGTCGGTACCACGAAGGTCATCCCTTGGATCTGGCTCAGTATAGCCTTTTTCTTGAGCCTGTTTTACAATATCATGGAAAGTTACATCTCCCGTATAATTGTTAAATATGTAGGAAATGGTGCCTGAAAGAATCGATTCAATACTGATGATCCGGTCGCCGCTAATCATTAGATCCTTCAGTGTTTTTACAATAGGCAGTCCGGCTCCAACATTGGTCTCATAAAAATAGTCGACCCCATGTAGCCTTGCCGTATCTCTGAACTGTTTATACTGCGCCAGTGACCCTGAATTTCCGATCTTATTACAGGTTACAATAGAAATATTGGAGCTGAATATCTCATGATAAAATTCAATTGGGCTTTTACTTGCGGTATTATCTGCAAATACACAGTTTGGCAGATTCATGGCTTTCATCCGCTTAACAAAAGTTGAAAGTTCTGCAGTTTCACCCTGCTCCAAAAGATCATTCTCCCAGTTTTCAAGTGTGATGCCATTTTCATTGAACATCATTTTACGGGTATTACTGATACCCACTACTTTAATCTGAATACCATTGTGCTTTTGAAGAAAATCTTTATGCTCTAGCACTTGTTTAAATAGCGTGGATCCAATATTGCCGGTGCCCAGACAGAATACATGAAGGGTCTTGTTCAGTTCCACAAAAAAGGCATCGTGAACTGCATTAAGACCTTTGTTAAGATCCTCGCGTGAAATCACAACCGATATATTATACTCCGATGAACCTTGTGCTATTGCCCTAACATTGATACCGTTACGGCCAAGGGAATGGAATAATTTACCAGAAATTCCAGGGGTTCGCTTCATGTTTTCGCCCACTATTGCAAGTACCGAAAGGCCCTGTTCAAAGACAGGAGCTTCAATTTTCTTAGCCAAAAGTTCGAGCTCAAACTCATGCTCAATTAAATGCTGAGCCCTCGCTGCATCCGAAGGATGAATAGCAAAGGTGATACTATGTTCTGACGAAGACTGGGTGATTAGGATAATATTGATCTGCTCGCGTGCTAGCAGAGAAAATAAGCGGCCGCTGAATCCAGCTTTTCCTACCATTCCACTTCCTTCTATATTGATAATACTGATATCATTGATGGAAGAAATTCCCTTGATTGCCAGATTAGAACTTTGACAGTTATGGCGGATTACTGAACCCAGAAATTCAGGCTCAAAAGTATTGCGTATTACAATCGGAATCTTTTTCAAAAATGCAGGGATCATGGTTGGCGGATAAATCACCTTTGCTCCAAAAAACGAAAGCTCCATGGCCTCTGTATACGAAAGTTCAGGTAATGAAAATGCCTTTTTTACCATCCTCGGATCGGCAGTCATCATTCCATTTACATCAGTCCAGATCTCAATATCTTCCGCATTTAAAGCAGAACCAACAATAGCAGCTGTATAATCACTTCCGCCTCTTCCCAATGTTGTTATTCTACCTTCCTCATTACTTGCAATAAAGCCGGTTATAAAAATAATTTTACCGCTATTTCTAGAATAATGGTCACGAATGAGCATTTCAGAAAGCTCCATATTCACGCGTGCCTGACCATAAGTGCTGTCTGTTTTTATTAATTCTGCCGCATTTACAAACAGATCATCATCCAATTTTTGTCCAAAGATCTTACTGATCATCAAAGTTGAACAACGCTCGCCATAACTAAGAATTAGGTCGCGGGTTCTTGGAGTTAATTCTCTCAAGATCAATACGCCCTGAAGCAAATCTTCAAGCTCATTAAACAAGATGCGAAGCTTAGTAAATACAGGATTCTGCTTAGACACTGCCAGTAACTCTTTAATCACATGGAAATGCCGCTCTTCAAGTTCCTTTAATTCATTGCTAAAAGTACCTCCCAACTCTGCTTTCTCGGCCATTTCAGCTAAGAGATTGGTCACACCGCTCATAGCCGAAAGCACTACAATCGGATTACCAGAATTTGCCTGTTCCTTTTCAATAATCTGCACTAATTTGCTGATCGATTCAACCGATCCAACTGAGGTGCCCCCGAACTTTAAAACTTTCATTATTTTAGTATTTCTTCAATTTCTAGTAAAAAAAAACGCCTTCCCCGTTATCTGAGGAAGGCGTTTTTGATGTTTTATATTTAATTTACACCATACATTCACCTTCCCCATGCAATAGCGTGGTGGTAGTGGTTGTGTTTGTTGTGGTATAAAAAGTAGTTATCATTTCTTTTTTGTGTGCTGTAAATTACGGCCTTAATTTTTGAATAAACAACTGTTTATTAACTTATTTTAAAAAAAGATTGTTTTTTTAATAAAACGGCAACAAATTGACCAATAATTACAGAATACATCATCAAGGTTTTATCTTTGCAAAGCAGATGGACGGACTAGTAATAAAATCAACAGGGAGCTGGTATGAGGTTTTAACTGACCAAGGGAAGTCAATAAACTGTCGTATAAAAGGAAAATTCAGAACCCTGGATATCAAAACTACAAATCCAATTGCTGTAGGCGATCGTGTACAAATAGATCCAGAGCCTGATCAGGAAACAGGCCTTATTACTACACTTCATCCCCGAAAAAATTACATTATCCGTAAATCTGTGAACCTTTCTAAACAGGCTCAGATTATTGCGGCAAATTTAGATCAGGCATTTTTAATTGTTACACTGGCCTCTCCCCGTACTTCTATGGGTTTTATTGACCGCTTTCTGGTCACTGCAGAAGCTTATGAAATTCCTGCAAAGCTGATCTTCAATAAGCTGGATCTGTTTAATGAAGAAGGCCTTGAAATTCTTGAGGAATACCAATCAATTTATGAAAATGCAGGTTACCCATGCTATAGTGTTTCAGCGCTCAAAGAAACTAATCTGGATCAAATAAGAAAGTTATTAAAAGATAAAGTAACGCTTGTGAGCGGGCATTCAGGAGTTGGTAAATCAACACTGATTAATGCCTTGCTTCCTGGAAAAGAACTTAAAACAGGCCAAATATCCGACTGGAGCGACAAAGGAAAACACACCACCACCTTTGCTGAGATGTTCCATTTGCCTTTCGGAGGATACTTAATCGATACTCCAGGAATTCGTGAACTGGGGGTTTTTGATATTGAAAAACAGGATTTAGGCCGTTTATTTCCGGAGATCAGAAAACTAATGGGAAATTGCCGCTTTCACAATTGTAGACATATTAATGAACCCGGATGTGCTGTTTTGGATGCACTTGATAACGAAGAGTTAGAATCTTCGCGATACGATAGCTACCTGAGTATTTATCACGATAATGAAACCAGAGGATGAGAGCAGTAATACAACGAGTGAGTCATGCATCCTGCAGTATTGAAGGTGTAATTAGTGGCGAAATTGGTACTGGATTTATGGTTTTGTTAGGAATTGAAGATAGCGATACCGATGAGGACATGACTTGGCTCGCTCAAAAAATTTCGAACATGCGCGTATTTTCAGACGAGAACGGCTTGATGAACAAAGCGCTGGCAGAGGTGCAGGGGAATATCCTTCTGGTGAGTCAGTTTACGCTCTTTGCCTCAACAAAAAAAGGAAATAGGCCCGGGTTTACGCGTTCAGCAAGGCCTGAATATGCTATTCATTTGTATGAAAAAATGATTGTAGAATTAACTAACCTTACTGGAACAAAAATACAAACCGGCGTATTTGGCGCCGACATGCAAATTAGTTTGGTAAATGATGGGCCCGTTACCATTTGCATCGATACCAAAGCCAAAGAATAATATAAATCAATTCTGATGACAATAGAGGAAGCACAAAAAATCGTAGATCAGTGGATCAATACAACCGGTGTTCGTTATTTTAATGAGTTAACCAATACGGCTATCCTCATGGAAGAAGTTGGCGAGGTTGCAAGAATCATGGCTAGAACGTATGGTGAGCAATCCTTTAAAAAATCGGATGAGGGCCATGACCTTGGCGATGAACTTGCAGATGTATTGTTTGTTTTAATTTGTCTTGCTAACCAGACTGGTATAAATCTGACCGAAGCACTCGCAAAAAATCTGGAAAAGAAAAATATCCGAGATGCCGATAGGCATAAAAATAATGAGAAGTTGAAATAAGTCCGGTTGTTCAGCATTTTTCATACTGCCACTTCTGTATTTACACCATTTTAACCAGGCGCTCTCCATCCAGAACCGGAATACTGGTAGTAATATCCAATTTCAGACAAAAAGCAATATCTTCTTCAATGCCCAGCTTCTTTAAACGTTCACTATGTGAAGTTTTTTTAAGATATAAACCTAAATCACCTTTGGCCAGCTTGTACAGATCTTCGGATGCAATACTCGCATCATCAAGAGCATAGTTGTCATCTTTCAAATGATGTACCACCCCACCAGCAAATAGCGTATCCTCCAAATTGACTTTACCTTTCCAGCCAGAGCAAAGCAGTAAAACATCATTCGGCTGCGTTTTAAGCCAAGTACACAAGGCGCTAATATTCAAAAATGAGCCAATCACAATCTTACTTGCACCGCGCGACATGTTTATTGCATGGGTGCCATTTGTTGTGGTAAGTACAATAGTTTTACCTGCTACCTTTTCTTGAACATACGAAAAAGGTGAATTTCCAAAATCAAACCCATCAACAACCTCTCCGTTTCGCTCTGCAGCCAACAGAAAATCAGAATCACGATAAGACTCACACTCTTCAACTGTTGCTACCGGAATAATGGCGACTGCACCATTTTCAATACCATAACAAATGGATGAAGTGGCCCTGAATATATCAATTACTACGACGATACTGTTGGTAAAATCATGTAAATGAAGCAGAGCAGGTGTCAAACAAACTTCAAGATTACGTTTTTGCATTCTATGTTATTGTATCATGTTTATTTAAAAGGGAATTTTACTACCCGCGCTAATAATTTGTTTTCGCGGATACTGACGTAAATATCAGACCCCTCTTTACAAAATTCTGCTTTGACATAGCCCAACCCAATTGCTTTTTGAAGCGAAGGAGATTGGGTACCAGAAGTTACCTTACCAATCACATTACCCTCTGCATCCACAATCTGATAATCATGACGAGGAATACCTCTTTCAATCATTTCAAACCCAACAAGTTTACGCTCTACTCCATTTTGTTTTTGAGCAGCTAGATTGGCAGAGTTCACAAAGTTCTTGCTAAACTTGGTAATCCAGCCAAGGCCTGCTTCAAGCGGAGAGGTAGTATCATCGATATCGTTTCCGTACAAGCAAAAACCCATTTCTAATCGTAAGGTATCACGCGCGGCCAGTCCGATAGGTTTGATCCCATAAGGTGCACCCGCTTTAAATATTTCATTCCAAATATGCTCTGAATGCTCCTTTTCAAAATACAATTCAAAACCACCGGCACCGGTATAGCCTGTTGCTGAGATCAATACATTTTCTACCCCAGCAAATACGCCTTTTTGAAAGGTACAATACTCCATACTAGAAAGATCAACATCGGTTAAACTTTGAAGTGCTTCAATAGCCTTAGGGCCCTGAACAGCGAGTAAGGAAGTTTTATCTGAGATGTTTATCATCTCTACTGCTCCGGTATTGTGTTTTGAGATCCACTCCCAATCTTTTTCAATATTTGAGGCATTCACAACCAACATATAAGTTTTATCGTTAATACGATAAACCAGTAGGTCATCAACAATACCCCCTTGATTATTTGGAAGGCAAGAATATTGGATCTTACCATCAAAAAGTTTGGATGCATCATTTGAACACACACGTTGAATCAGATCTAGTGCACCCTCGCCTTTCAAAATAAACTCACCCATATGGCTCACATCAAATACGCCTACCGCCTTACGAACGGTTTCGTGTTCAATATTTATCCCGCTATATTGTACGGGCATATTAAATCCTGCAAAAGGAACCATTTTGGCACCCAGCGCAATATGAGTGTCATTTAGAGCAACATTCTTCATGATTTGGAGGTTTTATTTAAAGCGGCAAATTAATTAAAAACGATTAAAAACAGGGCTCTATTTTTTTAGGCCATTAAAAGTCAAATTGGAAGGCTAAGCTGAGGATCTGTTATCCGAAAGGTTTTGCGATGATAGGGCGTTAAACCGAAAGCCAATACCGCATTTCGATGTTTTATAGTAGGATAGCCCTTATTATTTGCCCAATCATAGCTTGGATATTCAGCTGAGAGTTGAAGCATATAATCGTCCCGATAGGTTTTTGCAAGAATAGAAGCTGCAGCTATGGAGCAATATTTATCATCCCCTTTTACAACACATTCAAATGGAATATCTTGAAAAGGCTTGAAGCGGTTACCATCAATAATGACGAAACCTGGGCGAAAACTGAGCTGCTCTAATGCCAGATGCATGGCCTTAATGGATGCATTCAGAATGTTGATCTTGTCAATCTCCTGATGATCAACCATCGACACGGCAAAGGTCAGGGCTTCCTGCTCAATAATTATTCGTAAATCAGCACGATTTTTTTCATTGAGCTGTTTTGAATCCCTCAGAATAGGATGCTTAAAATTTTGGGGAAGGATCACCGCTGCAGCAAATACTGGCCCGGCCAAACAACCTCGACCGGCTTCATCACAACCCGCTTCAATTAGTTCATTTTGAAAATAAGGTAACAGCATATTTAAAGATCAGAAAAAATACGAATAACTTTGATTTTGCTACCGAAATGATAAAATACGCTAGCCATGATTTGCTAATAAATTTATTGACAGCAACTTACCTGACCAGTCTACCCTTCCATTTGTATTTACCTGAATTTCCCGCTATTCCTATATAAACCAGGTAAAACACATGAATTAAATTAAGCAAGGGTAGATAATACAATAATTTCATTCTTTTCCGAAAGCGGCAAACAGGGATAAGAAAAATCAATTCAGCAAGCATTTTTAGTAAAATAGTGACAAGGGCAATGAGCCAGAATTTGGGATCAATGAAGCCAGCAATAGCTGTACCAATGATACTCAGGTTATATAGCCAGATGGCTATTCCAAGTGCTACAATGCCTTTGTTTTTATAACTTGTGCTTTTTGAGGCCCATCGTTTACGTTGCTGGATAAATTCACCCAGATTAGCTTTAGCATGTGTGTAAACAGTTGCATCCATTGATTTGCAAAATCCGATCCCATTAGGGTAAGCGGAAGCTACCTTATGCATAAACAATTCATCATCACCTGATGCAAGATGATCAATGCCCTGAAAGCCTTTCAGCTCATGAAAAACATCCCTTCGATAGGCCAGATTTGCTCCGTTACAGGTTGTAGGATTTCCATTGCCAATCCCAGAAGCACCAAGCCCAATCAGAAATAAAAATTCCAAGCTTTGCATCTCCTCAAAAATATTTTGCTCTTCGAAATAAGTAACAGGAGAAGAAATCATTTTATAATCACCTAATTCATATAAAGTTACTATTGATTTGAGCCAGTTTGGCCCCATCCTGCAATCTCCATCGGTACTGATGATAAGTTCTGCGCTTGATACTTTTATAGCTTCTGCAATAGCCTTTTTCTTATATGAATTAAGTGGCTCTTTTTCATTTAAATTAATCAGTTTTACTCTTGGATCAATAAACGACAAAACAATCTCAGACGTTCTGTCTTTAGAATGATCATCAACAACTATAAGCTGAAGTAAATGTGCGGGGTAATCTTGAGCGAGAATATCCTGAATAGTAGATTCAATCATTCTTTCTTCATTGCGCGCAGCAATCATAACACAAACCGTAGTTGTGCAAAGCTTGTTCTCAGCATTAATTAGCCTGAGCTTTCCCCAGCCTTTTCTCAAATAAAGCATAATCACCCAATAGAATAGGGTAAACAGCGCAATGAGGATACTAATTAGTTGAATGACCAAAGAAATTGAGTTTTAAAACGAAGATAGAACCAAAAATAGCTGGAATAATTAAATTTATCATCCAAATAGCTGCAATAGCTGCCATAATTGCTATTTCTTGGGTGGTTACAAAAGCAAAAAAATAAGTTGCAACACTTGCCCGAACCCCGATATCTAACATATCAAGAGAAGGAAGTGATGATTGAATAAAATAAAAAACAAACAAGATCATGACCATGTCAAAAGTTTTGATTTCAGGGACAAGAAAATGGATAATTAGAAAATATTGAATTGTAAATATTAAATACCTCGATAGTGAATAAATCAAAATTCTAACCATATCGGCATACTTATACCTTGAAAAAATGATTAAAAATCGCTTCCATCGCCTTAAAAAATTAACTTTTTTTAGAAGGCCGTAAAGCCATTGAATATTAAAATAAAACAATATAAATAATGAACAATAAAGAAGAATCAGCAAACCTAAACCAAAATTTACAAAAGGATTCAAATTGGCAAACCGTAAAATAAAACAGAAAAGGGCCAATGAGCCCAATACATTGGTAACCACCAATTTCCCGATTGCACCAACACTCATGGCAATTACCCCCATTATACGTTTACGCGGCGATAAAAAAAACACTCTACCACCAAATTCGCCAATGCGGTTTGGTGTAAATACTGCCCAGGTCAACCCACAAAAAACAGACTCTACTGCTTTCCAGGTACTAATCTTTTCAAGCCCTCTAACCAGATACTTCCATTTTAGCGCCTCAATAAACCAGTTCAGGAACATGAGTAAAACAATACTACTCATTACTATATATACATCACTTAAGGAAAGTTTGTAAAGTAGTGATACAAAATTGTCTATATTCTGGTTATTACTTAACTTTTGAAAAATGAACCAGAAGGCTAGCCCTAATACAGCAACCTTTATTCCAATACTTAAAATCTTTTTTGACTGGGAGTTCATATAAATACAATGTTAAGCAAAAGAAGGTCAAATTTTTATTTTGAAAATGCTTTGTCTTAAAAACTTAAAAAAGAAGGTAAATTCTTAATATTGCTGTGAATGTTAAAAGAGAAATCAAATGAACGGATAATTCTTGGAATTGATCCGGGAACTAGCGTGATGGGATATGGAATAGTGAAGGAGGTCAAAAGCAGCGTTGAACTAATTTGCTTGGGCATTGTAAAAATGGACCACCTTGACGACCACGCCTTAAAACTCAAACATATTTTTGAAAAAACTGTTTTGCTTATTGATCAGTATAAACCCGATTGCCTATCAATTGAAGCCCCTTTTTATGGTAAAAATATTCAGGTAATGCTAAAACTTGGACGTGCACAAGGCGTAGCAATGGCAGCTGCATTATCCAGAAATCTTCCTATATTCGAATACTCTCCCCGAAAAATAAAACAATCCATTACCGGCAATGGTAACTCCTCAAAAGAGCAAGTTGCCGCGATGCTAAAAACCTTGCTAAAATTTTCGGAAACACCTGAATTTCTAGATGCAACAGATGGTTTGGCTGTTGCTGTTTGCCATTCATTTCAGAAAATAAGCACCGCAGGGAATAAAAAAAGCTATTCCGGCTGGGATGCATTCGCTAAGGATAATGTTAAAAGGATAAAAAAGTGAAATCAAAGCTGTTCGCGGATAGATTCAGCGATCTCAGATAATCTTTCTTCAGATAATTTTAATTTTGGGCGGCTAAAGTTCATATCATCCATGGTATTCATTGGGATAAGATGAATATGGGCATGAGGAACCTCAAGACCAATCACTGTTAATCCTATTCGCTCACAGGGAATGGCTCTTTTCAAACCTATAGCCACAATCTTAGCAAACATCATCAATCCTACATAGGTTTCGCTATCCAAATCAAACAGGTAATCAACTTCCTTTTTTGGTATTACAAGAAGGTGGCCTTCAGTGAGTGGGTTGATATCTAAAAATGCCAAATATTCAAGTGTCTCAGCAACTTTATGTGCGGGTATTTGGCCGGCTACAATTTTTGAGAATATTGATTGCATAAAGTTGTAAGTAATAGGTTATAGGTATTAAGTTATAGGTAATAAGTTATAGGTAATAAGTTATAGGTTATAAGTTATAGGTAATAAGTTTTATACTGCTATTTCTGACAGAATTAAGGTTGTTTATTAACTATCGGCTGATTTCAATGATCTCAAACTCGATCTTTCCTGCCGGAACTGCAATTTCAGCTTTATCGCCTACACTTTTACCTAAAAGGCCTTGTGCAATGGGTGATTTTACTGATATCCTACCTGATTTTAAATCTGCTTCAGATTCTGAAACTAATTGATAGGTCATTGTAGCACCATTATTCATGTTTTTTATCTTAACAATCGATAAAGCAAGAACTTTTGTTGAATCCAATTTTGATTCATCAATTAAACGGGCATTTGCCAAAACATTAGTTAATTTTGATATTTTCGATTCATGATGCCCCTGCGCTTCCTTTGCGGCATCGTATTCTGCATTTTCAGATAAATCACCTTTATCTCTAGCTTCTGCAATAGCCTTTGAAATCTGAGAACGACCCTCAGTTTTTAATACATGAAGCTCCTCTTTCAGCTTTTCTAATCCTTCAAGGGTATAATAAGTTACTTCCGTCATATCTCACAATTTTATGATTATACTTAAAAACAAACAAGACTATGTCGGCCTAAGCCAATATAGTCTTGCTCGTATCAATACGAAGATAATATTTTTGGTTTCAGATTTCCAAATTTCTAGTATGAAAACCTGCCTTTGTTATTGAGTATCAATAAATAATTTTAATCTCAAAATAAGGGTATCAGTACTTTTAATTTTTGAGCAAGCACTTCCGAGATCTTTCGATAAGACTCATGAGTCCAGCCTGCAATGTGCGGACTTAGAATTACTTTTTTATTTTCAGACAGCTCTGCAAACCATTCCTGCTCTGCCAGTGCTGGAAATTTTTCAATCTCCAGAACATCCAAACCGGCTGCAGATATTTTCCCATTTTTCAATCCATTTAAAACAGCTCTGGTATTGACCACCTCTCCTCTAGATGCATTCAGAAGCAGGATTTGTTTTTTAAAATGAAAAAGGTACTCCTCATTAAAAAGCTGACGTGTTTCAAAAGTAAGTGGAATATGAAAACTCAAGATATCTGCTTCTTTTACCACCTGCTCCATACTTACTTCCTGTGCAAAAGCATCAGAAAATCCGGTTTTATACTTGTCGTAAGCAATCACCTTTACCTCAAAGCCGGATAATTTTCGGGCCAACATCTGACCGGTATTTCCATACCCAATTATGGCAACAGTTTTCCCTTTAAGCTCATAACCCCGGTTACCTTCCCTATTCCAAATTCCATGTCGAACCTCATCATCTACAACATTCAAATTATTTAAAAGCGAAAGCAACATCCCAATTACATGTTCTGCCACCGCATCACGGTTGCCTTCAGGCCCGTTAATGCATTTTATTCCTTTTGAGATCGCATATTTTTCATCCACATTATCCATTCCAGCACCGGCGCGGGCAATAACTTTTAAATTTACCCCCGCATCGATAATTTCACGGTCGATATTAAATTTGGTGCGGATAGCTATACCTGAATATTCAGAAAGTACGGCAATGGTTTCCTCCCTACTGATGAGCGGTCGGTCATCACATTCAAAGCCCATTTTCTCAGCCTCCTCTTTAAAAGTAGGATGCAAATAATCTGCGATAAGTATTTTTTTATTCATGTCGCTAAAAACTATCTCGTTGAACTAATCAGGTTGGTAAGTTTGACAAAATCATCCACACTGAGGCGCTCGGCCCTAAGATCGAGCATTGGGTCATCACCCATACTATCCTTATTAAAAATAGAAGATAGTGCATTTCTCAAGGTTTTTCGTCGTTGATTGAATCCTGCCTTAACCACTTGCCAGAATAGCTTTTCGTCACAATCAAGTTTTGAAACTTCGTTCCGGGTTAAGCGAATAACAGCCGAGTTTACTTTTGGTGGCGGGTTAAATACTCCGGGTTTTACGGAAAATAAATAGTCAACCTTATAGTATGCCTGAAGAAAAACACTTAAAATACCATACTCTTTACTCCCAGGCTTTTCAGCACAACGCTGTGCAACCTCTTTTTGAAACATCCCCACCACTTCTATAACCTGATCGCGGTTTTCAAGAACTTTAAAAAGAATCTGAGAGGAAATGTTATACGGAAAATTTCCAATCACAGCCAAGTTTCCGGGAAAGATCTCTTTAAAATTTAGTTGTAAAAAATCAGCATTGATGAGCCTTTCACCTAGATTGGGGTATTTTTTATCCAAGTATTGAAATGACTCGGTATCAATATCAATCATGAAGATTTCGAGTTCAGTTTTACGCAACAGAAAATCGGAAAGAACCCCCATACCCGGACCTACCTCCAGCACCTGATCATATTTATCAGTTGAATGAAGACTATTAACGATCTTTTCAGCGATATTCTTATCGGTTAAAAAGTGCTGCCCGAGATGTTTCTTTGCTTTTACTAAACTCATTGATGGACTATTTTGCGCAATTTACAGAAAAATGACTTAGAGAATTAGCAAATGAATGAACATCTCTCAAAACTTACAACCTACAACCTATAACTTACAACCTACAACCTATAACTTACAACCTATAACTTATAACTTACAACTTATAACCTTCCACTTAATTGCATTATGAGATTAAAGTCTTTATTTTGCGTTAATTATTTATAACCTTAATAAAAAGGCATTATTGATAATTTAATTGATAGCAGGGATGAGCGATAAAATTAAAATTGGAATATCTATTGGAGATTTAAATGGTATTGGATTAGAGGTAATAATCAAAACTCTGATGGATGCTAAAATCATGGATTATTGTACTCCTATTGTATATGGGCATACAAAAGTTGCTTCCTTGCACCATAAAACAATGGAAATTGACGAGTTAAATTTCAATGTGATCAATGATGCACTTGAAGCACATCATAAACGCCCAAACATGATCAATTGCTGGGAAGAAGATGTTCAGATTGAACTCGGACAAGCCAATGCCAATGGTGGAAAATATGCCTTTATTTCTTTGGAAAGAGCTTTAGATGATCTCATTGCTGGTAAAACTGACGCTCTTGTTACTGCTCCAATCAATAAACATACTATTCAAAACGAAAACTTTCAGTTTGCCGGACATACCGAATATATTCAGTCTAAAACCAATTCAGAAGACTCACTAATGTTTCTTGTAAGTGAAGATATCCGGGTTGGAGTAGTAACGGGACATATTCCGGTGAGCGAAATTCCAGAGAAAATAACTAAAGAAAAGATTCTTTCTAAACTGAACTTGATGAACCAGAGCCTTAAAAAGGATTTCTGGATTCAGAAGCCCAAAATTGCAGTCTTAGGATTAAATCCGCATGCGGGTGACAACGGACTAATAGGTAATGAGGAGCTTGAAACCATTATTCCAGCTATTGCCGAAGCAAACGCGCAAGGAATATTTGCCTTTGGACCCTATGCTGCCGACGGTTTCTTTGCCGCACATACCTATGCTCAGTTTGATGCCGTATTAGCCATGTATCATGACCAGGGTTTAATACCCTTTAAGCAGATTGCCTTCCATACTGGTGTGAACTTTACAGCCGGCTTACCGGTAGTAAGAACCTCACCCGACCATGGTACCGGATATGATATTGCAGGTAAGAATAGTGCATCAGCAAGCTCATTCAGAGAAGCACTTTTTACCGCAATCAAAATCGTTGAACGACGCAGAGAAAGCGTAGAACTTGCATCAAATCCATTAAAACTGAGTAAGTTTTCTAAGGATAGAGATTAATATTGTTTGAGTTTTCTTATTTTTTGAGAAAATGACAACACTATAAATTGATATTAAAACCACTAATACCTCTGGTCTTTTACAGAAAAAGGCAGTTTATTGCTCTCTTTATCTTAGCATGCACTGCATAAAGCTTAAGCTCAAGGAAATTCAATAATTTACGCCCTATAGGTATAAAAACTAAACAAAGGCTGGCTGTCAAGCATTCATTTTAAAAAAACTGTTCCCAACTAAATAAATTTTTCTAAATTTGCAGGCTCAATTGGCGTGCTTTGAAATCTTTACAACAATATAGCATTCCGTTTACCGGATTAAAGCCCGGAATTCATCAATTTGAATTCGGGGTAGATGATTCCTTTTTTAAGGAGTTTGAATATTCTCTGGTAAAAAGCGGGAAACTCAAGGTTGACCTTGATCTGGAAAAGCAGGAAACAATGATGATCCTGCATTTTCATATCTATGGTGGAATCAAATTGGGATGCGATGTTTGTTTGGCAGATTATCCTTATCAAGTAGATTTTAAGGAAAGGCAGATTGCTAAATTAAATGGAAACGAAGATCTGGAGGATGATACCGAAGAGATTGTTGTTTTAAAGCGAAGCGAAACCGAGATCAACGTAGCTACTCTGATCTATGAATTTATTAATCTGGCGGTACCTTATATCAGCCGCTGCGAAGATGAAGGAAATGCAGAATGGTGTGATCGTGAAATGATTGCAAAGCTGGAGCAACTTGCACCAGGACCAAAAGAAGAAATTGAAGATGCTGATCCAAGATGGGAAGCGTTAAAGAACATAAAAAAGTAAATTAATACATAGGAACAAATGGCACATCCAAAACGGAAAATATCCAAATCAAGAAGAGATAAAAGAAGAACACACTACAAAGCAGAGGCTCCGGGTTTAACAACCTGCCAGACTACTGGTGCTGTTCATTTACCTCACCGTGCGTATACAGTTGATGGCAACTTGTATTATAACGGAAAAATGGTGATTGAAAACACTTCTATTGCCTAAATTACCTTTCTAAGATGAAAATCGGCTTAGATATAATGGGTGGAGATTTTGCTCCCAAAGCAGCAGTTTTGGGCGCAATTGCAGCTCAAAAAACCTTATCAGCAGATCAGACCATAGTTCTTTTTGGTGATAAGACGCAAGCCTTACCATTTCTCGCTGAAGAGGGCGTGAGTCCAGATATTTTCGAGTTTGTTCATACCACAGAAATGATCGGTATGGGTGAGCACGGAACAAAATCTGTGCTGCAAAAGCCTAATTCAAGTATCAGTCTGGGTTTCCAATACCTGAAAGATGGTAAAATAGATTCATTTGCATCTGCAGGAAATACCGGCGCTATGCTGGTTGGTGCTATTTTTAGCGTAAAGCCTGTTCCAGGAGTTATCCGTCCAGCTGTTGCAACGAACGTTCCTAAATTAAGATCCGGATTTGGAATTATGCTGGATGTAGGTGCTAATGCCGACTGCAAGCCAGAAGTTTTAGCCCAATTCGGTATTTTAGGTAGTATATATGCTGAACATGTATACCATATTCAAAATCCCAAAGTTGGACTGATGAATCTGGGTGAAGAGGAAGAAAAAGGCAATGTACTTACTCAATCAACATTTCCGCTTTTAAAGGATACTGACATTAATTTTATCGGTAATATTGAAGGTCGGGATCTGTTCAATGATAAAGCAGATGTTATTGTCTGTGATGGATTTACAGGTAATGTCATGTTAAAATTAGCCGAAACTTTTTATATTCTCACTCTCAAAAAAGGATTTAAAGATGAATTCTTTGACCGTTTTAATTACGAACAGTATGGAGGAAGCCCTATTTTAGGTGTTAATGCCCCTGTTCTGATTGGCCACGGTATCTCCAGCCCAGAAGCAATTAAAAATATGATACTTTTATCTCGAACAATGATTGAAACACAGTTCATAGATAAAATTAAAGAAGCTTTTAAATAATTTATCCCAATCTATTATGTCTAAAGTTCACGCTGCAATAACAGCCGTAAATGCCTACGTTCCTGAATATATTTTAACAAATAAGGAACTGGAAAGAATGGTTGAAACCAACGATGAGTGGATAGTAAGCCGAACAGGTATTAAAGAACGTCGTATCCTGAAAGGGAACCTGGGCACATCAGATATGGCTACTCATGCTGTAGCAGGTTTACTTAAAAAGCGTGGAATCAAAGCCACAGAAATCGATCTAATTATTTTCTGTACCACTACACCAGATATGGTTTTTCCTGCTTCGGCAAATATTCTTGCTCATAAAATTGGCGCGGTGAATGCATGGGGGTATGATCTGAATGCAGCCTGTTCAGGATTTCTTTATGGACTAGCTACAGGATCTCAATTTATTGAAAGTGGTAAACATCAAAAAGTGTTGGTGGTTGGTGGAGATAAAATGTCATCAATCATCAATTATAAAGACCGAACCAGCTGTATTATTTTTGGTGACGGCTGCGGAGCGGTTCTGTTAGAGCCGAATACTGAAGGCTATGGAGTAATCGATTCTATTTTAAAAAGTGATGGTTCTGGTGGTGATTATCTATGTCAAAAAGCCGGTGGTTCACTAAGACCAGCGAGTCATGAAACAGTAGATAATGATGAGCATTTCCTGCATCAAGAAGGGCAGGCCGTATTTAAATTTGCTGTAACCAATATGGCCGATGTTGCTGCCGAAATTATGGATAGAAATAATCTTACTTCCAAAAATGTAGATTGGCTGGTTCCACATCAGGCAAATAAAAGAATCATCGATGCTACCAGCAACCGCTGCGGGATAGAATCGGACAAGGTGATGATCAATATTGAAAAATATGGTAACACCACAAATGGAACAATACCATTATGTTTGTGGGAATGGGAAAGTAAACTAAAGAAAGGAGACAATCTGGTGTTAGCTGCCTTTGGAGGTGGATTTACTTGGGGTTCTTTATATCTTAAGTGGGCTTACTAAAAAAACAAGACGCATTTTTTACTATTTTTATTATAATTTTAAAATAAAATCCAAAAACTTAAATCAAACAAAATGGATATTAAACAAATTCAGGAACTTATAAAGTTTGTTTTCAAATCTGGAGTAAATGAAGTTTCTATTGAACAGAAAGAGTTTAAAATTACCATAAAAACCAACCAGCCACCAACTTACACAATAGGTGCTCCGGCCCAACCCGCTGCCCAATTACTGGCTGCTCCGGCTGTTGTTGCAACAGTAACAAGCGCTGCAGAACCAATCGTTGCCGCGCCAGTTAAAGAAGATTCTTCGTCGTACCTAACTATAAAATCACCAATGATCGGCACATTTTACAATTCTTCAGGTCCGGATAAGCCATTATTTATAAATGTGGGCGATGAGGTAAAAGCTGGCCAAGTGGTATGTATCATTGAAGCAATGAAGCTTTTCAACGAGATCGAATCTGAAATTTCAGGTCGTATTGTTAAAATTCTGGTTGATAATGCTAGTCCGGTAGAATACGACCAGCCGTTATTTTTGGTTGAGCCTATTTAATTTGAAGATCCGTAATTTGAGATTTAAAGTTTAAGGTATCTGTACCTAAGCTAGGTTAGATCTGCATTTTCACAATCCTCAAATTTTCAAAAGAAAAAACTATGTTTAAAAAAATACTAATTGCAAATCGGGGCGAGATAGCCCTTCGGATCATCCGAACCTGTAAGGAAATGGGCGTAAAAACCGTAGCTGTTTATTCAACTGCCGATCGCGATAGTTTACATGTTCGTTTTGCCGATGAAGCTGTTTGTATCGGGCCACCAGCAAGTAAAGATTCTTACCTGAGCATACCTAATATAATTTCAGCAGCCGAATTGACCAATGCCGATGCGATTCACCCGGGTTACGGTTTCTTATCTGAGAATGCTAAATTTTCGGCAATCTGTAATGAATATGGGATCAAATTCATAGGAGCTACCGCCGACCAGATCAATGGAATGGGTGATAAAGCTTCTGCAAAAGAAACCATGAAACAAGCTGGAGTACCAACGATACCTGGATCTGAAGGATTATTAGAAACAGTAAAAGAAGGAATTAAAATAGCCAACAAAATAGGATATCCAATCATACTAAAAGCCACAGCAGGTGGTGGAGGCCGCGGTATGCGGATTGTATGGAAAGATGAAGAGTTTGAACCCGCATGGGATTCTGCACGCCAGGAATCGGCAGCTGCATTTGGAAATGACGGACTTTACTTAGAGAAATACGTTGAAGACCCAAGACATATTGAGATTCAGGTAATTGGCGATCAATATGGAAAGGTATGTCATTTATCAGAACGTGATTGCTCCATCCAAAGACGCCATCAGAAACTAGTTGAAGAATCTCCTTCGCCATTCATGACACCTGAACTCCGAGAAAAAATGGGCGAAGCTGCGATTAAAGGCGCTATGGCTGTAAATTACGAAGGAGCTGGAACGGTAGAATTTTTGGTTGACAAGCACCGAAATTTTTATTTCATGGAAATGAATACCCGTATACAGGTAGAACATCCTGTCACTGAAGAAGTTATCAACTTTGACTTGATCAAAGAACAGATCAAAGTAGCTTCAGGAATTCCAATTTCAGGAAAGAATTATATACCAGAGATGCATGCCATTGAGTGTCGTATCAATGCAGAAGACCCATTTAACAACTTCAGACCATCACCTGGATTAATCACTAACTTCCATTCACCAGGTGGTCACGGAGTTCGTGTTGATACACATGTGTATGCAGGCTATCAAATTCCGCCAAATTACGATTCCATGATTGCTAAACTGATTTGCGTGGCACAAACAAGAGAGGAAGCAATTTGTACCATGGAGCGTTCATTAAGTGAGTTTGTGATTGAAGGCGTTAAAACTACAATTCCTTTTCATTTACGATTGATGAAAGATCCTAATTTCCGTGCAGGAAATTTTACTACCAAGTTTATGGATACTTTCGACCTCAGTTTATAAGCAGTTAGTTAATGCTGATTAACAGTAAATACTGCTTAAATTCGTGAATTTTGATGTTGATTGTCACAATTAAATGGATGCTTATTAAATATCTATAAAATACCATTCTAAAATCAAATAGAATGGTATTTTTGTTTTCAAATTATGAGTAAAAAACCTACTGATCTGGTTAAGGCTATCAAAGAAAAAGGAAAAACTATTGAAGCCGAAATGTCTTTTTTCGATCATCTAGATGTGCTCCGGGGGCATCTGATCCGCGCATCCATAGCCATAGTAAGTTTCACTATTCTGGCATTCAGCTTTTATGATTTTATTTTTGATGAGATTATTATGGGTCCTGGTCGTACCAATTTCTGGACTTATAGAATGATGTGTGCAGCCACAGAAAAATTTAATTTAGGTGCCGATTTCTGCGTAAAAAAACTAAGTTTCAATATCATCAATACCGAATTGGGCGGACAATTCACCTTACAGCTAAATTCATCCTTGATGATAGGAATTGTTTTAGGTGTACCTTACCTTTTATTTGAGGTATGGCGCTTTGTAAAGCCAGCATTACATGAAAACGAACGTAAATCTGCTACAGGATTTGTGTTCTGGGCATCTTTGCTATTTATCATCGGATTGCTTTTTGGATATTATATAATAGCACCCCTATCCATCAACTTCTTGTCTAATTATGAAGTTAGTTCGATCATTAATAACCAGATCACAATTGCCTCTTATTTTTCTGTAGTTGCCACATTAACAATTGGTGCTGCGTTAACATTTGAATTACCGATCGTTATTTATATACTTTCCAAGCTTGGAATCATGACGCCAGAGTTTATGAGGTCGTCCCGAAGATATGCAACAGTGATCATTTTGATTATTGCAGCGATTGTAACGCCTACACCTGATTTGGTAACGATGCTAACCGTAAGTTTCCCTTTATTCTTGCTGTATGAAGTAAGTATTTATGTTTCAGCTCGAGTGGCAGCGAATAAGAAGAAAGCGGAAATTGAATTTTACAAGAATTAGGAAAAATTTAATCTACTCTTTCTAGTTAAATGAGAAACAAAGAATAAAATATGAATACAAAAATATCTATCGCTATAGGAGCTGATCATGCAGGTTTTGAATATAAAAGTATGCTCATCGATTTTTTGAAAGATTATACAATCAAAGACTTTGGAACCTATAGCGCTGACTCTGTTGACTACCCAGACTTTGCTCATCCGGTTGCTAGTGCAGTTGAAAATGCTGAATATACAATCGGAATCCTGATATGCGGAAGCGCAAATGGTGTTGCCATGACAGCCAATAAGCATCAAGAAATTAGGGCAGCTATTTGCTGGAATGAAGAACTTGCTGAACTTGCAAGAACCCATAACAATGCCAACATACTCTGTATACCAGCACGATTCACTTCGAAAGAAGATGCAAAGAATATCTGCCTAAAATTCATCCATTCAGAATTTGAAGGCGGCCGACATTCAAACAGAGTAAATAAAATTTCCTGTTAACCAATTAAAACTAACCAATAAATATATGATGATAAAACAATCACTCTGGGTATTACTTGTGGCGGGTTTTTCCGTTCAGGGTTATGCTCAGGATCTGAATGCACAAAAATTTGCAGAACAGATCACAGCAAAAATAGCCAAAAAACATCTGAGCATACTTGCTTCAGATAAATTTGAAGGTAGAGAGACCGGTAAACGCGGCGCTCAAATGGCAGCCACTTACATCGCAAATGAATTTAAAAAACTGAAGTTAATAGCCCCTGTAAATGGTTCTTATATTCAGAATGTACCCTTGACTGAAACTTCATTTGAAGTAACATCCTTCATGGCAAATAATTCATCATTGACCATGGGCAAAGACTTCCTATTCAGTGGAAGTGGTGATGCTAGATCAATCAAGGCAAGTGAAATTGTCTTTATAGGTTATGGTATCGGTTCTGACAATTACGATGATCTGAAAAACACTGATATCGCTGGAAAAGTTGTGTTACT
>Ga0222712_10002311_pt1 | contig 21973 bp, 20 predicted proteins | sample C33_657DmetaG_FD_165043 | JGI IMG/M metagenome (GOLD analysis project Ga0222712, IMG submission 165043) | Estuarine water microbial communities from San Francisco Bay, California, United States - C33_657D | ecosystem: Environmental > Aquatic > Marine > Unclassified | place: USA: California... | reverse complement strand
CGCAGATTACGACTAAGCCGCTAAATCAGAAGAGGCGCTTGAGTCGTCGGACCGCCCTCGCCGCGACCCTGCCAGCCAGCGGTGCACTTCGTCCTGGGCGCAACTTCTCGTCGTCATGGAGCTGCATGAGCATCTGCTGCGCGTACGTTTCGGTTTCCGTTTCATCGACTCTGTTCCCATCAGTCTGACCACGAACGTCGAGCAACAGCGCGGGGTCACCGATGATTCGGACTCCTGAATCCAACAGTCCGTCGTGAATGCGACGCGAAAGATCCGTAACCTGCTCAACCGCCCACTGCGGCAGAAGGATCTTCTGGTCGGTCGCTCTTCGGTCTCGGATCGCAAGAAGCCTGCGTTGGATCTGACGACTGCGGACGCGCTCGGCAAACAGGAGCCCGCGCTCCTGCATCTTCTCCTGCAAGCGAAGGATGATGGCGATCTCCTGCGCCGTGAGCGAAGGATTGCTCTTCCCATCTACCGGCTGAAGCGTTCCCGCCGAGAGACCGAGAAGGTGCTCAAACGCAGACAAGAGCACGCGATGGTCGCGGTCATCCACCACCACAACCGACACGCGGTCGGCACCGATGGCGTCGGCCCAACGCTTTGCAAGTTGATCATGGCGGTGGCGGAACCAGAACGGATGCGGCACGCCAATCAACTGCGCGATGCGTCGGACGCCGCGTGGCTTTAACGTCCACCCGAGCCACTCATCGAACGAGCTCGACGTGAAGCTCCCCCGCAGGTCGAGCTGCCACTGCGATGGGAGTATTTTGGCGAGGGGTCGCACTGTGACCACGACATGAACGCGTTCCCGCTCGAGGTCATCGAGAAGTGTCCGGATTTCCCGTCTCTCGCAGAACGAAAACTCTTCGCCGCTGACTATCACTCGAGGAGCGCTGGAGGCGTGGACACGGGCAACCTGATCCTCCCACTCGCCGTAGTCGACCACCTCGTTTGGGTTCTTGAACGGGAGGCGAAGCAGAGATCGGGCGATCCGATTCGAAGCGAGACGTCCTTCGGGCGCCCCGTAGTACACCCCTTGTCGGAGAATCTCGTCCCGATTCGCCCTGATGGAATTCTGGAGGCTGGTTGTCCCGGTCTTGTGCGGACCGATGTGCAGGAGCCGAGTCCCAGTTGGAAGCGGCGGCACCTCATCGGTCGGCACAACATGCGACAAAGAACTCACGGACGGATAGTAGCCGAAGGCGATGGAGGAGCACCGCACTATACTCACGCCATGAGACCTATCGCACTCGGCCTTCTGTCGCTGGCACTCATCGCATGCAGCGGGACACCGACTGTTGAACTCGACGATTTCAAACGCCCCAACCCGATTCCTGCGGGCGCAAGCGTCGACTGCACAGATATCGGTCCAGACAAGGATCTGCATGGCTGCGACCTGAGCGGCCAGGATCTTGCCGAAGAGAATCTCTACAACGCGAACCTTGAAGGTGCAAACCTCAGTGGCGCAAAGCTGAAGAACGCAGATCTGCGGTTCGCAAACCTCAACGGCGCGAATCTTTCAGATGCCGATGCGCATGGGGCAAACTTCGGGCGGGCCTCGATGATCGGGGCGATTCTCTTTCGAGCGGACGTCCATGGGGCCGATCTCCACGGTGCCGATCTCACCGAGGTAGATGGGCGCGCACTCTTCGGGTCTCGAGCACAACTCTTTCAAACCACCCTTGATCGCGCCGATTTCAGCGGTGCACAACTTGACGGCGCCAATCTCTATCAGTCCTCAATGATCAACACCATTTTGAGAAATGCGAACATGCGCAACGCGTTTCTTGCCGGTGCCGACATCACCGGTGCAGACTCATCTGGAGCGATCTTGGAATACGCAGTGATGCCAGACGGTTCCGTTCGACCGTAAAGTCCGCTCCGCTAGCGCCCACCCCGCGCGATCTCTCCGCCGCCGATCCGCTGCGCAATCCATACGGGAATCACGGAGACCAGAACAAGGAGCAGCGCGACCACGTTCACTACGGGGAGCTGATATGAGCGCTGGAGTTCGCTGAACACCCAGACCGGAAGGGTGCGCGCCCCGGGCCCGGCGGCGAAGAGGGTGACGATCACTTCGTCGAATGAGAGCGCAAACGCGAGGAGGCCACCGGAGAGCAGCGCGGTGCGCATGCCTGGCAGCGTGATGCGGCGGAAGGTCATCCACGAGTCAGCACCGAGGTCTGCCGATGCCTCCTCTGGGCTGCGTGGGAGCCGGCGTAGTCGTGCAACCACATTGTTGTACGCCACCACAACACAGAAGGTGGCATGAGCGATCACGATCGTGTGGAGGCCAAGATCAATTCCAAAGAGTTTGAAGCTGCTCTGCAACGAGATGCCAGTAACCACGCCTGGGAGTGCGATCGGCAGGACGAAGAGGAAGGAGATCGCGTTCTTGCCAAAGAACTCATAGCGCTGCATGGCGAGCGCGGCGAGCGTGCCGAGGATGAGTGCGAGCAGCGTTGAGATGGTCGCGACGATGAGCGAGTTTGCCAGCGCGTCGCGGATGGCCGGACTCCCCGCCGCCTCACCGAACCAGTCAAGCGTAAATCCGCTCGGCGGCCAACCGCCAAGAGGGCTCGCATTAAACGCGTAGACGGCGAGGATCACCAACGGTAGGTAGATAAAGACCATCACTGCACCGGTGAAGAGACGAAGGAGCGCCCGAACGAGCGGCGACTCAACCATGTTCACTCTCCCGCCACATCAGAGCGACTCAAATGCCCCGAGGCGGCGCGCAAAGAGGAGGTAGCCAATCATCACCAGGATCGGGACGAATGAGAAGGCCGCCGCAACAGGGAAGCTGCCGAGTGCGGAGTTGTCGTAGATCACGTTGCCGATGAACTTTGCATCCGAGACGAGGTCGGGGACGATGTAGTCGCCGATGCTCAGCGAAAAGGTGAAGATGGAGCCGGCCGCGAGTGCAGGGATCAGCTGCGGGAAGATGACGCGACGGAAGGTGATCCAGCCGCGACCGCCCAAATCAGCGGAGGCCTCAAGCAGCGAGTTCGGAATGCGCTCGAGCCCCGCGTACACCGGAAGGATCATGTACGGCAGCCAGAGGTAGGTGAGGACGAGCCACGAGTTGGCGATCTCGGTCAGCCCGGGTCCCTCTAGGCCGAATGGCGAGATCGCCCAACCGAGCAGCCCGTTGGTTTGCAAGATAGTTCGCCAGGCATAGATCTTGACGAGATACGACGCCCAGAGCGGCATGGTCACGGCGACCAGGAGCAGAGCGCGCGTTCGCGGCGAGGCAATCCGTGCCATGTAGTACGCCACGGGGAGTGCGATCACCGCAGCGGTGATCGTCACAAGGAGTGCAATGCCAATGGTGCGAGCCGCAATCGTGAAGTAGACGGGATTGCTGACGATCTGCACAAAGGCGTCAAGCGTCCAGTTGAACGGCTCCACCTTGCCGGTGAAAGAATCCTTCGTCCAGAAGGCGTGCATCAACAAGATGAGAAGTGAACCGAGATACACAACGCTGATCCAACCGAGCGGACCCGCAAGAAGCGCGCGCAAGGTTGCTCGTGGATGTTGGTTGAACCAGCCGGTGATGCGCCGCATCATGCTCGTGGCACCGGAAGGAGAAAAGGGCGGGGCCCCCCGAGATGCATCATCTTCGAGGGACCCCGTCCAGGTTCAGCGTTAACTGCGAGGCTCAGTTGCCGCGCAGCGTCGTCCATGCTTCAACCCAATCATCTTGGGTCTTGCAGGTCGTTGCTGGATCGGCATCGTCGCAGTCTTCCCGCGGCGTTGCCCAGTACCAAATGTTCTCCCAATACGCTTCGTTGCTCGCGTGAGTCAGCTCGCAGTGACCCGGGACGATCGTCTCAGCGTATGCACATGCAGCCTCGCTGGTGGCGGCCTCACCGAAGAAGACCGTCGCCTGGCCGTTCGCCTCAGCGGACATCATGTGGTTCATCCAGAGGTACATGCAGTTTGGATTCGCGGCCTTGGTGGCCATCATCCAGGTGTCCGACCAGCCGGTCGAACCTTCCTCTGGCATGACCGTCTCGACCTTCGGCGCAGTCGCGTCGCCGCCGAGCACGTTTGCCATGAACTGCCATGTGGTGCCGACGACGAGGTCACCGCTTGCATAGCCGGCTACCTGATCGGCGTAGTTGCCCCAGTAGATCACGCCAAGATCGCGCTGCTTCTCGAGCAAGTCGATCGCCGCCGTGAACTGCTCTTCGTTGAGCTGATATGGGTTCGTGATGCCGAGCTCTGGTCGCTTCGACATCAAGTGAATGGCAGCATCAGCAATGTAGATCGATGAATCGTAGATGCTGATTTTGCCGTTGACTGAAGGGTCGCCTTCCCACACGAGATCCCACGATGTTGGTGCGGTCGTCACCACTTCGGTGTTCCACATCAACAGGTTAGGACCGCGGCCGTGTGGCACGCCGTACGGCATGCCGTCCATTGAGTTGTGCGCCTGATTCTTCAGGCCGCTGAACACCGCCGCGTAGTTTGAGAGCAGGTCCACGTTGATTGGTGCCACGTCACCAGCGGTCATCAGTCGGACTGATGCGTCACCAGAGAAGGAGCCGCCGTCATACTGCCCCGACTGGAGCAGCTGAACGCCATTGTTCGAGTCAGTCATCGCGGTCACGTTGACCTTGCAACCGGTCTCCGCTTCAAACGGATCAACCCAGTTGAAGCCTTCGTACTCTCCGCGCTCTGCGTACCCTGGCCAGATAATGAGGTTGAGCTGGCCTTCACCCTCGCCGAGCGCTTCGAGCCAACCAGCCGGCTTCTCATCACCCGATGGCGCGGAACTCTCACCGGTGCTGCCGCCACATGCGGCCGCGAGCAGTGCGAGTACTGCCAACAGGGAAACTCCCTTGAGTCGCTTCATGTTCCCTCCGTTACCTACGCTGGAGCCACCTGCGGATCTTCCGCAAGGGTCAGCACGTGTCCCCGCCTCCACGTGAGTCGGACTGCCCGACCCTCCGCAGAGTGCGCTTCCATTGACGACTCCTTCAGGTTCTGCTGTGTCACCGTCAGGTCGCCGCCGATGTCTAGCGCGATGATATAGCGCGTGTCCGCGCCTAGATAGACCACCGTTTTGATTTTGCCGAGCACGGAACCCTCGTCCGCCCCCACCTTGTCGGTGGGCTCACCGAGGCGAATCTTCTCGGGGCGGATCGCGAAGCGGCCGGGGGTCCCGAAGAGGGCACGAGCGGCTTCACCGGCAACGAGGTTGGAGCTGCCGACGAATCCCGCCACAAACGCGGTCTTCGGGTGCTCGTATACCTCAGCTGGGGTGCCGATCTGTTCGATGCGGCCACGATTGAAGACGGCGAGGCGGTCGCTCATTGTGAGTGCCTCCTGTTGATCGTGCGTCACGTAGATGAAGGTGATGCCGACTTCGCCCTGGATCGCTTTCAACTCAATCTGCATCTCTTCGCGAAGCTTCAGGTCTAACGCGCCAAGTGGTTCGTCCAACAGGAGGACGCGCGGGCGGTTGACCAGCGCGCGGGCGAGTGCCACGCGCTGACGCTGACCGCCAGAGAGTTGCGCGGGTCGACGCGCGTCGTACCCTTCAAGGCGAACCATACGGAGCGCATCCTTCACGCGCACGGCGCGCTCAGCCGAAGGAACCTTCCGGACTTCAAGTCCGTACGCAACATTCTCTGCAACGCTCATATGCGGGAAGAGTGCGTAATCCTGGAATACCGTGTTCACGTTTCGCTCAAACGGTGGACGTTCCGTGACATCCTCACCGTGAAGATAGATGCGTCCCGCAGTCGGACGCTCAAAGCCCGCGATCATGCGAAGGGTGGTGGTCTTCCCGGATCCAGATGGTCCGAGGAGTGAGAAGAACTCTCCGTCGCGAATCTCAAGGTTGATCCCGGCGACCGCAGCAGCGTCTGTCCCGCTGCCGAACTGCTTGGTCAGACTCTCAAGGCGAATCGCCAGAGCGGTCGAAGCGGTGTCATTCATGGCGAGGAGCGTATCAGGCGCGTGCGGACGACTTACGGCAGCGCACCAAAACGGTGCACGGCCCGCTCATGCGCAGCGGCGATCTCCGTGGGGAGCCCGGCAAACTGCGCGAGGTGCCCGGTCCGTTCGTGCATCTCGCGCTCCCAACGCTTCGGGTCAACGTTGAGCAGCTCAGCGAGATCGGCGGCTGGAAGTGACATCCCGCGAAGGTCAAGCTCCTCCGTCTTCGGTACCGCACCAACGGGCGTCTCCCGACCGCTCACGCGGCCCGCCGCGTAATCAAGGAGCCAGAGGAGTGGGCGCAGGTTCTCGCCATACCCGGGCCAGAGGTAGCGTCCGTCGCGCTGACGAAACCAGTTCACATGGGCGAAGACCGGCGCTTCACGGACCTTTGCAAGTGTGGCGAGCCAGTGGCGCGCGTAGTCGCCTTCGCCGTATGACATGAAGGGTCGAAGTGACATTGGGTCGTAGCGCAGAAGGCCCTCTTTCCCCTCCGCCGCCGAGGTTGCCTCAGCGCCGAGGGTGAGTCCGTCATAGATGCCATCCGCGGCAGGACGCATGGCGCGAATGAGTGGCTCGCGATCACGCACGCGCCCACCGAAGATGATCGCGTCCACGGGGACGCCGGCGGCAAGGTTCACTTCGTCGCTGATGTTCGGGATGTTGCTGAGCGCCGTCGTAAACCGGCTGTTCGGGTGCGCCCACTCTCGTCCCGCCTCTCCACTGCGCTGCTCTGCAACTGGGCGCTCACTGATGAGTGCGCCGCGCCAGTCTCGCCAGCCAGCGAGGTCTACCGGCGGCTCTGGGGTGAGCCCCTCCCACCAGACGTCGTGGGTGATCTCGTTATAGGCAACGTTGGTGAAGAGGGTTCCCGTCCCAGCCCCGATCGCGGCGATTGCGTTCGGATTCGTCGTGGGGTTGGAGTTTCGCGCAACTCCGAACACACCAGCTTCGGCGTTGAATGCCATCAGGCGACCGGTCTTCTCGTCAACATAAAGCCAGATCACATCATCGCCGAAGAAGCGGACGTCGAATCGCCCCTCAAGGCCCGCAGGGGGGACCATCATGGCGAGATTCGTCTTTCCTGAAGCGCTCGGAAACCCGCCGCAGATGTATTTGGTGCTCCCCGACTCACGGTCGTGAACGCTGATCAGCATGAACTGCTCCGCAAGGAATCGACCGCTCTTCCACCCGTCGTACGAACCCTGTCGCAGCCCATGGGCGATCTTCGCAAGGAGTGCATTTCCTCCATACGAGGAGCCGAAGTGAAGGATGAGTCGCTCATCCGCAACCGTCACAAAGTGCCGCGCATCATCTGGCGTTCCCTGCTTCAAATCATCGAGCGGCCCCGTGATGTGAACACCGCGCACGAAGTGTGACTGGTCCTGGAGGTTGTTGAGGTGGCGAACTCCGACGCGCGTCATGCGAATCATGTGCAACGCAACCACTCGACTGTCGGTGAGTTCGAGTCCGGCTGCCCACGGTGTGAGAGGAGAGCCTTCTGGGGCCATCACATACGGGATCGCATAGAGCGTCTTCCCCCTTGCAGCGGCGCGCATCAGTTCGCGCACGCGAGGGACGATCTCACCGCTCGGCTGCCAGTTGTTGTAGACCCCGCGATCGCGAGGATCGGCAGTGGCGACAAAGGTTCGCTCTTCCGTACGCGCCGTATCTTTTGGATGTGAGCGCGCATAGATGCGATCTCCACTCACTGGGAGCACCTCGCCAGCCTCCAAGGCTTCGCGCATCAGGCGAGCATCGTCCGCCGCATCAATCACCTGAACCTGGGCAGCGCCCACATGTCGAGCCCATTCGGTGATGAATCGGAGGGCGGGCTCGCTCGTCAGACCAGCGTGGCGCAGCTCGATCGTTGGCTCGGTCATTCACCCTCCCTGCTGACCAGACCCAGAGACTCTGGCGGGGAACGCGAGAGGAGTCAACCTGAGCGTGCCCCACGATCAGTCGCGGCTGCCGCTAGTCAGATGGTGCTGCAGCTAGGGGGACGCTGACTCCACCATTCCGAACTGCGCCGCCGCGAGCTCAGCGTAAAGTCCGCCCGCACGTCGAAGCGCTTCGTGTTGACCGCGCTCAACCACACGTCCGTGATCCAACACGATGATCTGATCTGCGGAGGCCACGGTGCTGAGTCGGTGCGCCACGGCAATCGTTGTGCGACCGCGCATCGCGCGCTCGAGCGCCTCCTGAACATGCCGCTCGGAGACAGAGTCCAGCGCGGACGTAGCCTCGTCAAGTAGCAGAATCGGCGGATCCTTCAACAACACGCGCGCAATCGCCAGTCGCTGACGCTCGCCGCCAGAGAGTTTGTAGCCACGTTCACCAACCACCGTGTCCAGACCGAGTGGCAGCTCACGCACACGCGCTTCAAGTGACGCACCTTCAATCGCCGCCCAGAGCTCCTCATTCGTCGCATCTGCCTTTGCGTACATCAAGTTGTCGCGAATGGTTGCGTGAAGCAGATGTGTCTCCTGCGTGACGACTCCAATAACATCACCGAGCGACTGGAGTTTGATGTTTCGAACATCGCGCCCGTCAATGAGAACCGCACCTTGTGTCACATCCCAGAATCGCGGGATGAGGTTCAAGATGGTGCTCTTCCCAGATCCTGAAGGTCCGACGAGTGCCGTTAGGCTCCCGGGCGTGGCGCGCAACGAGATGTCGTGCAGCGCAAACTGATCGCGCCGTGCCGCCGCTAGGGCGTCAGGTGGGCGCGGGTAACTGAAGGCCACGCCGCGAAGTTCAATCTCGCCACGCACATCGGACCTTCGCAGCGTGGCGGCGATGGGGGCGTCCTTGATCTCTGGTGTGAGGTCGAGGTACGCGAAGATGCGCTCAAAGAGGGCAAGGCTTCCACCGATCTCAACCTGCAACCCAAGAAGCGATGCGAGCGGAAAGAAGAGGCGACTTTGCAGTGTGGTGAAGGCGACGATGTCACCAATGGTCGGCGCGTCTGGCGCACCGTTTGCCGCGAGTACACCTGCGACAAAGTAGACAAGCGCAGGGATGCCGCTGAATACCACTTGCACCACCACGCCGACCCAGCGACCGGTGAGTGCCTGACGAAGTTGGAGCACGGCGAGGTCACCTGATCGAGCGGTGAAGCGCTCCGCGCCCGCCTCGGCCCGCCCGAACGACTTCGCAAGCAGTGCGCCGCCAACGGAGAGGTGCTCCTCTGCGATCGACGTCAGGTCTGCCAACGCACCCTGCACCTCACTGCTCGCCTTGCGACGTGCGGCAGAGGCTCGTGAGCTGAAGTAGAGAAAGAGCGGCGCCACACAGAGGCTCACGACCGTCAGCCGCCAATCGATCAGCGCCATTGCCACCAGCGTGGAGAGGACGATCGCGACGCTCGATGCAAGGTTCGCCGCCGCGTCAGAGACGACCGACTGCACGCCCGAGACGTCATTGGTCAAACGGCTCTGGATCTCTCCGGTGCGCGTCTCAGAGAAGAAGCGCATCGGCATCGACTGCACGTGGGCGAAGAGGAGGTTGCGAAGATCGCGCATCACAAACTGTCCAACCGATGCGGTCAACCATGACTGCGCAAGCCCAATGCCGCCATTGATGATCGGTACGATCACCATCAAGAGGGCGTAGGTGCCAAGCAGTCCGATGTCGCCCTTTGGAAATGCGTCATCAATCATCAGTTTCAGCAGATACGGATTGGCGAGGCCGATCACGCTCGAGGCCAGGATGAGCATGCCGATGAGGGCGAGTCGACCCTGATACGGCCGGAAGAAACGTGCGGCGCGGCGCAAGAGCGGGATTGCAGCCCCCGTAGGACGCGTCGGCCCGCCGATCTCGTCTCCTGAGAACGGGCCGCGCCCGAAACCTGGGCCACTCACGGATGCAGGGTCAGATTGGGTGTGTACACGAGCGAATCGTACGCGTGTTCGCCGTACGGCGCCTCCTGTTGCGCCGAGCGAGCGGGCCAAGCGTCAGGCTATGCGACGCAGGCGTCCTTCAGCATCTTGATGAAGCGTTCGCGATCTACGCGATACACCACGCGGCAATTCGGTTCGCGCTTTGTCCCACCTAGATGATCAACAATCGTTTGTCCCCGTTCATGACCTGTACCGAGTGAGATCTCCACGCGAAGGGTTGCCTCTTTCGTCACCATGTCGGGCTCAATCGCCACAGCCATTGCGATCGGATCCGGAAGATCAAATCCGTTGAGTTTTGTCTCCGTTCGGCAGAATTCGCGAAGGACGCGCTGCGGATCAACAACGTACTCGCCGAGTGGGCCGAGCGCACGAATCTCCGCGGCGAGCTCGTCTGAGATCACGGCATCGGCAACGGAGACGTCCCAGCCAACCATCTCAAGGGGCATGCCAGATTCAAAGACAATCTGTGCCGCCTCTGGGTCAACCCAGAAGTTGAACTCTGCGAGTGGCGTCACATTCCCCGGAAGCACACCGGTGCCACCCATCATCACGCAGCGGCGCACCCACGAGGCGAACTTCGGTTCCGCGCGAACGGCGAGGGCAACGTTCGTGAGTGGCCCAAGCGTCACGAGGTCCATCTGGCCTGGGCTCTTTCGGAAGGCGTCGATCAGCGCTTCAACACCGGCGGTAGACGTTGGGGTTCGACCGCGCAGCGGCAGGCCGATGTCACCCATGCCGTCACTTCCGTGGACGTTCTGTGCGGTGACAAACGATCGAACGAGCGCGCGATCCGCGCCAGCATGAATCGGGACCTTTGCGCCACAGATCTCCGCGGTGTAAAGGGCAATCTGCGTTGCCTGCGGGAGCGGGACGTTCCCCGCCACAACGGAGATGCCAACAACCTCAACACCTGGGTTCTTGAACGCCATCACCAGCGCAACCGCGTCATCAGATGCGGTGTCGGTATCGACCCAGATGCGCCGCGTGGCCGCCATGACTACAAATTAGCGCGGAAGGCGTCGAACTGCCACGGGTCATCTGGCAACGCGTCGGCAACCTCGGGGAAGAGTTCAAGTCGGTTCTGGAGTGGCGTCCAATCAACGGCGCCCGCCCACCGCGTGCCCAGGTAGTTGCGAATGTCGGCGAGCACTTCGTTGTGTGGGAGCTCGTCTGGGACGCGAACCCCTTCATTCGGGTGACGCAGCAGCCAGCCGACAGCGCCAATCACTGAGCCCGCAACCTGCAGCGTGGTTGCGGAGTGACCAGGGAGGATTGCACGCGCCTCGTCAATGGAGAGGAGCGAGCCGCTCCACCACGCCTTGAGTGGATGACCGAGGAGCAACACGCCAAGGCGATCCTCGCCCGTTGTGATCTCATTGTTGAGTAGACGGAAGCGCGCTGGATGCTCCCAGTTGCGCCCGCGCAGCTCATGGACTGATGCAATTGCAGAGTCTGATGGGCAGTAGGCGTAATAGACGGTTGGTCGGTAGCGCGCTGCGCCGTTGTCGCCGTGTACCGTGAGATGTTCGCTCATCGTGAATGCTTCGCCGTGACGGATCAACATCCCGATCGACTCCCCACCGCCGCTGACTGCCGTCCCTGGGGTTGCGCCAGGAACCCAGGTGCGCACCTGCGTCTCCATTCCCGCACGTTGAATCAGGATCTGGTTGCGCGGCCCATCCCCCTCATGCGCAAGGCCACGCGCCGGCATGCTGCGCTCGTGCGTCCCCCAACCGAGCTCAGCCGGCGCGATCCCCTCTTCATAGAAGCCTTCGCCCGACCAGGTGTTGACGAACTCGCCCACCTCTTTTGGCTGATCCGTAAGTTGCGTGTCGCGCTCGGCGATCTGGATGATTTTCGTACCACTCGCCTCCGCAATGCGCGCGTGCGCGCCGTCTGCGAGTGCGCGCTCGAGATCACCTTTCGCCGCACCGCTCACCAGGTTGCGCTTCAGCAGTTCTGCACCGAGTTGCTCGAGTGCAAATTTCGCCTCGTGGCTCACCCAGCCAGGATTTGCGCCGTGTTCAAGGATGGCACTCGGTCCACGGTTGTCACCCCATGAGCGCATCGCGGCGCGAAGGGCCATGTGGCGGTGATAGAGGGTGCGGGACGCGGGTGGCTGCTTCTCGACATCCGCATACGGCTCCCAAACTTCGACACTGGTGTTGAGGTATCGCACTCCCGCGTTTCGACACCAATCAATAATCGTGATTGCATCAATGTTCCATGCAAGATCCAACAGGATGTCGCCTGCGGAGAGGCGCTCGCCGAGAACGCTCGCAAGGTTCTCACGCGTCACCGCCGCCTGCTCGTATGTCACACCAGCGGCGATCGAATCAGCAATACGCTGACGCGTATCTGTCATCTCCACGACGCGAATGCTGGATGGCGCGATCTTGACGTCACGAATCAGTAGCGGAACGACAGCCTGACCGATCGAGCCGCAGCCGAGCACCACCACCCGCGCGGGGCGGGCGGCTCCGGGAGCGATGAGTGGAACGGCGGAGGACATCGGGAAGGAGTGTACGTTGTTTGGTCGACCGCTGGAGGTTAGCGGACGACTCCTGTGGCGGCGCTAAAGTTTTCCACAATCCCAACTAGATTTGTGGCTCGAACCCGAACGACCACTGTCCGACCACGTTCCCCCGTGGTAATCACATAGCGTTGACTGACAGCACCTGAGATGGGGGTGCAGCTTGGGTGCGGCGTAGTACCGCGGGGGCTTGGTCCAGCGCATGAGTACCACTGGTACTCGATCAATGTAGGTGGAGTTCCTCCAACTCGCCCGACGTTAACTGACAGCCGTTGCCCAACGTCCAGTCGCCCTGAGATCATTGGCCCATTGACAAACTCAAGACCGCCAACCACGACAGGAGAAGTTGCAGATTGCAGCCAGGTTACGCCGGCAACGCTCGATGCCTTTAGGCCGAATCGGATGCGCTGACCAAGATCAGCGCTTACGGGCCGATAAGACGATTGGTTGGCTCCCTGAATCAGCGTGCAACCCGAACTCGACTTCTGCGAAGTGATCACTGGCTGAGCCGTACGACAGCGCCACCAGCGGTATTCAGAAACATTCGGTGTTGGGAACCCGACTATCGTTGGGAAGTCCACCTCGTACTCAGATCCAACTGTTGGCACCCGAGAGAGTTGCCAGCCACCGACCAAATCAGGCGCCTGCATTGGGGGCGCACTCACGATGATGGTGCGCGTGGTCTGCGCGGTCGCGTAGGCGGCGTCTTCATGTTTGGTTGCGGTTATTGCGCAGGTGCCGATGCCAATGAACAAGAGTGTTGGCGTTCGCGGGAAATCTTCCGCATTCAAAATCTGACACACACTAGTCGTTCCGCTCCACGAGATTTCGCCGCTGCCAGAGCCGCCGGAGAGCTCAAGCAGAACTGGATATGCAACCCCGAGCACCACTTCAGGCGGAAGAGTCGAAATCACTAATGGTGTTTGCGTTGACCCTCCAGACTGGACCTGGCTTGTTGAGGCGCTGATGTGCATCGTCGTTCCATAGGAATTTTCTGCGATTTCCGCAACGCGTATGTACTTCTTGTAGTCATCAGCACTCAGCAGAATTGAATTGTTCGCGCCAGGCTCTATGGGTGAGCCAATCGGCAGGCACGTTGCGGGCACAGTTCGTGAAGCAAAACCTGCCTCGTCGCATCGGTACCATTGTACGAACCGCTGAGTATCACTTCGCAGCCATAGACCGCCTCGCGGATAGATCCTGGTACGTGTGTTGACGTATCCATTTGATAACTGTGGGGCTCTCTCAATGCACGGCGTCCCACTGCAGCCTATAAACTGAATATTCAACAACTGCCCGACCGATGATGTGGAAACCGTACGGCGCTTGAGTTCCTCGCTCAGCGCGACGACTGATAAACTTGGCTCCGCGCCCCATTGAATAGCGACTGCTCCCGCAACATGTGGTGCCGCCATTGAAGTTCCACTGAATACGATGCTGCCGCCGCCGTTTGGCACGTCTCCAGTCCGCGCAGACCGAATATTGCTTCCTGGGGCGTAGAGATCCACACAGGATCCACTGTTCGAATACCAGGCCCTTGTGTCATCTTCCGCGGTCGCCCCTACTGTCAACGCATTGCGTGCGAATGCTGGGAAGAAGTAGCAGGAATTTCCGCTGTTATTCCCCGCTGCGAGACTAAACACTACTCCTGCTGCTGCCGCCCGATCAATGATGTCATCGGTGATGGCCCGGAGCTGCTCTCGATCCGCACTATAGGTGACGTCGGCTCCCAGTGACATGTTTGCAACTGCGGGACGCTGTCGAGTGGCTGCCTCCGTGATCACCCACTCCATTCCAGCGAGAACCCAGCTGAAATAGCCAGAACCATTTTGGTTTAGTACGCGCACGGGAATAATCGTTGCCTCTCGCGCGATACCATAGGTAGCCCCAGCAGCGGTGCCAGCAACGTGTGTTCCATGCCCATGAGGATCGACGTTGCCGTAGACGCTCTCGCCAGTGAAGCCAACCCCAGGAAGCACGCGTTGACCGAATTCCGGGTGATCGGCATCAACACCGGTGTCAAGTACATACACGTCAACTCCATCGCCATTCGAGAGTGAATGAAACGTTCCACTCAGTGGAAGCGCACGTTGATCAATCCGATCGAGCCCCCACGAAGTCGCTGGCTCTTCTTCGGTTGTGACTTGAACGCGAAAGTCTTGAATGATCGCTGCAATGCGCGGGTCCGCGCGCAGGAGTGGTAGGACGCGAGAGTCACTCTCAATGACAGCAAAGTTCAAATGATCGGATGCAGAGATGACTGAGGTCCTGAATCGGGAGAGAATGCGGCGTACTTCCATTTGGTCTTGCCCGCGAAGGTAGTTCTCTCGATCTGAGCGGAAGAAAACGATCGAGCGGCTTTGGGACAGCGAAGGGTTTGCGGAGGCAGGCAGCATGGCAAGCGGCGACGCCAGCGCAATAAGCAGCGTGGCCGCGATCGCGATCAACTGAGACATTCTCGTATCTTAACGAGTCCGCAGTGGATTGTGAGCGGTCCCGTGTGCTCTCGCGCTACGATGCGGATGTGGACAACGCCTTCCTCCTCTCCGCGGCACTGATCTTCGTGGCGGAGCTCGGTGACAAGAGTCAGTTGATGGCACTTGCATTCGCCACGCGCTACCGCTTCTGGCCAACGATGCTCGGCATCACTCTCGCCACGCTGCTCGTCCATGCTGCATCTGTAGGAATAGGGCGGATCGCCGCAGCGGCACTGCCCGTTGGTCCAATCAATATCGCCGCTGGGCTCGCCTATCTCGCCTTTGCCGTCTGGACGATCCGTGGTGACGAACTCGGGAGCGACGATGAGGCCCGAGCGCAGCGAGAGGGTCGATGGGCGGTACTCGCGATCTTCACCGCCTTCTTCCTGGCGGAACTCGGTGACAAGACGATGCTTGCGACGGTGACGCTGGCAACTACAAACGAGCCGATCGGGACGTGGCTTGGGTCCACGGCGGGCATGGTTGCCGCGGACGCGCTCGCGGTTGGCGCTGGCGCTCTCCTTGCATCACGCCTCTCCGGTCGTTGGCTCAAGGTGTTTGCAGCGGCATCGTTTGTTCTCTTCGGACTGCTACTGGTCGCCGAAGGAGCCAATCAGATCTAGCGCGTCACATCCCTTTGTAGGCGGCGCGCAGGTCCGCAACGACAAGTTTGTCCATCTTCATCATCGCAGCCATCGCACGCGCCGCACCATCTGGATCGGGACCTCCGATGTATTTGTTCATCTCGCGCGGATTCACCTGCCATGAGATACCAAAGCGATCCTTGAGCCACCCGCAGCGGCCGTGTTCGCCGCCACCAGCCACGAGGCCCTCCCAGAAATGATCGACCTCCGCCTGATCGGCACAGTCGATCTGGAACGAGATCGCCTCGCTGAACTTGAAGTCTGGACCGGCGTTCAGTGCGAGATACGGGACACCCGAGAGATTGAATCGCACCGCGAGCACGCTCCCCGCCTCTCCCGCGTGATAGCTGCTAGGCGCGCGCACCACTTCGTCGATCGCACTGTTTGGGAAGAGTGAGACGTAGAATCGCGCCGCCTCTTCGGCTCTGCCGTCAAACCAGAGACATGCGTTGGTTGCGGTCATCTATTGATCATAGTGCAGTCCAATCTGCCTCTTTTGGTATGGTCGCCCCATGCTCCTGATCATCGACGCGCAGGTGAACCAGTTTGAACCGCCAATGGCGGTGCACGACGGTCCACTCATGCTTGATCGTCTGAAGCGGCTCCTTGCTCGCGCGCGCTCGTCACATATCCCCGTTGCCTTCATTCAGAACGATGGTGGTGAAGCGGATCCCGACCTTCCAGGTACTCCTGGATGGGCACTCCATCCAGAGCTACTTCCACATGGGAGCGAGAAGGTCTACCGCAAGAAAACCACCGACTCATTTCATGAGACTGGTCTCCTAGAAGATCTTCGCGCTGCAGGCGTCACTGATCTCGTCATCGCAGGGATGCAGTCGAACTACTGCATTGACGCCACGACCCGCCGCGCCGTTGCCGAAGGTTTCAAGGTCACGCTCGTCTCTGACGCGCACAGCACCTTCTCGTTCACCGAAGAACCGGCGTCGGCGATCATCCAGGCACAGAACGAGGCACTCGCTACACTCGTGACACTTGCCAAAACTGATGAGGTGACGTTTTCATGAATCCACGAAACGAAACGCTCGATCAACTCATGCGCCACATGGCATGGGCCAACGCCACGTTTTTTCGTCAGTTGGCTCAGCTTCCTGACGCAGCGCTCTCAAGCTGCGCCGCGGGAAGCGACTGGAGCGTTGGCGCGATCGCCCATCACCTCGTCACCGCGGCGGAGAACTACGCGCAGCGACTTCACGGCGAACCGCGCGCACCAGGGCGTTCGGTGCCAACTACCGCGGCCGAACTCGAGAACCTCGCCATCGGACTCGCAGCAGCCGACGCCAAACTGCGAGCCGGCGCCGCTCTGGATGGTGCAGAGGTGCTCAACTGGATCTCGTTTAACGGCGATCCGGTCTCCTTCCCGCGATGGGTGCTCGTGAATCAGTCCGTCCACCATGCAACGGAGCACCGCGCACAGATTGCTGCTGCGCTCGTTGCCAACGGCCACGTCAGCGTCGACCTGGACAGCATCGATGTCTGGTCACTGCACGATCAGGACATGGCATAGAACATAGAAGGCGGGTTCTGAGCGCCACCATTGATTCTCATCGCGAATCTGGTCTCCTACCCGCATCTTTGCTGTAGAATCTTCGAATGTTGAGAAGGTCAAAGCGCTTCACATCCGTCTCCTTGAGCGTCTCTCTCTTCCTGTTCGCGCTTTCGGCGACGCAGCCTGCCATGGCAGTCGAGGGCGGAATTGACAGCGGCGAGCGCCAAGAACATCGCGCAAGCACAGCTCGGGGCGAATCGCGCTATTGGAAGTCCATCGCCCGGGTCTCAGGAAGGCTCGCCCCGCTCTGGGGTACATCTGGGATCAAGTCCGTGGAGGTTCAGTCCCGTGGGCCTCGTGGGTTTGGAACAGCAGTCATCAAGCTCGAAACAGAGGACAGCAGTCCAAGTCTGAAGGAATTGAAGTCGACCCTTGCTACAGATGGCATAAGCCTGGAGCGAATGGTCCGATACACGACGAAGACCATTAACGACCCAGACTATGTCGACGGCCAACAGTGGGACATCGAGCCTTACAGCCGAAACACAAATCCCGCAGGAATGAGCGTTGAGGCTGCCTGGGACATCTCAACCGGCGACGGGGCTGTTGTCGCGGTGCTCGACACAGGATTTCTTCCTGGCCACCCAGACTTCGTCGGTCTAGACGTCGCTCCTGGCTACGATTTTGTGTCCTACTTTGACAACGACGCCACGAGCGGTCGCGATGCGGATGCATCTGACCCTGGTGATGGGGCTGATGATACGAATCCTGCACATGACGCGGCAATTGAAGAGTGCGGCCCCGAAGATGGGAGTGGCTGGACGTCGAGTTGGCACGGTACCCATGTTGCAGGAACGATTGCGGCACAAGCGAATGGCACGGGGATCGTGGGGATCGCACCAGATGTCACCCTGCTTCCTGTCAGGGTGCTCGGACAGTGTGGCGGGACGGACGAGGATATCGCCGATGCGATCCGCTGGGCCGCCGGACTCGAAGTAGTTGGCGTGCCGACAAACGAGAACCCCGCCGACGTCATCAATATGTCTCTCGGCGGCTGGGGGCCCGACTGTGAGGGCCCAGATGGAGACGCTATCCGAGACGCGCTCGCCGTAGGCACGATCACGGTTGTTGCCGCCGGAAACGAATCTGACGACGCGCGCAATTACTCACCAGCCAGCTGCGCTGACGCTGTGACTGTCGCTGCACTCAGCCCTAACGGCGGACCTGCGCCGTACACAAATGTCGGGCCCGCGGTCGACGTCTCTGCTCCAGGCGGTGACGACCAATACGAGCCTGGGGTGACGCCAAGCGCGGACTACCCAGAAGGATGTCCCTTTGGATTGACGTCCCTTTCCGATTACGGCGTGCCAGGCTGGGAGGGTGCCGCAAGCATCTGGTGCACCAAGTGGCGACCCTATGATGTTTCGGGGCAGATTCTGTCGACTATTTCGAGTGATTTGTACAACTTTGACGACAACTACGACTACGACCACTACCAAGGAACTTCGATGGCAGCTCCGCACGTGGCGGCAGTCGCTGCACTCATCCGCGCAGCATTCCCAGACATGAGCGCTTCGGCGGTCATCTCTGTTCTCAAATCAAAGGCGAGCACCTACCTGCCCAAGGGTGGGGTCAACTCCGATTTCGCATCGGTTGGTTGGTTCACCGATTGGCTGATCGCATGGGGTGCGGTGGAAGGCGTTATCGAACCTGGCGCGAGCTTCACACCTGCGGAAGTGCGCGCTTACGACTGGGATGCCGCCTGGGGAGGTGATCTTCCTTGCGAGCCCACTCCCGAGGGTTCGATGGCGTACATCATCTTGAATTGGGATCCTTGCCTCAAGGTAAGCAACGACCAACTTTCTGGATCGTATTGGCAGGCAGTTTCATGGGCAAACTACGGCAAGCTGAACAACGAGGACTGGTACCTGGTCAAGGGCTCAGGCTCGTGCGCCGCACTCGGCTGTGGTTCGGGCGCCCTCAATGCGTACCTCGCTCTTCTTGAGGCCACCTCCGTAAATTCCAAGATGGCTATCGCAAATAACGCGCTGCCAACACTCAACGGCACGGTTGCCGCACGACGAACGCTCACGGCGCGCGCCGGAAAATGGAGTAGTGGGTATCGGATCAGCTACACGTATCAGTGGCACGCTTGCACCGACCGTGTGCTTGCTGGTGGTTCCGCACTCGATGGCACGTGCACCGCTATCGCAGGCGCGACGAGAAACAGCTATCGACTCGGTGCTGAAGTCAGCGGCAAGTATCTACTGGTGGGCGTGACTGCAAACAACGGGTACACCATTCTTACCCGGTACAGTGCCTCGACCGCTACCGCGGCCCCTTAACATCGTGACACTAGCGACAGCCAAATTCGCACTCCAAATTCTTGGACTTGCTGCGATCGTCTTCTTCACAGGAGGATGCGGGAGTGGTACGGATGAAGGGATCGGCGTGCGAACGGTGAGCGCATCGGAGGCGGTAACGGTGCTGGCCTCCCGCGTCGTGATTGACGTGCGAAGTCCGGCTGAGGTTGCAGAAGGTGCGATCACCGGTGCAACTGTGCTCGACTTCAACGCTGGGGAATTCGAAGCGAAGATCGGCGACTTCGATCGCAATGCCGCATACCTTGTCTACTGCCGCAGCGGCAACCGCTCCGGTCAGGCCGTCGCGATCATGAAGGATCTCGGCTTCACCGACGTCATTGACGCTGGTGCATTCTCTGACCTCAAGGCTGCCGGCGCACCGACCACGCCATAGCCGACTTGCGTTCCAGCGCTAGGCACTAGCTGCGCGCAGCGAAGGCAGCAGCGCGCCGATCTCGCGAACCGAACGCTCGTTGATCGGATTGGCGATCACGATAATCTCATCGGCACCCGCCGCCGCGAACGTCGCGAGCTGCTGCACGATCTCCGCGGCATCACCTTGAACGGGTGGAAGTTCAGCACCGAGCGGACGCTCAGTGGATGTTGGATCCGTGCGCACCAGTACGCAGGCACTGCGGCGCAGCGTCGCAGGATCACGCCCTGCGGTCACGGCGGCCGCGCTGATCTCTCTGTTCAGCGCAGCGAGCCGTTCAGGGCTGTTGCCGTAGCTGTCGTACCAGGTGTTCCAGGAGGCAACATCGCGCAGCGTGATTGAGAGCATGCGCGGACCGTTGCTGCCGATCATGAGCGGGATGGGGCTCAGCGGCGTCGGAAGCAGGACGGCGTCTTCCACCGAAAAGTACTCGCCCGAGTACGTCACGCGTTCGCCACGAACCAGCGGCGCGATGATCGCAAAAGCCTCTTCGAATCGACTGATGCGCTTCTCGTACGGCAGCCCGAATGCCTCGTATTCCGCCTTGTTCCACCCCGCGCCAAGTCCGAACATCAGTCGCCCGCCAGAGATCTCATGTACCGCAGCGGCCTGCTTGGCAAGCACGGCGGGTGGATGAAACGAGGCACAGGCCACAAGTGGGCCAATCTCCACGCGCGTGGTGACGGCGGCGAGTGCCGCAAGCGTCGCCCAGCACTCATGCGGACCGCGCTCTGGCCGACCGTCGTTTCGGTAGAGGAGATGATCGCCAACCCAGATGGAGTCGAAGCCGGACTCTTCAGCGGCACGCACAATCGTCAGCAACTCTGGCCAACGCACCACCCGCTCTACCTCGGGGAGCTGGATCCCGATGCGGAGTGGTTCGCCGATGGTGCTCATGGAGGCGAGTATACGACTGTGAGTCCCAGGTCTCGATGCTCTCCACATCTGATATCTCAATTGCAAAGCATCTAAGCGATAGGGTTGCCATGAGGGCCCAAATGTACGCCCACTATCCACAGGGGTCCTTGTGTCAACGCTCGTCGTCGTGTGCAGCTTCAAATCGGATACCACTGAACAAGCGATTGGTGCACTCGTAGCGGCGGAGCGACCTGCAGCCGTAGCCCTACAGAAATCTGGTCGCATCGGCTTCATCCACATCGCTCCCCCGCCTCGGCGCAAGGTGTTCATTGAAGTGACAGCGGATGACGCTACATCCGCGGAGGAGACGGTCAACGAACTCCCGATGGCAATGCTGTGGGACTTGGACACGTACCCTGTTGTCGCTCCACCCGCTGTCGGATAGCCCTCGCCGCGAACAGTATGCTCCGCCACAATCCCCTCCAGCGTCGATGTAGCTCAGTAGTAGAGCAGTTGTTTTGTAAACACTGGCAAGTGCGGTTTGGAATTTGTTTCAGCACAGAAATAGCGGGTGTTGTCGATTGACTACCCAACCTACCCAACAATCAGGCCCCCAGGGTGGGGCGGGCGTCCTACCCTTTGCGCTCTCTGGCCGACTCCGTCCGTGGGCCGACAGGCACATTACCAACGGCGCCACCGAGCCCGAAATCAGCAGGCATGTCTACATAAAGGGACTCGATATCGCCAGGACGCGCCACATACGTCTCGTGGAAGATCCCTACCGCACCTGTGCCGCGTGTCGATCGCTTGTAGAAGGCGGTCCAGGCTGGTCGGTGTTTCTGTTCGCCGTTTGAGGCGTACGCCTCAAGTGCCTCAAATGACTTCCAATACTGGATCACCGTGATCGTTCGGCCGGCCATTTCGGTACGTGCGCGCAAGAAGCCGAGTTCGGGGTTCTTGTAGAGTTCCATGATCATCGGCCCCATCGCCAAGAATGCCGGCAGCCACTCCCAGACGCGCCAGAGCGTGTTGATGCGCATACCGATCAAGAAGAGCACGAGCGGCTCCTTGACGTTCGCCATGGTTCGGACTGGGATGTGCTTCGACACGACAATCTCTCCTTAGCATCTCCCGGGTGGGGTAACTCGGGAATCCTATCTTGAAGCCGCCTCGACGGCGGCTCCGCTACAATCCCCCTCCGGCGCCGATGTAGCTCAGTGGTAGAGCAGCTGTTTCGTAAACAGCAGGCCGTGAGTTCAATCCTCACCATCGGCTCCAGACCCCCGCCAGCCCCCGTACGCCCC